>SMVB01001697.1_pt1 | contig 12796 bp, 10 predicted proteins | sample 2456461 | NCBI WGS metagenome assembly SMVB01 (sample SAMN11095934, study PRJNA526329) | marine sediment metagenome | biome: Marine sediment; feature: Surficial sediment; material: Deep marine sediment; isolation source: Hadal surficial sediment | place: Pacific Ocean | collected 2014-05 | depth...
AGTATGTCGTGCATGAACACCAATCCGTATCGGGTGTGGGCACGGTGCAAGTGCCAACCGCAAGGTAACACCGCCCGGCGGGTAGGGGCGACGGCTTGCCCGGTCGTGCAAAGGACCTAACGTTTGCTGTCATCTTGGGCTCTCTAGGCATCCACAGTACACGTGGCCTAGCAAGCACCCGGACCCACGGTACTTCTTCGACAGCCTTCAAACCATGGCCTTTCTACCGAATCGAGTCGTTGGAATCTCAGAGGGAGCCCAGCAACTTTATGGTCGCTGGCTCGGATCCATCGATGAACGCCTGGATGCTCAGGATTGCGACCGCTACGAACTCTGCCGGACGGTCCTGACCGAGATTCACTTCCCCCATCTCATCGGGGAAGATCCGGCCTCGCTTCCCGTCGCGACGCAGGTCGCGCTCGCACAGATGGACGCCAGAAACGTGACGTTGGAGCCCGAATACTACGCCGAGATCGACCTCAGCCTGTACGAACCGGTAAAACCGCTAATCTGGCTTTGGGAGATGTTCGACCGGAGTTCCTTGGCTGAAAATGTGCATCTGGGAGTGGGGTTCCGGAGGATTCTGGCGAAGCGAATTTTCCGGAAGTGCGGCCGTAATTTCAAAGCGTTCCATCACGTCAAGCTCTCGTTCGGCTACAATCTTGAGGTAGGAGACAACGTGGTGGTTCACCGCCACGTGTTACTGGATGACCGCGGGGGCATATCCCTCGGGGACGGTGCATCGGTCTCCGACTTCGCGAATGTATACAGCCATTCCCACGATGTCGTGGAGGGCCGCGAAATCACGACGCCCACGACGGTCATCGAGGCCGGAGTGCGGGTCACCTACCATGCCACGGTCATGTCTGGAGTACGTCTCGCCGAGGGGACCATGCTCGGGGCGTTCGCGGTCGCGACGAAGGACACCGAGCCCCACGGCATATACGCCGGCATCCCGGCGAGAAAGATCAAGGACAAGCCACCTCGGTCCAAGCGGGCCTCTACACCCGACCCGCTGGCAGACCGAGAGGGATGACAGGGTAAATAGAGGGGTGGCTCACCCCTCCTGGCCTTCGTACTGAGCCTTCAGCCGCTCCACAACGGCCGGATCGGCCAGGGTCGTCGTATCGCCCAGGGCCTTCCCCTCTGCAATGTCCTTCAGGAGCCGTCTCATGATCTTGCCGGAGCGGGTCTTAGGAAGATCGGCCGTGAAGATCACCGTCTCAGGGCGAGCGATCGCCCCGATCTTCTCGACGACATGCTGCTTCAATTCCACCACGAGATCTTCGTCTCCGGCCTTTCCTCCCTTCAGCGTCACGAACGCGGCGATGGCCTCCCCCTTCACGTCGTGTGACTTACCTACCACGGCCGCCTCGACCACCGCGGGGTGATCCACCAGCGCGCTCTCCACCTCCATCGTGCCGATGCGATGCCCGGCCACGCTGAGTACGTCGTCCACCCGGCCCAAAAGCCACAGATAGCCGTCCTCGTCCCGCTTCGCGCCGTCCCCGGCGAAGTAGATCCCGTCCCACTTGGACCAATACGTCTCACGGTACCGCTCGTCATCTCCGTAGATGGTGCGGAGCATCGACGGCCACGGCTCTGTGATCGCCAAGAATCCGGCCTCGACGTCATCTCCATTTTCGTCGAGAAGGGCCACTGAGATTCCGGGAAAAGGATGCGTCGCGCTTCCAGGACGCGTCTCGGTGACCGCCGGAAGCGGCGTGATCATGATGGCACCGGTTTCGGTCTGCCACCACGTGTCCACAATCGGGCAGCGCTCCTTACCGACGGTGCGATGGTACCACATCCACGCCTCGGGATTGATCGGCTCGCCGACGCTCCCAAGGAGGCGGAGCTTCGACAGATCGTGTTTATCCGGCCACTCCTCGCCCCACTTCATGAACGCCCGGATCGCGGTGGGTGCCGTGTAAAATACCGTCACGCCATGCTTCTCACAGAGGTCCCAGAATCGGTCCTTTTCAGGCCAGTCGGGCGCCCCTTCGTACATCAGGGTGGTCGCGCCGTTGGCCAGAGGACCGTAGACGACGTAGCTGTGCCCCGTGACCCATCCCACGTCGGCGGTGCACCAAAAGACGTCGTCCTCCCGTAGATCGAACACGCACTGCGTGGTCGCGGCCACCTGGGTCAAATACCCACCGGTGGTGTGCACCACCCCCTTGGGTTTTCCGGTCGTCCCGGACGTGTAGAGGATGAACAACAGATCTTCGGCATCCATGACCTCAGGTGGGCAATCCGCACTCGCACCCGCGATCAGATCGTGATACCAGTGATCGCGGCCCGCCGTCATGTCCGCGTCGATCTCGGTGGTGAGGCTCCCCCCTCTCGCCACCACCACAACGCTTTCGATCGTCGTGCAGGACTCCAAGGCCTTGTCGGAATTCACCTTGAGCGGGACGACCCCGCCTCGCCGATATCCGCCATCCGCGGTGATCAGCATCTTCGCGGCAGTATCGTTGATGCGATCGGCGAGCGATTCCGGACTGAATCCGCCGAAAATCACCGAGTGGGGAGCCCCAATGCGCGTGCAGGCGAGCATGGCGATCGCGGCTTCGGGAATCATGGGCAGGTAAATGGCCACGCGATCACCCTTTCCCACCCCCAGCCCCTTGAGCGCATTCGCGAACTGACACACCTCCCTATGGAGACTCCAGTAGGTATACACGCGGACATCGCCCGGCTCTCCCTCCCAAATCAACGCCGCCTTGTTCCGGCGCGGCCCATCGAGGTGCCGGTCCAGGCAGTTATGCGACACGTTGAGCTTTCCACCGAGGAACCACTTGGCGTGAGGGGGTTCCCATTCGAGCACCGTATGCCAACGCTCGAACCAATCCAGCTTCTCCGCCCACGATTCCCAAAAGGCGAGGCGGTCCGCAGCTGCACTCTCGTAAAGGCGGCGATCCGGTACCACGGCCCCCTTTCCGAAATCTTCGGGTGGCGAAAATCGGCGAGTCTCGGTGAGGAGAACGTCCAGGCCCTGACCCCCTGCGCTCATACGAGTCCCCCGCTTCGGTTTCCCTCACCCATGTGACCTCCTCCGTACGTCATGGTGGACCATCCGCGTGCCGAACCCGCCCGAAGGACCGAGGTAGGGGCGTTCGGCGTGGGCCCGCCAGAGTACGGCGGCCGGGCGGCGGACGGCAAGCGCCGGCAAGAAACGCACCCCGTGGAGTGGAAGCCCTAGCCCACCTCCGTCAGCGAGGACCGGAGGCCCTCGTGCGCAAGGGCGCGCTCGAAGGCCGCGGTGGCGGCTGACGCCAACGCGGATACGGCGCTCGCCCCCGCCTCAAAGGCTTCCCGTGGCATGACGAGTTTCATGCGCAACTCCGTTTCGGCGGTTCGCGGATCGTCCGCCGGATCATCCATTCTCAAACGCACGACGAACGGGGTATCAGAGTGTTCAGTGAGACAGTCGGCGGCGACCCTCGCGAGAGCTTCCAGAAGATCAGGCATCGGCCTCAGTAGCCCCAACTCAGGGCCGGCTACGACCAGGGCAAAATTTCCCTTGAGGCCCTTGGTGGTCTCGTCCAAGAACACGTCGATGCTCACGTGATCCGGCCGGGAATCGTGGTGAAAAAAAAGATAGGCGCTACGTGAGCTCTCCCCCTCCCAGCGGCCCTCGAATTGGTGGCTGGTCGTCTTTTGGAGCCCGGACAGCACCCAGCCGGAACTTGTGATACCGTCCTGGACCGCCTCGATTAACGGCTCCAAAGTCAGCAGGGGCTGGGCGTTGTCAGTCATGGCAAAGGCCGCGGCCGGGGAGTATATTGTGGAATCATGAAATCATCGGGTACAAAACCGCAGGAAACGCTGTTACGCCAGACTCTTCAGGCGAGCGGGCACCGTTATACAGAGCAACGCGCCGCCGTTTTCCGGCTCATTGCCCGCAGCAGAGTCCACCCCACCGCGGAGGACGTGTTCCTGGGCGTACGTACCGAAGTTCCCGGAATCTCGCTCGCCACGGTTTATAAGAGCCTCGAAATGTTGGTCGGTTGCGGTCTGGCAAAGAAGCTCACTCCGCCTGATGGCTCGGCCCGGTATTGTGGCCGGATGGAGCCTCACCATCATGCACGATGCCTGGCCTGTGGGGGCGTGTCAGACGTCGCCGGTGAGCTCGGCAACTTGGAGATCGCCGCGCTCCGTGCGCAGGCCAATGGGTTTTACCTGGTGGGATACGAGCTCGAGCTGACGGGGTATTGCTCGGACTGCGCGCCGCCGATGGGTACCGGGGCCGGCGCCTCCTCCAACTGACGGCATCACCCTGGGCGCGCCACTTCAACTCCCGCGTCTCAAAGGCCAAACCACGTCCGACGCGTCCGAGGTACTGCCCTACGCAACTGCGGCGGGACCCCTGTCGATCCGGCCCGCCGCCGTGGCCCGCCCGTTGGACGCCGACGATGTCTCCACGATGCTGCATTGGGCCTCTCAGCAGGGGGAGCCCGTCATCCCCAGAGGAGCGGGCACGGGCATGCCTGGTGGCAACGTCGGCCGAGGCATCGCACTTGACATCGCTGCCTGTTTCACGGCTCTAGGGCCCTTGGACGTATCCGCCCGCACCCTGCGGGTAGAGCCGGGTGTCTTGGCCGGGGATGTGGACCGGGTAGCCCGACAGGCAGGGTTGTTCCTTCCTCCTTTGCCATCGAGTGCCGACCGGTGCACGGTCGGAGGAATGGTTGCGAACAACGCCGCCGGAGCGAGGACCTTCAAGTACGGGGCCACACGGGACTGGGTCCAGGCACTCGATGTGGTCACCGCAGACGGGAGCCAGTATACGCTCGAGGCGGGGCAGACCCTCCCTCCCGAGTTCAGGACACTCCACGCCGAGCTTCGGGCGGAATTGGGGGACGAACCCCCGGGGTGGCCCAAGGTCCGAAAGAACTCCAGTGGCTACGCGCTCGACCGGTTCCTGCCAGAGGCGGACGCCGTTCAACTCCTGGTCGGCAGCGAGGGGACGATTGCGGTGGTGACCTCGGTCACGCTGAAGCTCGCGCCGGTGCCCGAGTCGCAGGCGGTAGCCTTCATTCCTGTCCGAAACCTTCTGGACCTTCCGATCCTGCTTCAGTGGGCTCGTGACAATGAAGCGTCTGCCTGCGAATTCTTCGGCCGCCGCTTTCTCGAGATCGCGTCGCTCACTGGCTACACGTTCACAGGCGCGTCGGCCAAGGATGCCGGGGCTTTGGAGGGTGCCGAGGCCGCGTTGCTCCTGGAATTGGATGGTGACCCGGACTCGGTTTCCAGGGGAATGGAGTCGCTTCAGCGACTGGCCCGCGAACTGGGCCTGAAAGCCACCCTAGGCACGGAGAAAATCGATCGGGAGAGGCTTTGGGGTGTTCGCCATGCCGCCAGCCCTTTGATCATGGAGTCCGCCCGAAGCGGACTCGTTTCCACCCAGATCATCGAGGACTCGGTGGTGCCACCCGATGCGCTCGGAGCCTACCTTTCGGGGCTCGAGGAAATTTTGCGCGCGGCCGATACGGACGCTGTGATTTTCGGCCACGCCGGCGACGCCAATATCCACGTAAACCCTCTGCTCGACGTTCGACGCTCGAGCTGGCGAGACGCTGCCCGCGCTATCCTCATGGATACCGTGGATCTGGTGGCCGATCTGGGAGGCACACTTTCCGGAGAGCACGGAGATGGGCGGCTTCGAGCACCGTTCGTCGAGCGGATTTGGGGACCGAAGCTGACCGCCTGCTTCGAGAAGACCAAGGCCACCCTCGATCCGGCCGGAATCCTCAATCCGGGCGTGATCATTCCGTGCCCGAACCAGGACCCGCTGGAGGGCCTTTGGCCCCAGTATGGGGGTTCGGCGTGATCCGCTTCCCCGTGATCCGCCGCCCCGCCATGCTGAAGTCCGGCGCCCTCCTCGAGGTGGTCCGCGCGAAGGCGGTCTTCCTGGGGCTCGTTGGTGTGCTGGTTCTTTCGCTTTGGACCGTGGCGGCCTGGGATGACGAGTCGTCCATGCCTCCGCAGCCACTCGCAGTTCTGGAACCCGGTCCCCCCCCGGTACGGCCACCACCCCCCGTCGGCCGAAACGTCCTCTCGTTACGGAGAGACCTTTCAGCCCTCCTGAATACCCCCACACTGCGGAGGGCCGAGTGGAGCGTCCTCGTGGTCTCGCTCGAAAAGGGAGACACGTTGTTCGCTCAGGACGAGAGCCGGTTCCTGGCGCCTGCTTCGAACATGAAAATCGCCACGACCGCCGCGGCCCTGCACTTTCTCGGTCCAGCGTTTCGGTACGAAACGTTTCTCTATGCGGACGGGCCTATTGAAAACGGAGCTCTCCGGGGAGATCTGATCCTGTACGGAACGGGCGATCCGGGGATCTCCGAGCGGTTTTTTCGCGATCGCACCGACGTGTTCGAAAAGTTCGCGGATCGCGTCGCCGAAGCCGGCATCACCCGCATCGAGGGCACCGTGGTCGGCGACGCGACGTACTTTTCCGGACCCGAGCTTGGGCCGGAATGGGACCCGAGGGACCTGAACGAATGGTTTGCCGCATCCGTCTCGGCTCTCTCTTTCAACGAAAACATCATCACCCTCCAAATCCATCCGTCGCCTCGCCTCGGCTCCCCGCCCCGCATTGAGACCATCCCCTTCGGATTTCCGCTGGACATGAGCAACCGCGCGGAGACGGTGGTGGGCCGTCCCCGTCCGAACCTCTGGTTGGACCGCGTGGAACCCACGGCCCGCATCCGTGTCGACGGAGAAATTCGGCAGGGGGGGCCCGTTATTTGGCGCCGCCTTACCGTGCCGGATCCCGCGGTTTTCGCCGCCCGTATCCTGAGAGAGGTGCTGATCTCCAACGGTATCGGGGTCAGGGCCCCCGAGAGAGCGGTGCATGACGAGGCCGAATCCAGGATCACCGGACGGAAGTCGTGGGCCCCGGGGCTTCCCGGCGGTGACGAGCCATGGCTGATCGCCCACCACACGTCCCCGGAGTTGCTGGAGTACCTGAAGGTGGTCAACCATGAAAGCCATAATCTGTTCGCCGAGACGATCATCAAGACCATCGGAAGGGTAGTGACGGGAGAGGGATCCTTCGAAGGAGGCGCCCGTGCGGTTCAATCGTTTGCCACGAAGGAAGCCGGTATCGAAGCCGGGCAGATCACGGCCGTGGACGGTTCCGGGTTGTCCAAGAGCAACCGGACAAGCGCCGGCGCGCTGGTCGGGTTCCTACGGCAGGTGGCGACCTCCGATAATTGGGACGCTTTCGTTTCGACTCTACCCCAGGCGGGTCGATCCCTCCGCAGAATGTATGGGACCCGTGCAGCCCGTAACCTCCGGGCCAAGACGGGGACCATCGATGGCGTCTCCGCTCTCACGGGACTCGTAACGACCCGGGACGGCGAGACGCTACTCTTCAGTATTCTCTCCAATGAACTCCGATCCACAGGCCCCGCCAAGCGGCTCGAGGACCGGATCGGCGCTCGTTTAGCCGATTTCCGTCGCTACGTGGCCACCACCACGACTCCCACGTCCGAGGGAGGCTCTCCTCCCTAGCGCGGACCGAAGTCTTCTCCGAAGCTCCACGCCGGACATCGTCGCCAAGGTTCTCTCGGCGGTCTCCGGACTGTTCCACCTCACGTCGAGAAGCTCCAGGCCGTCGTCTTCAGCACCCGCCGGATGGAAGTAGAGGTAGTGGCGCCCCTTAAAATCGAGGCCCTCCTTCGAGCGCACGGTGGCCACCCAGGGATCGTCATCCGAATCCAAAAATTCTCTCATGTGCAGCTCACGGGGTTCACGTCCCGAAATTCGACAACCTGAATGGGTCGAATGGTGTCCGACAGAGGTACCAAAGCTAGTTTTGCCGAAACGGTAATACAACAAAGTGGCGTTCAGCCGCATAGAAACTCCGAGCACAAGGAGTCATGGGTGCCCCAGCCCCCCGACAATGGTCCGATCCCAACGCGGCTCCTCGACCCTCACGCGGTTGCCGCGCGGCCGCCGCACCTACGCACGGATCTGGCGCTCATCGGGCTGAGTGTGATCTGGGGCGTAAATTTTTCAGTCGTCAAAATGGCCCTGAGAGAGTTTGATCCTCTGGCTTTCAACGCCATCCGATTCGTGCTGGCGTCGTCGACCCTCTTCATATTTCTGAGACTGAGCGGGGGGGTCACGTTTCCCGCACGACGGCATTGGGGCCGCGTCGTTCTGTTGGGTTTGCTCGCAAACGTCGTCTATCAACTCCTTTTCATCTACGGCGTCGACCGGACCCTCGCCGGCAACGCGGGTTTGGTCCTCGCGACAACGCCCGTGTGGACCTTGATTCTCGCATCGGTTTCGGGCCAAGAGCACCACGGGTTTCCCGTCTGGGGCGGTGTACTGGCCACCCTCGGAGGAATGGTGCTCGTCGTCCTCGGCAGGGATGGTGGGGGAGGGTTGGGGACGGGCCTGTTGATCGGTGATCTGATGCTCGTGCTTGCCGCAATCACATGGGCCGCCTATACCGTCGGCACGCAAGATCTCACTCGTGAGTACGGAGCCCTGGCCGTGACCTCGTGGACGCTGTGGGTCGGCACCATCGCCCTGGTCGCCCTTGGCGGCCCATCCATCTGGGCCCTGGAGGTGAACGCCATTTCACCGGGGGCTTGGCTTGGCGCCGTATACTCGGGCGTATTTGCGCTCGCCGTGGCCTATCTGATCTGGAACCACGGACTCGAACACATCGGAGGACCACGTACGGCAGCGTTCTCGAATCTGGTACCGGTGGTGGCGCTGGTCACCGCCTCCCTCTGGCTCGGTGAGGATACGAGTCCCACACAGGTGGTGGGCGCGATTATCATCATCGCGGGCGTGTGGGTCGCCCGGATGGCCGGCGGAACGGAGCCGGAGCCGAGCTACTGAAGATGCGAACGCGCTGTCAGGCGGATCCCGATTCGAGCCGCGGGTGATGACGCAGCTCCGGAAATTCATAGACGATGATTCCCTGATCGGTGACCTCTGAGCGGACGCGCAGACCGTCGTCCATGCGATCCAATACCTCCTCGGCCGACGAGAGTGACAGATCCAGCGAGGCGGCGACCTCCGTCACCGTCAACGTGCCCTCGCTTTCAGTGGCGAGAAGGAGCACGCGCCGTTGAAGCCGGTTTATGAGCGCCTGGCGCCGATCCTGCCGTGCCTTGAGTCCCCACCAGATCGTTCCGGTACCGGCAGCTCCCATCACACTTCCGAAGGCGATTGCAGCCACCTCGAACTCGACCACGCCGACCGAGATGAGGAGCCCCGCGAAAAGCACCATCGCGACGCCCACTACCCGGCGCCCCACGCCCCGTCTCGGGAGACCTCGCTCGGTTCCCGCCCGTGTGCCACGGCCGACCAGGCCTGCGCCGGCCGAGTCGGCGAATGCCGGGTGACCGGCAAACCCAGGGCTCGGAATCCGGGCCTTCTCCCACCCCAATCCACACTGGCCACAGATCAACCGCTTACGCCGAGCGAAATAATACGCCAAGCCGCCAAACCCATAGGTGAACATGGAGATGCCGATGAGTAACCCCATGTGACCAAGTCGCTGAAAGTACGCTACGCCGGTCCCTACCTGGCCGCATCGCGGGCAACTACGGACGTCGACGCCCATGGCCCTCATGTTCGGCTGCACAAGAGCCACCGCCCCACAAGTGGGACAGGTGCCTTCGTGGTCCGTCAAATACTCACCGCAGGTCGTACAGCGCATTTTCCCTCGACGAATGGGTCCTCCCGGAGGTAGACACTCCACACTACGCGTTCGTTCCGGAGAAGATTCACCTCTCCGTCCCCTCTTTACCAGGGGAGGCCTCGCCTCAGAACAACCGCACCAACCTCAATCGCAGCTCACTATTGGGCGACACCGGGCCTCCGCCGAGACCCGAAAGATCGAGGGCCAACCCCCCGTCTGTGGTCTCGATCAAGAAATAGGCACCGGAAGCCGACCAGAGCCGCCCCTGGCTCATGAAATCCCCGGAGTCATGCACCGTGGGTGTCGAAGGGAATCCCCCCCCACCCGTTTCGAGCGCCTCCATCAGATCGAAATCGAGGAAAAGAAGCTCAATGCGGACGGGCAAGTGCCCCCGCAGGGAGACCTGCCGCTCGAGCTCGAGCGCGGTGCTCCAATCCGAGAAGAGCTCGGGCCAAGCTCGTCCCATGACCGCCTCGACATTGGCGGTTCCCGTTGCTGTGGTGCCAGTCAATAGACGCAACACCCCGTCGGTCCCAGTCTGTCCCCGGAGATATTCGACGAAGAGCCAAGCGGAACCTCGCTCCGCCAGGCTACCCTGCCCTGCGGCGATGATGAGGCTTACCTCGGATGGCTCTGTGAGAAAGAGGCTGGCGCGTTTCCGGTTCCCGCTCTGGTAATCGTCCGCCTCGGCCACTCTCCCACGCCTCCGAAGTTCTTCCCCCACAAGGTCTTCGGCCATGTGAGCGAGCCCCTCCGAGAGCCAAAGGGCTTCCCTATTCGCGGCCCCTCGCTGAATGATCCTCTCATTATGATGGATCATGTGCTGGAATTCGTGAGCAAGGACCGGAGGCACGGTGCTTCGGACCATTTCGGCATCCCGTACGTTTCCGAACGCGCCCGTTGGATCGGGAACCAAAACGTAGAAGACCTCGCCCCCATTGCTGTGCTCCAATTCCGGCATCAGATCGAGCCCGAAAAAGAACCCTCCAATGAAGTCGCTCGAACCGGGCGGCGACAACCGGTTCACGCTCGGCGTGAAGAGGATGATGATACGACCGTTCCCGTCCAGATCCGAAGGGGATCCGAAGGCCCCGGTCTCCACCGGGTAAATGGGATCGTCGAAAAGCCCCGTAAAGAGCTCGACATCCGCCTGGGAAAGACCGAACGCCGCGGTGGTGTCTTCATAAAGGATGGCACGCTCGGAGATCATACGGACTCTGGCCGTGACTCGGTCGAATTCGCCATCGGCTCGAAGCACCTCGAAATCGCTGAGATCGCCGACGGCTGGGACGGCTCCGGGAGCCCGTCGGTTCGTTTTCCGGCCCGGGGAAGCAGCGACCCGGAGTACCTCCTCCCGCTCCCGTAGAAAAAGCTCCCACTCCGCCTGCGCATTCTGGAGGGACCCTGTGGCGACGGCAATCGCATCGCCTTGCCGCCCCCTGGCGGCTCGAGGCCCGGCGACCCGACGTTTGACGCGGGCCTCACCGAGGCCCCGGCGAGCGCGATTCGACCCCACGGCGACCGGACCGGGGACCCCCGGCCGGAGTCCCGTGAAAGTGTAATCGAACCGAGCCGCCCCGATGGTACCGGCGGACTGCACCACGGCGAGAAATTCCTGAGGGGCGCCAGAGCCCACCCTCAGACAGGATGGAACGTCCTGGGCCGAAAGCGTGGTATCGGCTCCCAGAGCCAGATTCAGGACACCCGCTGACGCGGTAACGCTCAGAGGGAGGGAAGTGCTGGTCTCTCCACCAAGCTGCACCGACACGTCTACGGAGCGGGTCGGTAGGCACGCAGGCACCATCACGTCGAGCCGGATGGCGTCTCCAGCGATCACCCAGCCAGGGATCCCGGAGAAGAGAACCACATTATGGCCAGCGATCGAGCTGAAGTTCGTGCCATCGAGTGTGATGACCTCGCCCGCCTGCACCGCCGCCGCGGAAAGCGCCAGCAGGGTTGGGGGAAGCACGGCCCACGCCTCGAAGTCGACGGATTTTTCGGACTGATCGCGAATTGAGGCCCGGATGACGTACCGCCCCAGGTCACCTCCGAGCCGAAGGCGTGCCCTGGCCAGCCCCGTAGAGTCGCTCACGCTGGTCGGGGGCGTGAGCTGTGCGCCCACGGGTCCGGAAACGATCTCCCAGTCAATGAAAATCCCGTCGGCAGGAAGGTCTCCATCCTCCGTCCGAACCGCCACCGTCAACGAGTCGATCAGAAACTGCGAGGGCGGGCCGAACTGGCCATCCCCTGTTACCCCCGCCAGGGTGACTTCGGTCGGGGCAGGCTCCGCGGGCCCACGTCTGAGGCAGGTGATGGGCGTAAGGGCAATGAGAACGGCGAGTCCCGGAAGGACACGCCGACGGACCCGCAGCCTCACTCGCGAATTCTATCGAGAGAGAGCAATTCGAGAATCGGGCTGCCCGTGAGCCGGGCAGACCCGGTACGCACGCGCCCTACCACACGAATGCGTTCCAGTGGGCTGAGACCCTGAGCCTCCTGGAGCCGTTCCGGGGGTATCGCCACATAGACGAATCCCTGATCGCCGGCCCCCATCCTCGTAAGAAGAAAGGGCTCGTTCGCATAGAAATCCGTCCGAATCACCTCAGCACGCTCCAGTGAAATGAACTGCAGGTCCCACTGGATCACCTCGCCACGAAATTCGTCCGGCGAGCTCATCACGCTTTCCAGCGTTACATCCGTGCGGATGGACGCTCGAACGCGCCCGTCTTCGCTTTGAGGGAGCCATATCCACCCCTCCAAGCGAACTCTGGCCCAGTTCCCCTCCCTGGCCAGCACTCGGAGGTTCGTGCTCGGAGCCGAGATGGCAAGCGTGTCTCCATCAGGGGCACTGAGAATGGGTGCCTCCGCCGAACCACCTATAGCCCATTCCCCGCCATCGACCAGACCGGAGGACACCGTGAGGCTGGGCCGTTCCGCGGAATCCACCGGAAGGTTTGCTCCGAACAAGACCACCGATCTTCGCCACACCCAGACCTCGCGACGAACCCGCACCCAGTCGGGAACACGCTCGAGGGTCTCGAGAAGCATACCCTCCTCCAGGCGGCCGATAATCTCACCGCCAGGTGTACCCCTGAGGTTTTCGCCACCCGCGACCGAGAC
>SMVB01140591.1_pt1 | contig 12796 bp, 10 predicted proteins | sample 2456461 | NCBI WGS metagenome assembly SMVB01 (sample SAMN11095934, study PRJNA526329) | marine sediment metagenome | biome: Marine sediment; feature: Surficial sediment; material: Deep marine sediment; isolation source: Hadal surficial sediment | place: Pacific Ocean | collected 2014-05 | depth...
ACAGCCGATGAACATGAGTAAGCTGCAGCGCCATTTCGTGGCTGGCCAGCAAAAGCTGATGCCCGAGATGCTGGTGATGCTGGCGCAGACGGTCAATTCCTATTCGCGCCTGGTTCCCGGCTTCTGGGCACCGACGGACGCCACCTGGGGCTGTGAGAATCGCACCACCGCGTTGCGTGTCATTCCGGGCAGTGACAAGTCACAACGGGTCGAGTACCGGTTGGCTTCCGCCGACGCCAATCCATATATCGCGCTGGCCGCATCGCTGGGCGCCGGCTTGTACGGCATCGAGCATGAGTGGGAGCCTGAGGAAATGGTGGTGGGTAACGCGTATGAACAACAACACGCGAAACACCTGGCGCTGCCGCAAACGCTCGCTGCTGCTGCTGCGGCATTGCGTGAGTCAGAGGCAGCCCGTGACCTGTTTGGTAACGAGTTCGTCGATCACTATGCGGCCACCCGGGACTGGGAAGACCGCGAGTTTCGCAAGCACATTACGGACTGGGAGCTTGCGCGCTACTTCGAAATTATCTAGCGGTTAACCTATGAAAGAACTGCAAGCCGACTGGAACTACCCGACGAGAATTCGCGTGGGCAGCGGCCGTATCCGCGAACTGGCGGATGCGTGCAAGCTCTTGGGCATCCAAGCGCCGCTGCTGATCACCGATCCCGGTCTGGCCGCACTACCCATGGTGGAAGATGCGCTGTCGGCATGCGCTAACGCGGATGTCCGGTGCGGGCTGTTCGCGGATATCCAGGGAAACCCGACGGGAAGCAATGTCGAAAACGGGGTCGATGCTTTCAGGGCCGGTGAACATGATGGGGTGATCGCCTTCGGCGGCGGGTCTGCTCTGGATGCCGCAAAAGCCGTGGCGCTGATGGTGGGACAGGACCGCCCGCTGTGGGATTTCGAAGACGTCGACGACAACTGGACCCGGGTCAACGAGGCAGGAGTCGTTCCCATCGTCGCAGTACCCACGACCGCCGGCACCGGCTCGGAAGTGGGGCGAGCATCGGTAATCGTCGACGAACTGCGGCGCATAAAGATAATCATCTTCCATCCGAAGATGTTGCCCTCGATCGTCATCCTTGATCCGCAACTCACAATCGGTTTGCCGCCTCACCTCACGGCTGCTACCGGCATGGATGCACTGTCCCATAACCTCGAGGCATTGTGTTCACCCGCCTATCACCCGCTGGCCGAGGGGATCGCACTGGAGGGCATTCGATTAGTGCATCAGTACCTGCCACGGGCGGTGGCCGACGGCAGCGACCTCGAAGCTCGCACGCAGATGCTGGCCGCTGCCAGCATGGGCGCTACGGCCTTCCAGAAGGGCCTCGGCGGCATGCATGCGCTGGCGCACCCGCTGGGGGCACTTTATAACGCTCACCATGGCCTGCTCAATGCCATCCTGATGCCCTATGTGCTCAAGGCAAATCGTCGTGCAATTGGGGCGCCGCTCGAACGCCTGGCCCGTTACCTGGATATTCCCGGGCCCGGGTTCGATGGATTTTTAAGCTGGGTGCTGCAATTGCGAGAGCAGATTGCGATACCGCACAGCCTGGCGGCGATAGAAATCGATGACAGCGACGCTGACAGGGTTGGTCGCATGGCTACGGAGGACCCTGCAGCCGGTGGCAATCCGATCGCGCTCAGCGCCGAAGAATATTGCCAGATCTTCAGGGCCGCCGTGCAAGGCGCACTGTAGCCCGCATTAAGATCGGAAATTCTACAGTGAAATGATGTAGCGAGTGAGTTTCGTTCGGCGTGAATGCCGCAAACGCCTAGTCAGCACCCATTGATCCTGTGGACGGGGTATCTCCGGACCTGCCCGCGGGCACGCCTATTGAAAATCTGGATCCCTGATCTAATTCCGACTCGACTTCCACCTTCACTCCCAACAGGTTTGCACTACGCTCGACGATCGTAAGGCCCAGACCCAGACCGCCATTCTTGTCGACCGGATCATTGTCGACCCGGTAAAACTCATCGAATATCCTGGCCAGTTGATCAGGCGCTATGCCGATACCGGAATCCTGAACCGTAATTTTCAATCCTTCGTGCTCGCGCCGACAATAAACGTTGACGACACCGTGTTTCGTATAACGAATGGCATTTGATATGAGAATCCGAACGATCCTCGTCAGCAACATGCGGTCCGATTGTGCGATCTCAGATTGCGAATCAAAGTGCAGCTGCAAACCTTTTGCCTGCGCCTGGCCTTCAAATTCACCCTGCAATTGCCGGAAAATCTCTTGAATCGGAGTTTCAGCGATATTCAGCTCGACATCGCCCGATTCAAGCTTGCCAAGTTCCAACAGGAAATTCAGGAGATCGCTCAGATGTGCAAGCGCCTCACCTTGCATCGCAAACATATCATGTGCTTTGCGTTCCGTGACAGTTTTGCGCAATGCGCCATTCAGCAGATTCAGTGTGTGCAAATAGTGACGCATATCATTGCTTGCCGTTTTGAGAAAGCGGAACTTGGCGTTCCTTGCTCGTTCGGCATCCTGCTTCGCTTTCTGCAATGCCTCCTCCGACTTCTTACGCAGCGCGAAAACGAGCCAACTGCCGACAATCGCCGTAACCCAGATTGCGAATAACGCCAATAGTCGATTCGTTACAACCATCCATGGAATGCCGGCCGGTTCTGACCAGAGAAAGCCGAGTATCGTGAGAATGGATACGCCGCCGGCGACGATAAGTGAATATTGCCATCGTGGCAGCCACAGAGATATCAGGACTACGCTAATATAGGCCACACCTGCAGCAACCCCGAGAGGCAGCGATGCGACATCAATTATGAAAATCCCGGCAGCTAACGCCACACAGGTCAGGACGATCTGTACATTCGTGTGATTTGCGAGGTTCCCCGATCGTCCAGCTATCCCTGTCATCATTTTCGAGGTCTTCCACCCAGGCGAATTTGTCCGCGTATGGCGGACGCGTTCATCACCATCACTTATATATAACGTACTATCGAACCATGACGAATGGGAATACGTAATAGCCGTGGGGTTTTGGTGCCCTTCAACCTGATCCCTGATCCGTGATAAAAACACGGCGGCCCAAAGGGCGAGGCGCAGCGACGCGCCATCGATCTGGCCAGCAACGCGGCTCACGAGAGGTATTTAGAGGCACCCTAAAGGCGGGACTTCGGGAAACAAGCTTGAACTACGCGATATTGCGCTCGATTGCGACGGCGACGCACTGTTGGTGCACGTGACCAGACATGGCCAAGTCATCTCTCGAGGATAATCACGAGACTTTTTCGCTAGCGTGTGGGATCGGGCAGACCCTGGCGATGCAGGGTCGGCAAGGTACTGGACGTAAAATCCTGCGGTTCGATCATCATCGATTCCCGAACCTGGGCGACAACGTCATCATCAGCTCTTTGTGTATTGCGAAATCCACCCTCTGGTTCAAGTGTCGATCGAATCAACCCGAAGCAGATGATGATAAGGAACGGAGTCACCAGGATTGCCGGTATTACGCCGGTCGGCGTAATGGGCCCCACCAACCGGCCAATTTGCCGTGAATTGACCCAGGTGATGGTTGTGGCGAAGAGAACCGCAGAAATTATGGGCAGTTTGTATGCCCCCCAAAGTGTGGCCGCAACTTCCCGTGGTTGATTGAGATACTCCAGAAACAGGATATTGGGGCGACTGTCGAGCTGGTCCACAAATGACGGTGTGCCGCACTCCATAAAAACAATGATGAGCAATGCGACAGGAAGACAAACTTTCAGCAATGCCCGCCAGGCCGGAACCAACAATCGATTGGACGCCAGGATCGGAAACGCGAGTACAGGAATGGTGAGCATAAGTCCCAGTAGGACAAGATCGAATCGAAATCCCTGGACAAAAACCGCTTCAAGCATTTCCGCATCCGCAACACGCTGCCACTGCCAGGCAACGAAGATCACGCGAGACACGGTCAACGTCAGGAGCATGCGCCAGCCGAAGGAAAATAGCGGCCTTAGAGATGTTGCGAGCTTGCTCATGGTATTTCGCTCAATGTTCATAATTAGCGGTGATCTGGGGTAATGGATCAATGGAATACTCGCGTTCAAAAACTCTTCTTCGTTCCGATCAGAAGCTGGACATCTTTAATGCTGTCATCACCGTTTAGCGGAAATGCGAGATCTATGTGCGTCACTCGACCCTGCCCGGATCACGTATTGCCAATACGGAGACCTAAGCCTACGTCCTTCAGTAATCCGTTATGCCGGTCTGAAACGGGGCTGTCGCCCCACGCGCGGCCCGCATCGAAAAATACGGCGCCACCGACATGGAACAGACGAAATGGATACCAATCGCTAAAAAATCGCTGTTCGAGGGTCAATAGCACGCTTTTGTCACCGGTCTGATAGCGCAGTGGGTAACCGCGCAGGCCGTTGTCACCACCCAGTAGCAATTGCTGATCAATGTCGAGGTTGTGACCGTAGGTGCCACTCAAGCTGGCATAAAAGAGACGTCTGTCCGACTGTCGTCGGTAATACCTGGCGCTTACATCGATCGTGAGGTTCTGTGGGCCATCGTCTTCCATCCGTGTTGCGAGATTGCTGGCAAGTATCAAGGAGCTTTTTTTCGAAGAGCCAAATCCCGTCTGGGCTCCGGCGTTGATCAGCCATGCATCGCGATCCGATCCGAGTGAATTTCGAGCGACCCCGAGCCTCGCTCCGAATCGGGTGCCAAGGTAGCGGTCCTCGGTGCGGTTGATCTGGTCGTGATTTTCGGCCTTCTCGAACCTGTCCTGCATGAAATCGATGCCGACGAATGGATAAACAAGCTTTCGATCGTCTGGCACGATCGACGTTGGCGCGGTGCGACCGTCAACCTCAGTGAATCGGTGCTCATCATAGGCAAGTCCCGTCGTGTAGCGCCTGGTCCAGCCGTCTTTCAATCCATTGGACCAGCCCTTGAAAATTTCGTACGAACCAATCTCATTCCGGTACTGAGCCACAATCTCGCCACGATCATAGAGAGAGTCGATTTGCTCGTTATCCAGAAATGAAAAACCGTGCGCGGCGGTGCTGTTGAGTGCGTAAAACGGCAGGCCAAGGGCAAACTGGTAGGAATGGCCATCGCTATTGTTGGCATAAAGCGCGCTCAGGCTGTACCAACTGTCACCCAGCTGACGATCCGCGCGCTTGATGATTTTTGAGTCCCGATCGACATCCGACTTGTAGAGCACCTGGATTTCCATGCCGGTACCGAACAGATTCATTTCCTTGATACCGATCCCGGCGGCATTCTCGCCGCCAGACCGGGAGAACGACACCCTCGGAATAAGAGTCCAGACATCTGTGGTATGGACTTCTATATTGACAACGCCGTTTTCATCCACAACCGGTACAATCTCCGCGTCCTGAATATAGCGATTACTACGCAGGATTCGCTCCGATTCCTCCAGCTTGCGAACGGAGAACTGATCTCCTGGTGCGAACAGTAATTGCTGTTGAATGACCTTGGGACGCGTCGTTGCGTGTGCCCTGTTCGCGAGCCGGTAAAGCAGCTTGTCTTCGGCCGGATTGTCAAGATCGATAATGCTGCCGTTGACGATATTGATTGTGCCAATTAAGGCCGTTGACGACTGCATTGCAGCTGGCGCCAGAAGCGCGATTTGTGGATTGCTCGAAATCCCATCAGCGCTCTCTGCCGAGGTGTCGGCCAGCACCCGGAGCGGAATCAACAGGGCCAGCAAAAGCACTGCCGCACACACGCCTTCGCATGGCTGTGGTTGCCTGGTTTCCCGTGTCGCAACAGGTATGTCCCTGAACGTCATACCTTTTCCAGTTGTTTCAGCCAGTTTCCGGCAGCAGCCCGGCGTCGCCAGCTGAACTGTTGTAGAGAGTTAGCGTTAGAGCTTGCTGCGACGAATATCCTTCGCCGGTTTTTGGCTGGAATGCCACAACCGGCGTATCATCAACGCCTGCTGGACCGCGCCAGGATTGCACGCATTACGTCGATAAACCCTTCGATTGCCCACATTTTTCGCGAATTCAGCGAAGGATTTCCTGCCAGATGACGTCTTACAGCACGTATCGACTCAAATTTGAGCTCCAGATGTGAATTTTTCTCAGCTGCATCAAGATCGGGCGTTGGCGAAGCGCGTCGCAGCGGGTGACTCGGATGCGTTCGAGGCCTTTTTTCGCGAATATTTTCCGCGCCTGTTTCGCTTCACGATGAGCCGTGTCGGCGGTGATACTGATCTGGCGGAAGAAATCGTACAGCGAACCATGTGTCGCCTGGTGCGAAAAATGGGCAGTTACCGCGGCGAGGCACTACTCTTCACCTGGCTGTGCCAGATTTGTCGCAATGAAATGGCAGCAATTTACAAGCAACGAGGATTGCAGGACAGCCGGACTGTGCCAGTCGAAGATAACCCGGCCATTCGTGCTTCCCTGGAATCGATATCCGTTGAATCCGATACGCCTGAAAAAGAGCAGAACAAGGAAGAGCTGGCGCGATTTGTTCGATTAACGCTCGAATACCTGCCGGCCAAATATGCAACCGCGCTCGAAATGAAATACGTCCGTGGCTGCAGCGTCGACGAAATTGGCGAGCACCTCGCCATCAGTACCAAGGCGGCGGAGTCTGTGCTCAGCCGCGCTCGGGCTGCATTTAAGGAGGGGTTCAGGTCACTTTGGGATTTCGATCCGGATTTCCTGCTGGACTGATGATGGTGGAAAGCGAAAGAGTGACGGACATAATCAAGCATGAACAAAGAGACAGATAAGGGCATTCAGGAGGCGGACACTGAAGTCCGGTCCGACGATACGGTTGCGAAACTGATGAATCTGGCGGGGCCGAGATTGCTGATACCCGCGGATTTGGAAGAACGGGTGCATGAGAATGTTCATCATGAATGGCGCAGCTTTATCGGCAGGAAAAACAGGCTGCGATGGGCGATCCCTGCTTCCCTGGCAGCGACGATTTTGATTGCATTTGCGTTCAACATCCGCACACCTGAGACGCAACTGCAGCCGATCGGAAACATCGCGCATGTCGTCGGTGTGCCGGACACGGCCGGCGCGGCCTTCGTCGTTGGTGACACCGTGTATGCCGGAGATAACCTGGAAACGAGCACAAACCATGGCGTGAGCATTGCCTTAGCGGGTGACATATCCCTGAGGATTGCTACCAACACATCGCTGCGCCTCGATCAGGCCGATGAATTTACGTTGACTCGGGGAAGGATTTATATCGACTCGGGCGACCGCATCTACCGTGATCGACACATGACTGTGAATACTGCCACCGGTTCGGCAACAGATATAGGTACGCAGTTTTCTGTTGCCTACGAAAATGATCGTATGAGCGTTGCGGTACGTGAAGGACGAGTCGATGTTGCACATGATCAATCGATAGTCACGGCGGAGGCCGGAGACAAGCTAACTTTACGACCCGGCCTTGACACCGTTTTCGATAGTGTCTCTCCCTATGACCCATCCTGGAATTGGGCGACATCACTTGCACCTGGCTTTGACATCGAAAATCAGTCTTTGATGGATTTTCTGAAATGGGCGTCTCGCGAAACTGGCAAGACACTGGTTTTCTCGAGTGATGATGTCCGCATGGCCGCGATGGGAACGCAATTATTCGGCTCCATCCTGAATTTCACGCCGACAGAGGCAATCGACTCTGTCCTCTCGACCACACAGTTCAGATACCGGATAGACGAGCAAAGCATCACCATCACAAAACGGGTTCGGGCAAGATAGGTTCAAGCTGGCGAGCTATAGTCATTTATACCTGTTGGTTGCCCTCGGGGGATGCTCTACACTTCTCGCATGCGTTCGCCAGCGCGCCTCGGCGCATTTTTACTGCTTTTCATCGCATGCCACTGTTGCCTGGCCGCTGAAACACAATGGCAGGATAAGCCACTGCGTGACTACATAAGCTGGCTGGTCGCGCAGGATTTCGCGATTATTTACAGCAGTGACCTGGTACCGTCCGAGTACACGGTCCTGGACGAACCGGCCCAACCAAAGTCTGTTGCTGCACTTCGAACGGCCCTGGAACCCTATGATTTGTCTCTGGCGGAAGGCCCGGGCGATAGTCTTTTGATTGTTCGGCAGCAAAGTCCCTATGGCAGCATTGCCTTGACCGTCACTGAAGCAGGCACGAATGACGGCGTCGCCGCCGCCGCGCTCCTGGTAGATGGAAAAAAGTCGGGATACACCGACGAGCATGGCAGGTTGATGCTGGCGGATCAGCAACCAGGCGCGCATATTCTGGTTGTGGAGGCGCCCGGTTACGCCAACTCCAAATCCAGCAGCATCACCGTTGAGGCCGGACAACTTTCGGCAATTACCATCAATCTGCAGCCGCTCCAACAGTATTTGACGGAAGTCGTAGTAACGTCGAGTCTCTACAGCCTTACGTATGATCCGGCCGGGTCTCACACGTTTCTCGATCGGGAGATGACCACCCGATTGCCGGATATCGGTGATGACGCGGTGCGATCAGTTCATCGCTTACCCGGAATCGCCAATGGTGGTGTCTCCACGCGCAGCCACGTTCGTGGAGGCATCGATAATGAGCAATTGTTCTTGTTCGATGGCTTGCGCTTGTACGAGCCCTACCACCTTAAGGATTTTCAGGAACTTTCAACAATTGTCGATCAAAACGCGATTGCAAGCATCGACTTCTATAGTGCCGGATACCAAGCACGGTATGGCGATCGCATGAGTGGCGTCATCGATATGTCTATGCGAAAGCCAACATCCGACACAGTGACAGAGCTGGCATTAAGTTTTTTTAATACCTCCGCGCTATCGATGGGTCGCTTCGGTGGTAGTGACAAAGGCGACTGGCTGCTAACCGCAAGACGTGGGAATCTGGACCTCATCGCAGACGCAGTGAATTCCGATTATGGTTCACCTCGATATCAGGACATGCTCATGCATGTCGGCTGGGAAATGAATGACCGAACCTATCTCAGCAGTAATTTGCTCTTGTCTTTCGACAAGATTTCCATCGCAGAACTTGATGGCAGTGAGCAAGCCAGCGCAAAATACAGGAACCGTGTCGCCTGGCTGAAGGCGAGCATCGACTGGTCGGCGGACCTTTCCAGCACTACGATTCTGTCGGCTACGCAGATCGATAACACCCGTTCCGGCATTGCGGATATCCCGGAAGTCACGTCAGGAAATCTTACTGACATTCGAAGCTTCAAGTCCGTGGCGCTTCGCCAGGACTTCCAATGGACTGCCTCGGACAAGTGGTTGTTCACCTCCGGCTTTGATCTCAAGCACCTGGACGCGAATTACCAGTACGATTCCACGCTAAATATCTTTTCGCCTTTCGATCAGATTTTTGATAATCAGCCGTCAGTCATGCGGAGTATTCGAATCGCACCCAGCGGCGCCCAGTACGCTGTTTACCTGGAGTCCAGATGGCGGCCATTCAAAAACTGGATCCTGGATGGTGGTATCCGGTGGGACCAGCAAACATATACGGTTGCAAATAACGACGATCAGATCAGCCTCCGTTTTAACCTGCTTCATTTCCTGACTGAGAGAACTGAGCTGCGCTTTGGCGCTGGCCGTTATTACCAGGCACAGGAAATCAATGAATTGCAGGTCGCAGATGGAGTCGAAACTTTTTTCCCGGCACAGCGCGCCAGTCATTTGGTAGCGAGCGTATCGCACCAATTGAATTCGGGCATTGATATTCGCCTGGAGCTCTATCAAAAGAAATACCGGTCGTTGATGCCACGTTATGAGAACGTTTTTGACCCGCTTGTACTCATCCCTGAATTACAGATCGACCGGTTGCGTATTGATGCAGGCGGAGCCGTATCAAAAGGCGCTGAGATCATGGTTACCGGAGACAATGACAGCGAGCGCATGCTGTGGTGGCTCAGCTATACCTGGTCACTGATCGAGGACACGTTGACCAATAGCAATGTAAAGCGTAGCTGGGACCAAACAGACACCTTGAAAGCCGGTGTCAACTGGGACTGGAAAAAATGGAGCTTCAGCGCTGCCGGATCCATTCACTCCGGCTGGCCGAGAACTGACCTTATGGTCGAGACGGTGACTAACCCGGATGGGTCGACCGACCTGCTTGCCTCAACCACGCCAAGAAACAGCCTTCGCCGCTCGACATTCCATCATGTCGATGCCAGGGCAAGCCGGCGCTTCGACGTTGCACGAGGTGAGCTGACGGTCTTTCTGGAAATCACCAATATCTACGATCGACAAAATGCCTGTTGCACAAGATACGGCCTGCAGACCGACAGCAGTGGCAATCAGACTCTGCTGAGCAATGAGGGTAACTGGCTGCCTTTACTGCCTTCGCTCGGCGTAATCTGGCAATTTTGACCGCAACTAACTAGCGGGCAATCAAGCCATCCCTGGAAAGATATTTGGTAATCGCTTTTGCCTCGTTAACGATGATTGAGTAGTCCTTCGATCGATCAAAGCCCATGGAATATCTGGACTTTGACTCTATACCCCAGACGGTTTCCCGTTTGAGAACCGAGTAAAGCTCCGTCAACACCACCAGAGAATGCTCAAACTCGACAGCCTGCGGCTCCATGTACTCGGTCGTTTCAACGCTGAATACATTGTAGTAACCGGTCGGCCTCAGGTTGACCGTCGCCTCGGGGCTCATATCCACGACAGTTCCCTCTGAGCGCAGGCTCACCAGTTGCGTGACCAAAACCGCGTCGGCGTCGAGTTGCTCAACCATCGCCATGAAGGTTGCCCGGGTCACCGGTGTCTTCGTATTCATCAGCGAGGTACTCGCCACCGACTGTGTGCCGAGTGCGGATAGTTGCGAGACCACCTCTTGTTCGAGATACCTGCGCGAGTCAAATTTCGACAACAGGGTTATTACCAGGATATTCTTGTAGGGGATGTTCGCGGACTCCGATAATTCCTGTGTCCTGGTGACCTGCGGTCCTGTAGAGCAAGCGCCCGCAACAAGCGTAATCCCGAAAATCAGCAATATCCTCATCAACGTCACTGCAATACCCCCAAATGAATGACAACCGAGGCTGTATCATGCGGATGGACGGGACAAAATGAAAGGGGCAATCCGCCTGCGAATTTGTGAGCTTTAGTACATTGTTCTGGAGAATATTTATCGCTCGCTGGGGCGAGCTCCTACGACTGAACCTCTGCATTCATCACCCGCTGGGCCGGGTTGCTGCTCATCCGTTGCGAAAATGGACTATCAAAATTTTCATGAGATGCCGCGGCAACTTCCGCTTGGCATGCAGTTTGAGTAACCCGGTCCAGGGCAATTTGCCAGTCCTGTCGCCAGCCGCCACGAATATTTGTTTTATCTTATATACAAAAATGCTAATATACCCTGCGAATAATAATCCTGAGGAGGTGACACATGCAGGATCAACCTGTTCTGTCGTGGAAAGTCGCCGGTTTGCTGCTCGGACTGCTGCTGATTACCGCGACTGCGCTGGTCAAGCCGCTGGGGGTCTCAACACAATACGTCGTGACCGATGCCATTGTGTTACACCGTGCGGCTCCGAACGCAACCGAATCGAATGAATATCTCAGTAAGTATGGCGAAAGAGACGACTGGGGTATTGGCTATGGCTGGATGCTCGTCTTCGGCATGTTTGTCGGCGGCGGCTTGTCGGCATTTATCACCAAAAGGTTTCGGCAACGTGAGAATCCATCACTGCCCTCGATGTGGCGGGAAGAATTTGGCAGCTCGTCGCCGCGGCGCATGATGCACGCATTTGCGGGCGGTGCATTGTTGTTGTTCGGTGCAAGACTCGCGGGAGGCTGCACCAGTGGTCACATGATCAGCGGCATTTCCCAGCTCACGATTGGCTCATTCATTTTCGGCATTTCGATTTTTGCCTCGGGCATCGTCACTGCGCGATTGTTGTACAAGAGGAGGCTCGCATCATGAAACTCGTATTGGGACTCGTTATCGGCATGGCGTTTGGCGCAATACTGCAACTCGGCGGCGCCTCCAGTTACAAGAAAATCATGGGCAGCCTGTTGTTGAAGGACCTGGACGTCATCAAGTTGATCTTGATGTCCATCGCCGTCGGCACTGTCGGCATTTATGCCCTCGACCTGGTGGACATGGCCAACATAAGTATCAAACCGACCTATGTCGTTGGCATCACTATTGCTGGATTGATATTTGGTGTTGGCTTCGCGGTTGCCGGATACTGCCCCGGAACCTGTATCGTCGCAGCCGCGGAGGGCAAAACCGATGCCGTTGTTACCATACTGGGCGGACTGGCCGGCGCCCTGATCTATGCGCTGGTCTATCCGGCATTCAAGGGCCTGATCGAAATCACCAACTATGGCGAGGTCACTTTCGCCAGCGCATTTGGCGTCAACGGCATCTGGGTCGCGATTCCGTTCAGTGCCATACTGTTCCTGTTGATGTTCAAGGTACTGAAAGACCGCTACTAGTTTGATATTCGCGGCGGGACGTCGCTCCTACAGCTTCGCCATAATTTCGTAGGAGCGGCGTCCCACCGCGATGGCAATTCTACGGCCGAACCAGCGTAAATCCTTCCTCTACCTTCTCGATAATATGCGCCACTCCGGTCTGCACGGAAATCGCATGTGGGCTCAGTTCGGGCCGGCTGCCATCGTTGCGCTCCATCGTGTCGAGCGTATTTTCACAGACATAGAAACGCACGCCGTTGTCGACCAGGCTGGCGATACGCACTGCATGCGGGCTATCCGCATACAACAGGCGCACGCCGGGTCCGAAAGTAACGATTTCTATGTCGATAAAATCGGGGCCGCCATAGTGCCTGATCAGGTTATTGGCGACATCAAGTACCACG
>SMVB01058352.1_pt1 | contig 12793 bp, 12 predicted proteins | sample 2456461 | NCBI WGS metagenome assembly SMVB01 (sample SAMN11095934, study PRJNA526329) | marine sediment metagenome | biome: Marine sediment; feature: Surficial sediment; material: Deep marine sediment; isolation source: Hadal surficial sediment | place: Pacific Ocean | collected 2014-05 | depth...
GTCGATGCGCGGTCTAAGAGGCTCCGCTAACGGGCCAGGATCATCTCTCGGTTGCCGTTGCCATTTTGCGGAGCCGGGGCCCGCGCGGGCCGTAGCCAGGAGCGGGGAAAATGGCTCCACTTCTGTCGAGACGCCCGGTCACCTGTCGATGCGCGATCTGAGAGGCTCCGCAAATCGTGTGCGATCCGATCTGGGTTGGCGAAAGTATTCGCGGAGCCGTGGCCCGAGCGGCCCGTAGCCGAGAGCGGGGAAAAGGCTCCACTTCTGCCGAGACGACCGGTCAGCTGTCGATGCGCGATCTGAGATGCTCCGCAAGGGGGGCGCGATCTGATCGGCTGAGCCGTGGTCTCTACGCCAGGACCCGCACGATCAGGCCGACGGCGCCGATCGTGGACAAGATGAGGACGGCGTAGCGAAGCTGCTTCTGTTTCAGCCGGTCTTTGAGCCTGCCGCTGAGAAGGTAACCGACCAGGAGGGCCGGAAAGAGCACCGCAGCCACACGCACATCACCCCATCCGATGTTGCCGGACAAGACCCGAGCGACGACTGCGATCGACAGACCAATCGAGAAGATCATGGAGAGATTGGAGCGGGCGACCGGCCCTGTCTCGTCTGCGTACAGCAGGGCGAGCGGCGGTCCACCGATGGAGGCGACAAGACCGGTCGTTCCCGACAGCACGCCGGCGCCAAACTCCGTATAGGAATTGCGGGCCACCACGTAACCGGACCCGATGATGGCGACGGCGATCAGAACGATTGTGGCGATGGCGAGATCCAGCATGACCTGCGTCGCCACGGCGAGGAGAGCGACTCCGATGATTGCCCCCGGGAACCGGCCGACGATGATCCAGGTGATGCGCTGCAGCTCGATGTACCCCCGCTCTCGCCACGCCATCGTCATCGTCATCGGGATTGCGATCAGCAGCTGAGGAACCGGCGCCAGCCTCGGGTCGATGAGTGCAAGCAGCGGGACCGACACCATGGCAAATCCCACGCCGACGACCCCCTGGATCAGGGCGGCGGCGAAGGTGATGACGAGGGCGAGGATCCACGCTTCGATGGACACCGGCGGGAGAGTAGGTGTCGGTAGCCGAGAAGCCGGGTAGCAGTCCGCTCGCTGCGCTCGCTCCCAGTTCCCAGTTCCCAGTTCGGATCGCGGCCGACCTTCGGGAACTGGCAACTGGGAACTGGGAACGAGAAATGACAACACTCGGTCATTCGCGACCGATGACCGGATGACTCTCGGCTATCGTCTCATCCGGCCGTCGTACGGGAGTTATGTGCAAAGACCAGTTGCCAACGCTGGTGGGCGTCGCCGCCGGTCGGTGAGCCGCACCCTCTCAGTCGTGCCCGCAACCGTGCTGCTTGCCGCGTGCTCGAGCACCCTCCCCCAGTCGTCGCTCAACCCCAAATCGGCCGAGGCCCGTCAGATCGACGATCTGTGGATACTGGTGCTCGTCCTAGCCACCATCGTCTTCGTCGTCGTTGAAGCTGCCCTCGTCTTTGCCATATTCCGATTCAGGAAGCGCAAGAACGACGACCGCGAACCCAAGCAGATTCACGGCAACACAACTCTGGAGATTGTGTGGTCGATCATTCCGGCGCTGATCCTCGTCGCGGTTGCGGTACCAACAATGCGGACGGTGTTCGACCTCCGAAGCCCGGCCGAGGGGGATGTCGTCCGCGTCAACGTCACGGGCCATCAATGGTGGTGGGAGTTCGAATACCCCGACATCGTCGACGATCAGGGCCGACCGCTGACCACCGCCAACGAACTCCACCTCCCGGTGGGGAGGACCACGGAGCTGACGATGACGTCGGCAGACGTGATCCACAGTTTCTGGGTGCCGCCGCTGGCGGGGAAGCGCGATCTGGTGCCGGGTCACGAGACCTTTATCAAGATCACCCCCGATGCCGATCGGGCGGGAGAAGAGATTCCCGGTCAATGCGCCGAGTTCTGCTGGCTGTCCCACGCCGACATGCGACTGCTGGTGTTCCTCCAGACCGAGTCCGACTTCGCCGCGTGGGCCGCAGGAGAGACGCAACCGGCGAACATCCCGACCGACGGTTTGGCCGTATCGGGGTTCGAAACCTTCAAGGCGATCTGCGCCCTTTGTCATCAGGCCGTGGTGGCCGAGCCAGACGGAACGGTGACGGTCGTCGGTGAGGCGTTGGCCCCGGACCTCACCCACTTCGGTTCACGTTCGACACTGGGCGCCAGGGTCGAGTCCAACACCGCGGAGCATTTGGCGCAGTGGATCGACAACCCGAGCGCGGTCAAGCCGATGGCGCCGGACTTGAACGACCTCGAGACCGGGCGAATCCTTGGCATGCCCGACTACGGTCTGGACGACGAGGAGATCGCCGAGCTGGTGGCACTGCTGGAGGGGTGGAGTTGAACTGGTTGCAACGCCGATCTGAAGGTTGCCGATGGCAGTAACCACCCTGACCGAAGACCTCGGCTACACGCCGAACACCGACGGCGTGTGGAGCTGGCTCACCACGGTCGACCACAAGCGGATCGGGATCATGTACGGGGTGTCGGCGCTGGTGTTCTTCATCGTCGGGGGCCTGGAGGCTCTGCTGATCCGTATCCAGTTGGCCGGTCCCAACGGGACCGTGCTGTCGGCCGACGCCTACAACCAGCTGTTCACCATGCACGGCATCACCATGATCTTTGCCGCCATCATGCCGGTCGCCGCCGCCTTCCAGAACTACATGATCCCCCTGCAGATCGGCGCTCGCGATGTTGCCTTCCCCAGGCTCAACGCCTTCTCATTTTGGCTTTTCCTGTTCGGCGTTCTGATGCTGATGTCGTCGTTCTTCCTCGGCGGTTCCCCGGACGGAGCGTGGACCGGGTACGCCAACCTCTCGACCCAGGTCACCGAGTTCGTGCGGATGGACTACTACGCCATCGGGTTGCAGCTGCTCGGGGTCGCCTCCATTGGGTCGTCGGCGAACTTCATCGCCACCATCTTCACCATGCGCGCTCCGGGGATGACCATGATGCGGATGCCGGTGTTCACCTGGATGAGCGTCGTCACCTCTTTCCTGCTCATCTTGAGCATGCCCGTGATTGGCGTGGGGTTGTGGCAGATGTTCCTCGACCGCAACTTCGGAACGGTGTTTTACGAGGCGCAGGCATCGGGTGATCCGCTGCTGTGGCAGCATCTGTTCTGGGTCTTCGGCCACCCCGAGGTGTACGTGCTGGTCCTGCCGGCAATGGGCATCATCTCCGAGACCCTCCCAACCTTCTCACGAAAGCCGCTGTTCGGATACGCCTTCGTGGTGTTCTCCGGGATCGCCATCGGGTTCCTCGGCTTCGGGGTGTGGGCACACCACATGTTCACTGCCGGTTTGAGCCCGGTCGCCGAAGTTGGATTTGGCATCGTAACGATGCTGATCGCGGTACCGACCGGAGTGAAGATCTTCAACTGGATTGGCACGATTTGGGGTGGGAAGCTGACGCTGAATACGTCGATGCTGTTCTCGATCGGATTCATCGCCATGTTCATCATCGGTGGCCTTTCCGGGGTGACTCACGCCGTCATTCCGGTAGACACCCAGCAGCATGACAGCTACTACGTCGTCGCCCACTTCCACTATGTGCTGGTCGGCGGATCCGCCTTCGGATTCATCGCCGGCGTGTACTACTGGTTGCCGAAGTGGACGGGGAAGATGCTCAACGAGACGCTGGGGAAGTGGCACTTCTGGCTGATGTTCCTCGGGTTCAACCTCACATTCGGGCCGATGCACATCCTCGGCCTCAACGGAATGCCGCGGCGCACCTACCGGTACCCGGAGGGTCTGGGGTGGGAGTTCTGGAACGGCATGGCCACGATCGGCTCCTTCATCATCGGCGTGTCGATGCTCGTGTTCATCTGGAACGTGATCAACACCCGCCGCAAAGGGCTTCCCGCCGGAAACGATCCGTGGGACGCGAGAACCGTCGAGTGGATGACCACATCACCGCCCCCAATCCATAACTTCGATCGGGTGCCCGTCGTTCGCCACCTCGACGAATTGTGGCACCGCAAATACGGGGTCGACGAGGAAGGGCGAGCAGTACCCCTGCCGGATGGATACGTGGAGGAGCCCGCGTTCGTCGAGGAGGCGGGCGGCATCCACATGCCCTCGCCTTCCTACTACCCGATCATCGCCGCCTTCGGGCTGGTGACGGCGGGGGCGGGCCTCGTGTTCTGGTCGTCGGGAATCCTGGGCGTCGGGATGTTGGTCATCGGGGCAGCGATCATGCTGTGGGGTGTCGTCGGCTGGGCCGCCGAGCCGATCACCAGGGAGGCGCACTGATGGCCGTTGCCACCGATGACGTCTTCGAGGAACACGACTTCGAGTCGACAGCGGACCCCATCCACCGCACCCGCAAGACTGCGATGTGGATCTGGTTGGGCTCCGAAGTGTTTTTCTTCGGAGCCATGATCTCGACGTTTCTGCTGTACCGGAACACGACCAACGACGGCCCTGGTGCGGAGATCTTCAACGTCCCCTTCACCTCGGCAAGCTCGTTCATATTGCTGACGAGCTCGTTGACGATGGTGTTGGCCGACAGTGCCTTCCAGCGACGCGACCAGCGCCAGGGCAGGATTTGGCTCATCGGCACCGTCGGGCTGGGTCTGACCTTCCTTGCCGGGCAAATATTCGAGTTCACCGAGTTCGTCGAACAGGGATTGACGCTGTCGACGAGCCCGTTCGGCTCCGCGTTCTACATGCTTACCGGGTTTCACGGCGCCCACGTCGCCGCCGGCGTCCTGATGTTGTCGCTGCTGATCGCCTTCTCGCTCCGGGGCAGGCTGTCACCCGACCACGGCATGAACGTCGAGCTGACCGCGCTGTACTGGCACTTCGTCGACATCGTGTGGATCGTCATCTTCACCGTCGTCTATCTGCTCCAGATCTGATGGTGGCAACCGCAACCCGCCCCCATCCGACGGCGAAGACCTACTGGCTGATCGCCGCATTCCTCGCCGCGGTGACTGCCGTCGAGATTGCGATCTCCTACGCGGAGTTCCTCGGCCCTGCTAAGGGGGTCCTGCTCGTCACCCTCGGTGTGGTCAAGTTCTTCACGGTCGTAGCCGTCTTCATGCACCTGCGCTACGACGTTCGCGGGTACCGGATGCTGTTCCTCTTCGGTATCGTCGGGACGTTGATCGTGTTCGCCGCGGTGTTGGCGGCCATGCAGGCGTTCTAGGGTGGAAATCCCTTTCCACGCCCATTTCGACGTACTCGCCGTTGCTGCCGGACTGCTCGTGCTTTACGAGATGGGCATCCGTCGCTTTGCCGACGCGTATTGTCCCGACGACGAGGAACCCGTTACCGGCGCCCAGCGTGGCTTGTTCTACGCGGGAGTCATCACCCTGGTGGTGGTGTCGGTATGGCCGATCCACGACATCGCACAGGGGCGCCTGTTCCTGTTCCATATGATCGAGCACACGGCTCTGGCGCTCATCGTTCCGCCGCTGTTGCTCGCCGGGACTCCGTGGTGGCTGATGCGGGTGCTCGTCAATCCGGTCATGCCGGTGGTCAAATTCCTGACAAGGCCGCTGATCGCGCTGGTCTTGTTCAACTCATGGCTGGCGTTCATCCATGTGCCGGCGGTGGTGGAGCTCATGATCACCAACGAGCTCTTTCATTTCCTCGCCCACGCCGTTCTCTTTGCGACCGCGATCGTCATGTGGTGGCCGGTGATGGACCCGATCCCCGACACCCAGCGGCTCACCCCGTTCGGCAAGATGGGATATCTCTTCCTGCAGTCGCTGGTCCCGACCATCCCGGCGTCGTTCATGACACTGGGCAGCACGCCGCTATACGAGGTCTACCAGACGTTTCCTCGGCTGTGGGGCATCGAGGTGATGACCGACCAGATCGTTGCCGGTTTCATTCTGAAGATCGGGGGCGGCTTCATCATCTGGGGGTTTATCACCTGGATCTTCTTTTCCTGGTACGCAGAAGAACAGAAGTACGAACCGGGCCCTCATCTAGTAGCGCAGGAGCCCAGTAGCGAAGGCAGACACTGATCTACTGATCTACTGATCTACTCGTTCAAAGGCCAGCCAGGCCTCGATTCGCTTCGCAGCATCAGGCGAGTCATCGAGGGGCCCAACGCCGCGGCCGAAGTTGAACAAACCACCTGGCGGGTTCTGCTCGCTCCACTGGATCGTTTCAACCTCCGAAGCCAGTGCCTCCGAGACGATCGTTTTTTCGTTGATCGGGAGCGGAGTAGCGCGGTAGGGGGCGAGGACGTCCAGGGCTCGCTGATGGGCGTCGGCGAGTTCTGCTGGTGAGGCTCCGATCACATCGTTGGCGAGATAGTTTGGCGGGAGACTGCCGCGTCCGCTATTGAGGGAGATCAGGATTCGCGAGCCTTCGAACCGGCTTTCGATTCCGAAGACCATGTCGGTGATGTCGGCGTACCGATCCAGATCCGGGTGCACCAGCACCGATGCGGTGATCGAGGTTCTCTTCGAATCGAAGGCATACGCCCCAGCCTGGCGCCAGCCCAGGTCCGTCAACTGGGTGACAAAGCGCTCTGCACCTGGCATCACCGTGGCCGACGCAACCGGGCGGAGGTCCGTGGGGTCGATGGGGGAGCTCTGCCCTTTGCCCCGCATCCAGAACAGCACGGCGACGGCAAGGACCAGCGTGAAGGAGATCACATTGGGTTCGAGCACGACAAAAATCAAGACCATGCCTCCGACGGAGACCCAGAGCAGAGGCGAAAGCGCGTTCACCCAGGTGGTCAAAACGTATACCGCGGCGAGGGAGAGGATCAGAAAGGCGCGGCTGGTTTGACCCTGGGACGCCAATTGCGACCCTACGTATACACCGATGCCCAGTCCGATCGCGCTGATCGCTCGCCCCAACCAGATGATCCGCCTAGCCGATTTTGGTACCGGCGGGTATCTGTAAGAAGAAGCCATGACAGGGTTAATCGGCACGGGGTATCCGTAGTCTCAAGCCTTTTTTGATCGACGACTGGAAGGGAGGAGCAAGACGCAAGTCGCAAGACGCGTCGTGGTTGAGACTTGCGACTCGAGGCTCAGCTACTTCGGTCCCACGGCCTGGCCGCGACCAACGCCGTTCCCCCGAGGATGACGACGCCGACCACAGAGAAAATGGCCACGCTCAGCGCAGCACTCTCGGTGCTCAGCAGCAATTCAGCAAGGCCCACCGCCAGCAGTGCTCCAATGGCGATCGACAAAGCCGGGGTGCCGATCGCTCTCCCCATGTCGGTGAAAAACCCGGTCGAGGTAACCGGGGTGGCGGCTTGGATGTCCCCGAAGTAGGCAGGGCTTGCTAGAGCGTCGACGATGGGAGCCGTGATCGCACCAGCAAGCAGTCCGGCTGCGGCCACGCTGACCGCCATGGTGGTGATTGGAACTGTGATGGAGCCCGACGAGGTCGAGCCTCCGAGGGTTATCCCCAAGCTCACGGTGGCGAACGCCATCGAACCGCCGAGAACGATGCCTACCATTCCGAGCCAGCCGAATGCGTAGCGAGCGACACCGGGTTCCCTCGCTCGACCCACCACGTAGGCGAACGCCGCGATCGTGATGCCCCCCAATGCCCCCAAAGAGAAGACGAGAAACCCCAACGACGCTCGATCTGCGGTGAAGGCGGCGACGCCGCCGCTACCGGTGCGACTCACGGTGTCGAGCGCGGTGAACGATGCGAAGAACGCGAAGAACGCCATGGCGATGCTGACTCCGCCAAGCGAACCCGTGACGTATGGTGCAAGAGAGCGACGCGTCATCGGCACGAGATCTTAGAGGTCTTGCCGCCTCGCCACGGGCTGCTCGGGCCCCGGTTCCACAAATGGCCTCGCCTGCGGAGATCGGTGCGGCTCTTGGCGAGCAAGGCTCGACCGTCCGATGCGATCAACGGGCGCACAGGTCGGGTGCGTAGACCCCGATCACCGGGTCTTGGTCGCCCTGGCCGGCCACGGGTCCCCACAGAATCAGGTCATTGGACTCGGCCCCTCGCAGTTCGAATATCTCGCCAACGGCGGCATCGGTTCCGAACTCGACGGTCTGGTTGGCGTAGATCTGCTTCAGATCTCCAACCGTGTCGCCGGCTCTCAAACCGCTGAGCGTCTCTAGTTGCGAAGCGGGGGATCCGAGATCACCGAAACCCACATCCTGCCGATAACCATTGAAGACATCCGTGTCGTCGACCATGGTCACGATCGCGGCGAATGGTCCAAATCGCACCACCCGCTCCAGGTCGCCCACGCAGACTCCCCATTCGCCGGTCGATACTTGCCAGCCGGTGTCTTCATCGGGGTCGCCGAAGCTTGCCGTCAGGGCTCCAATGACCAGGTCGGCGGCGTTGCCGAATGTCAGGTCAGGAATGTCGTCGGCCTGGACCCTGACCCGGTCTGTCATCAGCTTCATTCGCCCGACGGGGATGGGTTCTCCCACAGGCGGGTATGCATCCGACGGGGGCAGGGGGCTCGTTGTCGTTGTCGTGGAGCCGGGCACCGTCGTCGTCGTCCCATCTGGGACCGATGTGGTCGTCGTGGCCCCGGCCACCGCGGTGTCGTCGCCGGTCAGGAGCTGAAATACGGCAACCGAGAGAGCGACTAGCAGCAGGCCGACCACAAGGCCGGTCAACAGCGGGGAACCTGGCGGCGTCGCAGGGGGTGTGTTCGGATCCTCCAGTGGAGGAATTGGTTCATCACCGGTGAGATTGGAGAGATCGTGGTACGGGTCGGTCCAGTCGGTCGGATCTCTGGGTTCGCTCATGCGCTGGGCTGCCCTTCAGACGGTTTCGGTATCTTACGGGTTGCCCTTGCTCAGTCGGTGCCGGGCCCTGCCGCCTCGAGCAGACCGGGATAGAGCTCGGCGAGTACCTCGTCGAATGGTTGCGTCGCCCGGAGAACCGACTGCCCATCGCCGGTGGTCGCGTAGACGACCGGAATCTCGATACGGATGACGTCGGCGATATCGAGGCCCCTGAGGCTCCAGGCGAGGGCGATGCCATCGGCGATGCCGAGCCCATCGTCGAAGGTGAACGCTTCCGCCAGCTCGTCGATCTTACGAGCGAGGTCTGCGGGCGAGTCGAACGTGTTCAGCTTCTCAAGCAGTTGCAAGAGGACGTCCTGCTGGGCCTTGTTGCGCAGCAGGTCACTGGCGCCTGGCACGGTTTGCCAGGTGCCGTTGACGTTCTCGCGGGGTTGGCGCGACCGCACCCAAGCTAACGCGGTTGCCCCATCGGCTTGGGTACACCCAGCCGGAAGGTGGAGGTCCGCTCTCCAGTCGGTTCGCTCGTACTCGACACAGATTTCGACGCCGCCGACCCCGTCGATGATGTCGGCGAAGCCAGCGAAGTCGAATAGGGCGAAGTGATCGACGCTGATGCCGGTGAAGTCCTCGACCGCGAGCGAGAGTGCGGTGGGGCCGTTGACCTCCCCGCAACCGTGCAGTGTCGTGTTGATCCTGGTGTAGCCGTTGGTGCAGCGGTTTGGGATGTAGAGGTCGCGGGGGAGAGACACCATGAAGGGATCGCTGCCGTCGGTGGGAAGCACCGTGAGGAGGATGACGTCGGCTATGCCTGCCGCTTCATCGGTCCCGATGAGTAGGAAGGATCGATAAGCCTCCGCAGGCGCGAGTTGCGCGACCACCACGTCCTCGATCGGTGGTGTGCCACCCTCATCCACCAGATCCGTTGGCGGCTCCGGCATCGGCGACCCGATCGCCCGGGCTCCGGCCGTGTCCAGGGTTTCTCTCGCGATACCGTTCCACGAACTCCACAGCAGAAATCCGGTGAACGCCAGGTAGACGAGGGAGATGATGGTGAATGCGGCGACAGAACGCTTCAGCATGCGTACCCACGGTGTCTGAGACCAGGCGTCGTCGCTCCGATCCAGTATGAATCCGATCACGGGTGCTCCGGCGTCGGCGAGGCCGTCTCTGGCCGCAATGAGTGACTCGGTGGTGGGGACACCGCCGACAACAACAATCGAACCGTCGGCGTGGGCAGCGAGCATGGCGGTCGGTCCATCCTTGGTGATCGGCGGCGCATCGATCAGCACCAGGTCGGCCCGCTCGCCGATCACGTCGAACGCCGCCGCCAGGTCGACTCCGTCGAAGGGGACGGCGGCGCTTCCTACATGCGTTCCTGCGGTCACCACCGGTAGCATCGAGTCGTTGCCGACGTTCCACATCTGCGAAGCCTCGGCAAGCGTTGCCTCACCGGAAGCGATGTCGGTGAGGCCGATGCCGCCTCCGCTGCTCGAGTACCGAGAGATCCCTGGGCTATCGATGTCCCCGTCGATGAGCACGGCGCGCCGGCCAAGCTGAGTTGCAGCCACGGCGAGGTTCAATGCAACGGTCGAAGCACCCACTCCCGGCTCGGCCGCCGACACGATGAGGACCTGGCCCGTGGTTTGCCCTTCGATTGCTGCGACCAACTCTCGATACGTGGCGCTCGCTCGGGACCCCGGCTCAGCAAGCGTCGGTGCCGGACCCGGCCCGTGATCGGCGACGGTACCCAGGTGGACCGCGTCGAGCGTCCTCTGTGGGTCCGTCGGGACCGTGGTGTACCACCACACGAGCCAAACGAGGCCGCTGGCGAGTGAGGCGGCGACGGCGGACAGGACAACCCCGAGTGTGGTGTCCCAGAGTCGCAGGCCGACCAGGAATACGGCCACCCCAAGCAATACGGAGATCAGGTTCTGGAGAGCGAACACGCGCTCCCACCAATTTGGGGCTTCCTGGCTCATCCGTGCCTGCAGTTCAACGGGTCGGCCGATCTTACGCCGCGCCCGAGTAAATGAGATCAGGGGCCGTCACACGCCGCCGGAGAGTAGATTCCTTCGATTCTGCCGTTGTCATCGGTCGACGACACCGGCCCCCACAACAGAAGTTCCGCATCTTCGAAGAGGCGGAAGGTCGTTGCGCCTGCGACGGTCTCGTAGGTGATGGTGAAGGAGGCGTAGGTCTCGTTCAACGTTGCAACGTCGTCGCCGAGACGGATTCCCGACGGAGTGGCCAGGTTGATGAGGCTGGTGGGCACCGGCGGCTCTTGGTAGCGATACCCGACGAAGGTGCCGTCTGCCACCGTCCCCAAGACGATGACGGTGAGCTGGCCCCAACGGACATATCTACCGTCGTCACCTTCGCACAACCCATGCTCGGTTCCGGCCACGCCGACCTCCTCTGGTGCGCCAAGGCTCGCCACCAGGCGGCCGAGGGCTTCCTGGGCCGGTGTGCCGGTCTCGATCGGGCCGATGCCGCCGGCCTTGAGCGTGAGTCGCGACGTCACCACAGGGTCCCCAGACGCGCCGATGAGCGACAGTGCCGGGATCGTCGTGGTGGGGCTGGTGGTGGTTGGGGGTGGAGCCGTCGTAGTGGGGGCTGGGGCACTGGTGGGAGGAGCGGTTGCCTGGGTCGTCGCGGTGGCCTGTGCCGTCGGTGGCGCTGGCTCCGCCGGGTTCTCATCGAGCAACCCAGAAGCAAACATTGCGATCACGCCCAGCGCGGACAGACCGAGCACGATCGGGATAGCGCGTCGGAACCGGGGTGCCCGCCCCTCCTCGTCGTCGGCGAGGACGACCGTGAGCTGATCGTTGTCGGGCTCCCCTCCCTCTGCGCGGGTGATCGGAATCGACGAGACGTTCGGGGTTTCCGTAGTGGTGGCGGCGCCAACGGCGACATGCACTCTTGATTTGGCCATGGCGCCAACCCTGACGTCGATCCACGGTCGCCCGCAGTCGGGGCATTGCGAATGGTCCGCTGGTCTCGCAGTTCCGCAGTACACGCACAGGGGGAGCTGGGCCGACGTCGACATGAGAGCGAGGATACGAGCGGTTCCCAAATAGCTGAGGATTTCGCGAATTTGGAGTCGTCAGTCGTCAGCCATCAGTCATCGGCCCGCGGTCACCTTCTCGCGGATGACTGAGGACTGAAGACTGAGGACTGAGGACCGAAAACTGAGGACTCTCGTATCATTGGCCCATGGCCAGCGATACCCGAACGAGCTCGCACCTCGATTGGCTTGTCCCCATCCTGCTCATCGTCGCTGTCGTGGTCGTTGGGCTCGCGGCCTGGCTCATCTACAACGCGACAGACGACGACGCGTCAGAACAGGGCCTTGTCGAACAGCTAGAGGTCTACACAAGGTGCCTGCAGGACCACGGGGCAAACGTTCCGCTCGTGGAGGCGAGGTCCGATGGTGGGTTCGCCGTCATCGTGCCGGGATCGTTGGTCAGCGGTGCGGTCGATCTCACTCTGTGGACCGAGGCCCGTGACGCCTGCCATAGCGTGGAGCCGAACCTGTTTGGGTTGGTCTTCGGCGCCGACGATCTCAATCTCGACGACTTGTCGCTGATGCTCCTCCCCGGCCTGCTCGACGGTGGTTCCTTGTTCGAAGACGAACCTCGTCGTCCCGGCAGCGGGTTCTTCGATGAAGATCGTCCGCGGGGGGACCGGTTTTTTGGTGATCGGGGAGGTCCCTTCCCGGCGATTCCGCGTGACGCCGGCCTTGGCGAGCTGTGTGAGCGGCTGGACGCCGATCTTCGCCCACCGGGGATCGATCTGGAGTCGCTCCGCGAACTGTGCGAGCTGGTGGGACCGCGCACCGACAGATGACCGATCGCCTCGACGGAAGTCGAGCGATTTTCCAGCTCTCGGCTACGGCCCGCTCGGGCCACGGCTCCACAAATGATCTGGTCGACAGACCGGATCGCCCCATATTTGTGGAGCACGATTTTTCCCGCTCTCGCCGTTTTGCGGCGGGCCGCTCGGGCCACGGCTCCACAGATGATCTGGTCGACAGA
>SMVB01185368.1_pt1 | contig 12793 bp, 12 predicted proteins | sample 2456461 | NCBI WGS metagenome assembly SMVB01 (sample SAMN11095934, study PRJNA526329) | marine sediment metagenome | biome: Marine sediment; feature: Surficial sediment; material: Deep marine sediment; isolation source: Hadal surficial sediment | place: Pacific Ocean | collected 2014-05 | depth...
TGTCCTGCCCCAGCCGGACAAACTGGAGATACTCCAGGGGCGCGCGGGCGACGACTTCCTTGATGCCCGGGTTGAGCATTCGAACAACCGGATCACCGATGGAAACCCGTTCGCCCTCGCGAAGCACCCGGGCCACGACCACCCCGGCAAACGGCGCCCTCAGGGCCGTGCGTTCGATCTGGTCGCTTATCCGCGCAAGACCGGCACGGGCCACGGCCAGATCGGCGCGTGCGACTTCGTAGTCGGATTGTGTCCGTTCGAGCTGGGTCACCGATGTCAGGTTTCTGTCCAGGAGTTCGCGGAGGCGCGCGGTTTCCTTTTCGAGAAAGCGCACGCGCGCGCGTTCGCGCGTGATTCGGGCCTCCGCCTCCGTTTTTTGAAGCTGCAGCTGCGTGTCATCGATCCGCGCGACTTCATCGCCGGCAATGACGGGGGTGCCTACGTCGGCAACCCAGATCAGCACGCCGGGCACCTCCGCGGATACGCGGGCATCGTCGCGGCTGAACACGGTACCTGGTACGAGCGTCGTGGGCGCAAGTTCGTGGACTACGACCTCTGCCACGCGTACCGGCGCCGGCGGCACGCCCTGCGGCTGTGCCCCAACGACCATCGGCGCCAGCATCAATGCAGCGGCGGCAATTCCTGTCCTTGAGTTCATTATTATGAATTTTCCCCTGCGCGCCATTCCCTGTTATGGGTGTTTCTCAGCGTAGGCCGGACCCGGTGCGCCTTTGCCCTCAACTTGAGTTGCCTGTTTCTCTTCGCCCAGGCGCAGCAAGCTGGGCAGCAGAATCAGCGTAAACACCGTGCTGACCAGCATGCCGCCGATGATGACGGCTGCCAGACCCCGGTACAGTTCGGTTCCTGCGCCGGGCATGAGCAGCAATGGCAACATGCCGAAAATACTGGTGAGTGTGCTCATGAGGATTGGCCGCAGCCGCAAATGGACTGCGGTGTTGACGGCATCGCGTCTCGATAGTCCTTCGCGCTCCGCGGCGCGGGACTGGTACACCAGCAGGATGGCGTTATTGACGATCAATCCAAGCACGATGATGAACCCGATCATCGTCAGCAGGTCCATGGGCGCAAACATGAACAGGTTCAGCAGCCGCAATGCCAGGACGCCGCCCACTGTGGCCATGGGGATGGTCAGGATCACCATCAGGCTGTCTTTGAACGACTGGAACAGCGCGCTCATGAGCAAGTACAGAATCGCGATGGCCAGCAGGAAGCTGCCGGACATGTTTTTCAGTGCAATGTCCATGTCTTCCGCCGTCCCCCGGTAGGCGATGGTGCCGTCTTCCGGAAGCAACGGTTGAATCACCGGCGCGACCTGGGTACGCAGGATCTCGATGGCTTCTTCCAGGGAAACGTCGGAGGGTGGCACCACCGTCAGGGTCAGCGTGCGGCGCCGGTCGATGCGCCGGATCTGGTCCGGCCCGGCGGTGCGGCTGAGCTGCACCAACTCGCTCAGGGGTTGCACGGCGCCGTTGGGCGTGGCTACCGGCATTGCCATGAGCTGTTCCGGCGTGTACCAGTCCTCGGAACGCAGGATGATGTCCAGGCGGCGGTCGCCGTCAAAATACTCGCCTACGAAAACGCCGTCGCCCATGGCCCGGATCACGGTCGCCAGCCGCTGCCGGTCCCAGCCGCTTTCCGCGATGCGGCGGTCATTCGGAATCAGTCTGAGTTCCGGCTCGGCCAGGGCGAGACCCGGTTGAGGCCGGACCTGGGCGTCCGGCAGCGCGCGCATGATCGCCTCGTACCCGGCGCGACCCGCGTCCAGCAGCGAATCGAAATCCCGTGCCTGAAGATCCAGATCGATGCTGCGGCCGCCGCTGAACTGGCGGAAAATATTGGCGCGTTGCGCGAACGCCATGGTATCGGGGAAGCCCTGCAGGATCTGCGAGTTGAAGACCATCAACAGTTCGTCTACGTCGTCCCGGTTGACCGCCCGGGCGCCGAGAAAACCGCCGAACCCGCGAAACACGCCGACGAAATAGTTATCCACGTGGGGATCCGTTTCGCCGTCGAGGAACGGTTGCATGCGCTCCATGATCGGCTGGATCAGTTCTTTCTCGGCGGTGTCCATGCCCAGGCCCGGAGGCGGAAGCAGGAACGCGAAAATGAAGTTCATTTTCCCTTCGGGCAGGTAGTCGGTGTCGGGTTTGAGGAGCACGACCAGGATCATCGGGACGATCAGCAGGCCCGCGATCCAGCCAATGCGGCGCTCACGGGAATCGGTGAGTTGCATGATCTTGTCGCTGATGGCATTCCACCAGTCGGCATGGCGGTCCTTGAGTTTCGCATCACGCAGCAGTCTCGATGCGGCCGTGGGCAGTACCGTCACCGCCACCAGCAGAGACGCAACTACCGTGATGGAGATGGTCAGAGCGAGATCCGCGAACAACTGCCCGGCGACATCCTTGAGGAACACCACGGGCAGGAAAATCGCCACCGTGGTGGCGGTGGACGCCAGCAGGGCGCCCCAGACCTGACTGGCGCCGCGATTCGCGGCTTCGGCGCTCGTACTCCCGCGTTCACGCAGGCGCACGATGTTTTCCAGCACCACGATCGCCGCATCGAGCACCATGCCGGTGGCAAACGCCAGGCCTGCCAGTGAAATGACATTCAGGGTCCGGCCGGCGCCGTCCAGAAAGATAAACGCCACCAGCAGGCAGATCGGGATGGTCAACGCCACGATTAACGTGGCGCGCATCTTGCGCAGGAACCACCACAACACCCCGATCGCCAGCAGCATCCCGAGAATCAGGTTGTTGCGCACCATGCGGATCGCCGCATCGATGTACGTGGTGACGTCGTACACCAGCATCATCTGCAGACCGGCGCGCGGCAGCGCATCGCGGCGCAGTTCTTCAACGGCCTGGCGAATGCCATCCATTACCTGGAGAACGTTGACGCCGGTTTCGGGGATGGCGTTCAGCGCGATGGAGCGGCTGCCGTTCTGGGCCAGGATTCCTGAGCGGTCCTGCATGGTCCGTTCGACGGTGGCCACATCTTTCAGGTGGATGGGCCGCCCTTCACGCCAATCCAGCACCAGATCGCCGAGCTCGCTGACGTCGAACTGGCCCGCGTAACGAATGGTGTATTGGCGCCGGCCGACTTCATTGAATCCGCCGGATACATCCACGTTGTTGTTGAGGCGCCCGGCGATGGCCGAGATATCGATGCCCAGGCTCGCAGCCTTGTAAGGATCGAAGGTCACGCGCACTTCGTATGGGCGGCCGCCGAACGAGTTGGTGGAGGCGATGCCGGGAACGCGTTCGATGCGGTCCTGGATGATCTCTCTGACAAAGTCCTCGTAGGTTGCGATGTCGCGGGTGTTGCCCGGAAGCGGCCGGATCGCGAACCAGGCGATGACGCCGGAGAACGCGTCGCCACTCACCCGGATGACAGGTTCGTTGGCATCCGGCGGATAGCGCGGCACCTGGTTGAGGCGGTTCATCACCTCGATGAGCGAACGGTTGATGTCAACGGCCAGGTCGAACTCGACGCGTATCGAGCCACGGCCCTGGGAAGCGGAGGACGCGATGCGGGTAACACCGGGCAGCCCGCGCAGCACGTCTTCCTGGGGCTCGATGATCTCGGATTCCACCTCCTGGGGCGCGGCCGCGCGCCAGGAGGTGTTGATGGAGATGAATGGCTGGTCCACCTGTGGCGTCAGCTGGACCGGCAGCCGGAACAGACTGATGAAGCCGAACAGCGCGACCAGGATCACGGCGACGATGACCGCCACCGGATTGCCCAGGGAAATCCGCGTCAGTTGCATGGTGTTCGGCTCAAGGTGCGGTGGTCCGGCGAAAGACCGGCAGTTTGCGATAAATTCGAGAACAAGGCCAGAGTGCTCCGGGTGCCACTATCGCAATAATTCCGGGGTCTGTGACCTGCCGGAGGTCATCGGAAGGAGTCGCGGCAGGAAGCCGCTCCCACAGGGGGAAAGCCGTTCCCGCGGTTGGCCGGGGGATCTGCTGCCCCCCTGTGGGAGCGGTTTCCTGCCGCGATTCCCTGCCGGCCTAGGCCGCATCCTCGCGGGGCAGGCCCTCTTCGGGCTGGTGTTCAGGCCTGGCGGCCGGGTCCTCCCCGGTGCCGGCCTGGTGGGCGCATCGCATCCCCGGCCGATAGGGCACCAGCCGGGTCACCAGGTCCGGGTGTTTTTCCGCCAGTTCCTCTGACCAGGGCACGAACAGCTTCATGGCATCCATGAAATCACCCGCGCGTGCGGAAAAGATGGCGGCCATATGGCAATCTGGTAGCGAGTACCATTCAATAAATACCGTTCGCGGGGTCCGGAAGTTGGAGACAGGTTATGAGCAGCTACACGCGCGCACATCTGGTTCGTGATTCCCTCGTGTTCCAGGGGAAGTTGTTGCTGGATGGTTTGCGTGATCTGGCGCTGGTGCCGGTTTCCATCGTGGCGACCATGCTGGACTTGATGAGCAAGTCCGAACCACCGGCGCAGCGTTTTCATGCCGTGCTGAAGTTCGGTCGGCGCACCGAGCGATGGATCGGCCTGTTCACGGCCGCCGAGCGGATGCCTGGTGATCTCGTGTTTGCGGAAGACGACGGCCTGGATGACATGCTCAATGTGGACACCATGGTGGATCAGATCGAGCGTCTGATCATGACCGAATACGAACGCGACGGAACATCCGGTTCGGCGCGTCAAGTCGTGGATCGTACCTGGCGCCGGATCGATCGACGCCGCCGTGCATTACAAAGATTGCGCGGCAGGAGCGCGGACCCTGATCAGGGCGATTGATCAGCCGCGGTTCCCGTTCACATCCAACTGTAATCGATAGGCGGCATCCCGGTTCCCATTGCATCCAGGGTTGTGGTTTTCGAAGCTGGGTTATGCTGGGTGGCATGATCGCAGGCGCGGGCACAAAACGGAGAAGCGGATCAGTCATGGTGGAATTCTGTGTGGTGTGCGCACTGGTGCTGGGCGCGGTGGTGGCCGTAACCGGCGCGTCGAAAGCGGCAGAACGCACCAGCGCCCTTCGATATCTGGCCCTCGGCGATTCCTACACCATCGGCGAATCGGTGCCCGAGGCCGAACGCTGGCCCGTGCAGCTGGCAGGGCAGTTACGCGGTGCCGGTGTCCCCGTCGGGGAACCGCGGATCATCGCGCGCACTGGCTGGACGACCGATGAACTGCGGGCCGCGATGAGGGCGGAGAAAATCGGTGGGAGCTGGGACCTGGTTTCCCTGCTGATCGGCGTCAACAACCAGTACCGCGGTCGGTCGGTAGACAACTACGAGGAAGAATTCACCGAACTGCTGGATTGGGCGATCCGTCTGACCAACGGGCGTCCAGGGCGTGTATTGGTGGTCTCGATTCCTGACTGGGGCTCGACACCCTTCGCCCAGGAAAAAGACCGCGATGCAAACGTGGTGGGCGGCGAGATCGACGCCTATAACGCGGTCAACCGCCGCGTGAGTGAAGGTCGGGGGGTCCGATGGATCGACATCACCGATATATCCCGGTCCCGACCGGAGCTGGTGGCGCCCGATGGCCTCCATCCATCGGGTCCGCAGTACGCGCTGTGGTCGGAGCGGGTCCTGCCTGTGGTCATCGACATGTTGCGGGAACAATGAGCCGGCCACGTTTTCATCTGGCTTTTCCCGTGACCGAACTGGATGCGGCAGAGCGTTTTTACGTGAATACCCTGGGTTGCCGTGTGGGGCGCCGCGGCGAGCGCTGGATCGATTTTGATTTTTCCGGTCACCAGATTACTGCGCATCTTGTCGACGAAGCGGCGGTTGCCGGGGAGGTGTCAGCGCCTGCGAATCAGGTGGACGGCAAGGCTGTGCCGACAAGACATTTTGGTCTGGTGCTGGACTGGTCCGGCTGGGAACGGCTGGTGACTGCCCTGCGAGACCGGGATGTGCAATTCCTGATCGAACCGTACGTGCGTTTCGAGGGGGAAACCGGTGAGCAGGCGACACTTTTTATCACAGACCCGAGCGGGAACTGTCTCGAGTTCAAGGCGTTCCGGAATTCACAGGCGGTATTCGAGACTTGAGCCGCTGCACATTTGACCGGAACGCAAGCCGGGAGTAGGCTTTCGAGCCTGTCCATTTGCCTCCAAACTCGGGCCTGTAATCGGGGAGCCACGACATGACGATCGAGATTAGCTTCGAACTCAACGACTCTGATCTGGACCATTTTCGCAAGGTCATGAAGCGCGGCGTCGAGTTCGTGCAGAACAAGTCCGAAGAGGAAATCATCCAGCCTGCCGCGGAATTGCTTGAAAAACTGGAAAAAGAAGGCACGGTCATGCCGCACTTCGTCGCCGAGCGCCTGAAGGAACTGACCATCATCATCGATATGCTCAAAGACGATGAATGGGCGCTGCCAAAGGACATCCGCGGCCGCGTACTCAGCTCGCTGGCATATTTCTCAGATCCCGATGACATCATTCCCGATGATATCCCGGTCCTCGGCTATCTGGATGACGCGATCATGGTGCAACTCGTGGTCGCGGAACTGGGCCCGGAGATTGATGCTTACACGGAGTTCTGCGAATACCGGAGGAACGAAGGAAAACGTCGCGGTGATGACGTTTCCCGGGAAGAATGGCTGGCGGCCAAACGAACGGAACTTCACACCCGGATGCGCCGTCGCCGGAGCCGCCGCGGCAGCAGACGCGGTGGTGTCACGGTCAGGGGCTCAGGGTTCACTCTCTGGTAAAGCTCGATCCCTGCATCCTTCGCAAGGCACTTTCCGTTCAGCCCGGAAGACTGCTGGGCGCCTGACGAGGGCCGCGTTCCGGCGTGTTGACACGGAGCCGCCGCGCGAGGTCTCGATGACATGAGCAAACCACGTTTCATCCCGTTGCAGTTTCACGAGTTTTCTGAACCGGAGATGCTAAGTCGCTCCGGGGCGTTTGCCGAAGAACTTCACACGCGTCGCACGGTTCGGGAGTTCTCCGATCGGCCGGTGCCGCGAGAGATCATCGAAAACTGTATTCGTGCGGCGGGTTCTGCGCCCAGCGGAGCGAATCTGCAACCCTGGCAATTCGTCGCGGTGTCGGATCCGGAAATAAAGAATAAAATCCGCAGCGCTGCCGAGGAAGAGGAGAAAGAGTTTTATACGCGGCGGGCGCCACAGGAGTGGCTCGATGCCCTGGCGCCGCTGGGTACCGATGAGCACAAACCTTTTTTGGAGATCGCGCCCTGGTTAATCGTGATTTTCGTCGAGAAATACGGGGTGCTCCCGGACGGGCGCAAGGTCAAACATTACTACCCGGCTGATTCCACCGGTATCGCCGTGGGGATGTTGATAGCAGCCTTGCACCACGCGGGGTTGGCGACACTGACCCACACCCCGAGCCCCATGGGTTTTCTGCGGGAGGTCCTGGGTCGGCCGAAAAACGAACGGGCTTTCATGATCCTGATTGCCGGCTACCCGGCAGATGACGCGCAGGTTCCCGATATACACCGCAAACCGCTGAATGAAATCGTCACCTTTGTCTAACATCGAGGGAGGAAAACGACCGTGAGTGTACCTACAGAAGAACTGCTGGTCAGAGAGGTTTCGGGGCCGTTGTACCAGGCGCGCTTCTGGATGAAGTTCGCCGCAGTCCTGATGATCATTTACGGCGGCCTGACGGCGCTGACCATCATCGGGATCCTCTTCGCCTGGTTGCCCATCTGGCTCGGAGTGGTCCTTTATCAGGCGGCGTCTTCCGCGGAACTGGCGCGAACCTCCGGAGAGGTGGAGGCGCTGGTCCAGTCTGTGGAGAAGTTGCGCTTGTACTTCACGATCATGGGCATCGTCATGCTGATCGGCGCAGTTCTCACCGTGGGCGTGATGATAATCTTTGGGTTGGCGATGACGGACGGCATGATGGAGTTGCTGCAGCAAGCCTCGCAGGGATGAGCGCATGCCCGGTCCGACGCAAACGACCCGCGCATTAACGGTCCCGGGATTGACGAAGTAACTGATGGATTCCGGAACGCTCAACGTTGCTGTCGTTCAGGCCCCCCCGGTTTTCCTGAACCGCGAGGAGAGTCTCGAAAAAGCCCAGCGTCTCGCCGAGGAGACCGCGGGTCGCGGCGCGCAACTCGTAGTTTTCCCGGAAACGTGGTTGCCGGGATATCCCGTGTGGTTGGACTTCGCGCCGAAGGCCGCGCTGTGGGATCACGCGCCGACCCGGGCGCTGCACCGCGTGCTGACGGCGAATGCCGCCGAGATTCCAGGGCCGGTTGTGAATACCCTGCTCGCGCTTGCGAAAAGGCTGGGTGTTTACCTGGTCATGGGCGTTCACGAACGCAAAGGCAACACGCTCTACAACACCATGCTGCTCCTGGATCGGGACGGGGAAACAGCAGTTATCCACCGAAAACTCACGCCCACCTACACGGAGCGTCTCATCTGGGGCAGCGGTGATGGATCCACCCTGAATGTTCTGGAAACCTTCTTCGGGAATCTGGGCGGGTTGATTTGCTGGGAACACTGGTCGCCGCTGCTGCGCGCGGCCATACACGCCCGGGGAGAAACTGTTCACGTGGCGCAGTGGTCAGCGGTTAATGACCTGCACCAGATGGCCAGCCGGCATTACGCCTTCGAGGGTCAATGTTTCGTGATCGCCTCGGGTGGTTATCTGACCCGCGGTGATCTGCTGGCCGGTTGCGAATCGCTGGGCGCAGAAGCAGAACCCTTCCGTGGCCTCATGGAAAGCATCGAAGGAGACGACGCCAGAGTCTTGCAGGCTGGGGGCAGCGCGATCATTGATCCGCGTGCCGAGTACGTGGCCGGTCCTTCATTCAGCGCAGATACGGTGTACGGTGAATTGGAGCTGAAGCGTATTGCCGAAGGCGCGCTGGTGATGGATACGGATGGCCATTATTCGCGGCCCGACGTGTTCAGCCTGCGGGTGGATGAAACGCCTCGACAAAACGTGACTTTCGACAAGTCCGCTCAGGCGTCTCGAAAGAGGAAGTAAAGCCCCGCGTAGACTTTGGGATCAATCAGCGCGCCATCGGCGCGCCGCCGGGCCAGCCAGTCGTCCACTTCGGAGCAGGGTATTTCATGGACCCGGATGTCCTCCGTGTCATCGCCGCCACCGGGACCGACGCGCTCCAGCTTGCTGGCCCGCACCAGAATCACGGTCTCGTTGCTGAGCCCCGCCGTGCTGGGACCATCGGTCAGCGTTGTGATCTCGTCCGCGCGGAAGCCGGTTTCCTCTTCCAGTTCCCGGATCGCGGTGTCCTGGTAGTTTTCATCAAAGGGCTGATCGCCGATCAATCCCGCGGGGAGTTCAAGCACCGGGGCGTCGACAGGTGGCCGGGGTTGTTCAGTCAGCAACACCCGGCCATCGGGAGTCACGGCCACGATGACCACGGCGCCGGAGGCATTGGTCCGTTCGACGTACTCCCAGCGGTCACGGCGGCACATTCTGAGGAATTGGCCCTCATACAGAACTTCTGTTGTGGTCATGGGCCCTCCCTGGGCTGGTGACAAGCGGCACATAGGGGCTTTGGAGCCGTCTGCTATTATTGCGCCCTTCGCGGGCCATGCCCACGAATCACGCCCACGATTCAGGGTACGGCGCCAGGGAGCAGTGAACAGGGAATGAACCGGATGCGTCCAACCACTCTCAGAATGTTTTGTTTCGTTGTGTTGGTCATCGTATTGGTGGGCGTGGTTTTCACCACGGCCCAGGCTGCCAACGTGTACAACCTTCGTCGGGAGGCGCGCACAGCATACGAAGACAGGGACTTTCCGTCCTATGTTCGCGTGCTCGAGGAGATGTATTCTCTGCGCCCACAAAACGGCGAGGTCATGTACAAGCTCGCCGGTGCCTATGCGTTGAACAACGCCTCCCAGCAGGCATTCGACATACTGTTGCGCATGGTGGTCATGGGACTCGCCCATGACATGAGTGAAGACCCGGATTTCACCAGTCTGCACGGATTTCAGGTGTATGACTACGTAGTGCAGGCGCTGAACAACAATTTTCTTCCCTTTGGGGCCAGCGAAGTCGCTTTCGTAGTAGACGAAAAAGGTCTGCTAGGTGAAAGCGTTGCTTATGACGAAAAAACGGGAAACTTTTTCATCAGCAGTGTTCGCAAAGGCAAGGTCATCCGCATTGACAAGGATGGAAATGCGGAGGACTTCATCAAGTCGGGACAGGACGGTTTGTGGGGCGCTTTCGGGATCAAAACCGACAGCGAACGCCGGCACCTGTGGGTGGCGAGTTCGGCGGCGCCACAGGTCAAGGATGTAAAGAAAACAGATATCGGGCGTGCGGGTCTGTTCAAATTCAACCTTGACTCGGGAGAGCTGATAAACAAGTACATCGTTACGCCAGATGGTGACCCACACCTGCTGGGCGAACTCGTGATCGCGAGGAACGGCGACGTGTACGCGAGCGACAGCGAGACGCCCATGGTGTTCAAACTGGCGCATGATTCGGATCAGATCGAAAGTCTTTTCAAATCGGATAACTTCGTCAATCTGCAGGGGATCGCGCTGGGTCCGGAGGAAAAACATCTGTTCATGGCCGATTATCAACTCGGTCTGTTTGTGGCTGATCTCGACGCAGAACGGATTCGTCGGCTGGTGGTGCCGCGGGACGTCAACGTGGGCGGCATCGATGGGCTCTATTTCCACGGTGCGGATCAGTTGATCGCGATACAGAACGGGATTCGACCGAATCGTGTCGTGCGGTTTTGGGTGAATGATGCCTTTACGGAGATCGTTGGAACCGAGCCACTCGAATCCAGCAATACGCATTTCGATGACCCGACGCTGGGCACTTTCATCAACGGGGATTTCTACTATGTGGCCAATTCCCAATGGCCCCTATACGATGCCGACGGCAGCGTCAAGGACCCGAATCGACTCCGCGCGCTGGTTATCCTCAAAACGCCAGTAACCACGGACGCGAAGCCCGTCGGCGAGCGCATGGTGCCGTTAAAGAGCGACCCGAAACTGATGGGACCGGCAGGCATCCCCAAAGGGTTGATCCCCGAAGCCGCGCCCGAGACGGGGGACGGCGCGAAAGCACAGGCCGGTCAATCATCGGGCCAGGTATCGGAAGAGCTCCCGGGAGACTGATGGATCAGCCGGTGGCGGCGAGCAGACGCCCCGCCATTCCCCGGGCCTGGGACAGATAACCACCGCCGAACAGCAACGCGTGGTTGAGCACGTGATAGAGGTTGTACAGATCGCGCCGCAGGGCGTACCCGTCATCCAGCGGCCACTGCTCATGATAGGCCGCATAGAAGTTTTCGCCTAATCGTCCGAACAATTCCGTCATGGCGATATCGGTTTCCCGGTCGCCGTAGTACACCGCGGGATCGAAGATCACCGGCGCGCCGTGTTCGTCACGGGAAACATTGCCTCCCCACAGGTCGCCGTGAAGCAGGCTGGCCACTGGCGTGTAGTCCCTGAAAAACACATCCACTTTTTCCGTCAACGCGTAAAAGACATCCAGCGTTTGCTTGGGCGCCTGGTTCTTCAGTTTGTCCGTAAGCGCTTCAAGACGCTGGTGGCGCCAGAAGCGGACCCAGTCATCACTGTTGTCGTTGTGCTGGGGTGTGCTGCCGATGGTGTTGTCGCGGTCCCAGCCAAAATGGCCGGAGGTGTGGCGATGCATCCGGGCAAGCTGTTCGCCCAGCGCGGTGGCTGACGGCGCGTCCAATCCCCGCATGGGAACGTGTTCCAGCACCAAATACGCGTATTCGGCGTGATGGCCATGGCAGATCGGCGCGGGCACTCGAACCGAAGCGGTACCGGTGATCTCTCTCAAACCCGCTGCTTCGGCCGAGAACATGTCGGCCAGGGCCGCGCGGTTGAGCTTGACGAAAAAACTGGTTTCACCGTCGCTGATAACCATCGCCTGGTTGATACAGCCACCACCGGCCGCGGATGTGGCATGGCATACGAATTCTTGCCCGGTGGCCGAGCTGATTTCATCGGCCAGGTGCTGCTGAAACGAACCCTTCATACGCCGCTGGCGAGTTCGCGGCATTGCCGGCGCAGAATCGGTCCGAAACGCAGTTCGTCGAACATGGGCTCGAGGACCGGCATGTTCGGACCCTGCCAGAGCAGGTCCTCGGTGTTCACATCCAGGGGAACGTCACAGGCAATCGTTACCAATTCGCGCGCCAGCAAGGCATCGTCCCGGTGACGCTTGAGCTTGTCGCGCAGACTCTTGGCACCCCGGATGCGCAGGTACGGGATTTCATCCAGCCGCTCGTAGATCTCGTCCAAAGTGTCGAAATGTTGCAACAGGCTGGCGGCCGTCTTGGGTCCGATGCCGGGAACGCCCGGGATGTTGTCCACCGCATCGCCTGTCAGGGAAAGGTAATCGATCATTTGCGCCGGCGTGACCCCGAACTTCTTCGTGACCCCCTGAATATCCATCTGTCCCCGGGCGTAATCCCAGATGATGTCACTGCCGCGCAGCAGTTGAGTAAGGTCCTTATCCGCCGAAATGATCACCAGATCGAAACCGTGCGCGCGAAACTGCGTACCCAGGGTGCCGATCAGATCGTCCGCTTCGTAGCTGTTGTGACTGAAGCAGGGGAGGCCGAGCGCCTCCGCCACTTGCCGGCAGCGGGAAAACTGTTGTTTCAACTCTATCGGCGGTTTTTCGCGATTGGCCTTGTACTGTGGATAGTTCTCGTTCCGGTAGGACGTGGTCAGGGATTCATCGAAAGCGACCGCCATGTGGGTGGGGCGGGTTTCCTGCAAAAGCGCGCACAGGAAACGCGCGAAACCATAGACAGCGTTGGCTGGCCGGCCTTCTGCATCGGTAAA
>SMVB01132490.1_pt1 | contig 12791 bp, 12 predicted proteins | sample 2456461 | NCBI WGS metagenome assembly SMVB01 (sample SAMN11095934, study PRJNA526329) | marine sediment metagenome | biome: Marine sediment; feature: Surficial sediment; material: Deep marine sediment; isolation source: Hadal surficial sediment | place: Pacific Ocean | collected 2014-05 | depth...
CGCCACCTGCGCCATGGGCGTCGGTGGGAATTCCGTGGTCGATGGGGAGCTGAGACTCCACGGCGCGGAAGGACTGCGCGTGGTCGACGCATCGGTCATTCCCGACCTGGTGAGCGGCGCGCTGAATGCCGTGGTCATCATGATCGCCGAGAAGGCCTCGGACATGATCCTCGGCCGTCCCGCGCCACCGCCCGAGCCCGCCAAATGAGGATCGGAGGCGTGGCCCCAACCGCCCGCCGGCGGTGCCGTATTCCGATACGCCGTGGCGCGAGGCGGTGGCGGCCACAGCGCCCAGCCAGGAATCTTGGGGGCCCGGGTCATCAATGGTCCAGGTTCACTCGTTGATGGATTCCATCAGGGCCGCCAAATGGCCGCGAAACACCCGATCGATGGCCCAGCTTTCCTCGACCCCTTCTAGGATTTGCGCCCGGGCCAGGTCATCATGGGCGTGATCGCGGGCGACGCGCATCAGGATACCCGCGTGTTCGATGTCGGCGACCATGTGTTCCTGGTAGGATTGCTGCTTGCCGATTTCGATGCCGAGATCGTCGCGGATCCTCTCCGCCATGCGGCGTGAGGCGCTTTTGCCGCGCAGAACCGCTTCGGAATTGGTGAGCTCCAGCGCCGCGCAGCTTGCCAACGACTTGAGCCATGGGGAATCCTTGGCGAGCAATATCCAGGCGGACATGCAGGTGAACAAGGTATCGGTCGGCCGGGCATCGGCGAAGTCTTGCGGGCTCAGGCCGATGGCCTCGCCCTGGCGTAGGTTGAGCGCGTAATGGTCTTCCAATCCCCGCGCCACGTCGCCGCCGAGTTCTTCTTGCTCGTGTTGCCAGACCAGTTGCTTGACCCCGAACGGCGCCTTGGCCTGGGCGTAAGCCCAGCATTCTCGGCGGTTGAGCACCCATATGGCTTTTTGCAGGTGATGGGCGCGAATCCTCGGAAAGCTCAGGGCGACGGAAAACAGCCGTTGATATTCCTCGGACTCATGCTGGGCGTTGGCGAGCGCAACCAGCTTGTCTTCGAGCTCTTTCAGCTCGGACGGCAGGGCAAGCGGTGAGGCCATCAAAGTTCCCTTCGGGTCACCATTGGCGCAAGACGGAAGCCCTGGCCCCTGAGTGCTCTTCGTGATTCACCGAGGCATCGGGGCCCAAGGCGCCGGGCGGCCGGGGCGCGCCCTTACTCGCAGGCCACCGACTTGGCACGGCTATAGGGACCGGCGAAATGAACGGTGCAAGTCATGCCGGGCTTGATCTTGGATTTCTTGGCCTTCTTGCCGCGGATGGTGATCTTGGTCTTCTTGCCGCTGACAGAAACCCGGGCGGATGTGCCGTCGCGGTCCTTGAAGTAGATGCGCCCGCCCTTGCGCCTGACCTTGGTGATCTTGGCCGTGTGGGTGTAGTAGACCAGCTTGCGCTTGGCCACCTTGCCCGCGAGCGCCTTCTTGATGCGCTTGATCATCTCCGGCGTCACCGAATAGATCCGCGCCACCACCTTGTCGATCTCGGCGCCGGAACTGGTCTTGATAGTGAGCTTGCCGCGCTTGGCGTCATTGAGGAAGGCGGGGTCCTTGACGGCGGCGTCGAAGGCGGCGCGCAGGGTCTTGATCCGCGCCTTGGGCACGCCCGGCGGGACGGCGAACATGCGGGCGATCTCCAGCGGCGCGAACATGAAGGCCATGATCTTGCGCTTTATGGGGTCCTTGGTCTGGTCCAGCATATTGGGGACATGAGAAAATTCGGGGTCGGGATCGTTGGACGCCAGCACCAGCACCCTGAGCTTTCCGTTCTTGACGTACTTGGCGCGCCTGAACTTGAGGATCGAGGTATAGGCCCCGCATTCGCCGTGGATCTCGCCGCGCTCCATGGCCAGCATGCGAAGGCCCGAGGCGCGGTAGCCGAGGATGATCTTGAACTTGGTGCCCAAAAGGCTGTTGAAGAGGGCGGGGTAGGAATACGATTCGCCGCTCCGCCCGGAGCCGCCCATGATCAGCTCTCGGGTATAGAAGTCCTTGAGGGAGGTCGCGCCGCTGGTGTGCCAGAAGACGCAGGAGGAGGTTTCGGCGTTGAGGTTGCCGATGTATCCGAACTTCAACCCGTCGAATTTGGCCCGCTTGTTGCCGAAGATCGATTCCTTCAGCGAACTTGCCCGGACATTGCCGATATAGGTGCCGTCCCGGGGGGCGACATTATAGGCGTAATTGACAAGCACCATGCCGCTAGCGCCACTGCGGTTCCTGACGATGACGCTGGGCCGGCCGGGAATATATCTCGTGATATGCCTGGATAGGAGCCGGGTATAGCGGTCGAAACCGCCCCCGGCACCGGCCGAGGCCTCCAGGGTCAACCTCTTGCCCTTGTAAAACTCTGCCGCCCCTGCTTCCCCCGCCGCGCCGGCGATGCAAAGGGTGAGACCGGCGAAACCGGCCAAAATTCGGTTGGTCCCCATGACTGCTCTCCCTTGATCGTAAACGATTATTGCTATTTGCGCCCGTACCCGGCGGCGGTCGGCATGGGCCCTGGCATCACTCTATGGGCCCTGGCATCACTCTACAGGGAAACGGCCAATTCGTCACACACCTCGGCGACGGTCGCCACCCGGGCGAAACGTTGGGCGAGAACGCTCAAGATGACCTTGGAAACTTCTTCCCGGCTGACATCTCCCCAGCCCTGGTCGGCGAGAGGCCGGCACAGGCAGGCATCGGACACCAGCACCGATTTGAGGTCGTGATTGAAGGCGTCGCGAATGGTGGTCTCCACGCCGCCGGCCAGGGACAGGCCGCAAACGACGATGGTGTCGCGCCCGGTGGCTTTCAAATGGGCCGCGAGTTCGCTGCCGAAAAACCCGCCATAGCGCGGCTTGCGGATGATTTCTTCCCCTGCCAGGGGGCCGAGCCGGGCCGGCACGTCACACCCCGGCGTCCCCCAGACCAGCCGCTCGCGCCCCTTGTCCGATGGCCGCGGGCCGATGGATGGGTCCCCCTGGCCTGGCGCCATGAAGACGACCGGCAGTCGGGCCCCGCGCGCGGCATCCAATAGCTTGGCGACATTATCCAGCACCCGGCCGATTTCGGGGTCGAAGCCGGGCTGGTGGGGGTCCACGAAATCGTTGACCACGTCGTGGACGACGAGTGCGCCTGTCTTGGGACCGATCTTGATCGAGGGGCCCATGGGTGCGGCGTTCGCTCAGGCGGGGAGGCCGAGACCGGCCGGTTCGCCCAAGGCGAAATCCCGCGCGCGCATCAGCGGCATGACCAGTTGGTCGAAACGGGCCAAGCCCTCGAGGAAATCGGGGAAGGTGAACATGACGCCATCGATGTCGCCGTCCACCACCAGTTCCTCGATCAGGTCGGCCACATATTCGGGGCCGCCGACCACCGGCAGCCCGCCATAGAACAGCCGGGCGCTGCCAACCTTGCGCTCTTCCAAGATGGCAAGACTGCTCGCCGTTTTTTCCCTTGCCCGGAGATTATAGATGTTGGCCATGGCCTCTTGGTCGGCGCCATCTTGGTAGTGCTTGAAAATACGCTTCGCATCGGCGTCGCTGTCGCCGAGGATGAGGGAAATCAAGGTGTGCGTGCGCACGGTTCGGCCGCGGGCGGCGGCGACTTCCTTGATCCGCAGGCTCCTCGATTTCTTGGTTTCCAAGGTGGCGCCGCCGAAAAACCCATCGGTGCAGTGATCGGCGATGAAGTTGAACCCGCGTTCCGACGACGTGGCGCAGACGATGGGCATGGCGCCTTGTGCTGGATGGGGAAACGACTGGCAGTCGTTGAGGGTGAAATATTCACCGTCGAAGGTGACGCTGTCTTCCGCCCACAGACGCTTGACGATGGTCAGCCATTCCTCGGTATAGTCGTAGCGGAATTCCTCGAAATTCTCGGGGAAAAGGCCCATCTGCGCGTATTCGTCCCGGTTGCCGGCGCTGACGATATTGATGCCCATGCGCCCGCCCGCGACATCGTCCATGGTGGCGGCCATTTTGGCGAATACGGCGGGGTGGATCAGCGCCGGGGCCACCGAAGCGATCATCCGCAGTTCGGGCACCACCGCCGCCAAGCCGGTCATCAAGGTCATCGATTCCAACTGGTATTTCCAGAAATCGATTTCCCCGCCGAAACCGCGCCACTTGCCCATGGCGAACACGTAGCTAAAGCCCATGGAATGGGCGCGGGTGCAGATCTCGCGATTGAGGGCGAAACTCGGCATGTACTTCGGCGAGGTCTTGGAAATGATCCAACCGTCGTTGATGACCGGGAGAAAGACCCCAAAATTGACGCTTTTGGTCATGGTTTGCTCCGATACCACGCGTGGCGACGTGGCCTTACCCATGGCCGCCTCAATTCACCGCCACCCCCAGCGCCCTGGCGAGGACCGGCTTGGCGCCCTCCAGCCATTTCGCCACCCTGGCTTCCGCCTCGGGCAACTGGGATTCCAACATGAATACCGCCCGGGTCGGGCAGCTTGCGCCGATTTCGACCAGCAAGGGCCGCAGGTAGGCGTCCACCGCCAGTCCATGGCCCGGCGCCGCCGCCACCATGACCGGAACCGCGGGCAGGCCGCCGAGACCTTCCATGGGCACGCGGTCGAGGAAGACTTTCAGGAGCCCGGTGTAGCTCGCCTTGTAAACCGGGCTGGCGACGATCAGCAGGTCGGCGGATTTCATCCGCTCCAGCGCGGCGTTCACCGGCGCGCTCGGCCAGTCCAAAAGCCCCGCCGACATCTCGGCGATGTCGATGGCATCGATTTCGGTGGCCTGGCCGGCGGTGTCGAGCCAGGCGGCAATCTGGCGTGTGATCTCCATGGCCACGTCCAAGGTGCGCGACGCCACCTTGGGGTTGCCCACCACGGCAAGAATTTTCAGTCCCTGGGCCATGGACCGCCCCGGGCTATTTATATAAGTCCTTGATGAAACCGGCGTCGTCGATTTCGCGCAAGGGATGCATGTCCCACAGTGCCAGGGGGCTGATCTTCGCCGCGTCGGCATCCTGGCGCACGCCCAACTGATAGACGTTGGAGATGGCTTCCAGGGTGGGATAGAGCGTCGGCTCCAGGGTTTGGGTGAGGTTGTCGTAAACCTGGCGCACCACGTCGTCGCTCAGCGCCCCCTTGCGGGTGTAGTTATCCTGGATGATCTTCTGGCTCTTTTCCGGGTTTTTCATGAAAAAGGCGATCCCTTCCAGGGTGCCCTTGAGGAAGCGCTGCACCAGATCGGGATTATCCCTGACGAAAGTGAGGCTGGTGGAAATCGAGGTGTTGAGGATCATCGGCAGGGATTCGACATCGATCACCTTGAGCCCGAGTGAGGCGGCGATTTGCGTGTTGGGCGGCGTCATCAAGGCGGCGTCGACATCGCCGTCGAGGATCATGTCATAGGTCGATTTATTCTGGTGGTCCTCCTTGGCGACAATGGTTACCTCGTCCTTGTCCACATCGAGGCCGCGCTGCTTGAGATAGAGCCATTCGTTGAGGTTGGGGTGTTTGTTCTTTTCGCTGCCCGAGGCGAGTGTTTTCTCCCGGAGATCGGGAATCCCGGAAATCTCGGAATCCTTGCGCACCACCAGGGACAGGTTGGCGACGTTGGTCGCCTGGCCGAGATAGACCCATTGGTCTCCACGCGCCCGGGCGCCGTAGGTGGAGATGTGATTGCCGCTGACGAATTCAACCTTGCCGGTGGGAACATCGGCATGGGCATCGGCGGAGCTGATGAAATAATCGTAATTGACGTCGAGCCCGTGCTTTTCCCAAGACCCGGATTTGGCGATCACGTGATGCAGCAACAGGTGGCTGGACGAGCGATAGGGAAAATTAATGTGGTCCAAGGTCCGGTTCCTCCCAGTGTTCACGAAGGGGTTCCGCGTTTTGCGGTTATTAAATGGCGCCCCTAAATGTTGCCCGACGCTATCACGTTTCCGCCCCCTTGTGCGCCCAGGGCGCCACGCCGGGAAATTGACTGATTTTCAACCTGCCGATAGTCTGGGAAAAATAAGTAGGCGCGCGTGGGCCCATTCCACCGGATCGTGTTCGAATGATGCCCCCGCGAATAGGGCCCCGGGGATAGGGCAACCGGCGGAAGAAAGGATAAGAGGCATCCATGGTCCTGAAACTCGACGAAATGGTGGCCACCAAGACGCCTAAATTTTTGCGCGACCCCTATCTCGAATGGGTGGCCGCGGAAGGCGTCCCGGTGGCGGAGGATTTCGGCGTTGACCTGATGGCCACAGATGTGGCGCCTTGGGCGCGGTTCGGTGTCGACGGCGCCATCGTTCATCTCAAGGGGCGCGGCGATTTCGTGTCGGTCTTCATCCTGGAACTTCCCGGCGGCGGCGAAACCTCGCCCCAGGGGCATCTTTTCGAGGAGGTGGTCTACGTATTGTCGGGCCATGGCAGCACTACCGTGGAAATCCCCGGCGGCACCAAGCACAGTTTCGAATGGGGCCCCAAAAGCCTGTTCGCCCTGCCGCTCAACGCGCGCTACCAGCATTTCAACGGCTCAGGATCGGAACCGGCGCGCCTGGCCAGCACCAACAACCTTTGTGTCGTGATGAAGCTGTTCCGAAGCGCCGAATTCATCTTCGGCGCGTCCTTCGCCTTTGCCGAGCGCGCCCTGCCGGCGGCCTATTTCTCCGGCGAGGGCGACATCATTCCGGCGCCGCGCGGCCGCTACATGTGGGAATCCAACTTCATTCCCGACATGGGGTCGGTGGAACTTCTGGACAACCCCAAGCGCGGCAAGGGCAGCGCGACTCTCGCCTTCATCCTGGGCGACGGGATGATGCACGCCCATTCGTCGCTGATGCCGGTGGGCACCTACAAGAAGGCCCACCGCCATGGCCCCGACTACCACGTGATGATCATCGACGGCGAGGGGTATTCGCTGTTCTGGTACGAGGGCGAAGAGGATTTCGCCAGGATCGATTGGCGCGAAGGCTGGGCCTTCGCGCCGCCCGACATGATGCTCCATCAGCATTTCAACACCTGCGCCCGGCCCGTGCGCTACATGGCGACGGCCATCGGCAACTCGCGCTTTCCGTTCACCGAGCGCAACCACAAAAACAAGCTGGGGATCGACATCAGCGTCAAGGAAGGCGGCGGCCAGATCGAGTTCGAGGACCAGGACCCCCGGATTCATCCGATGTATCTCGAGGCCCTGGCGGCCACCGGCACCCAATGCCGGATGCCGGAATTCGCCGATGGCGAGGCCGGGTAGGCACCCTGGCATCGATTCAGGGGGTTGTTGGATTGAATCCCTTTTGATCCGCCATTTTCAAGACGTTCTCGTCTTTTCGGCTAACCAACAGGCCAACAAAAAAAGGGCCAAGCTAATAAGGCCGGCCCATTAACCTCATAAACGCGCCGCAGGCATAGTTTGGCCGTCGCCTGGACCAGCCCCTTCGAGCGCGGCGATCATGGCGGACCGGCGGCGAAGCGCCCATGCCCATGCCGACAGGCAACCGACGGCGCTTACTGCGACCGTGAGCCGCAAACCGTAAAAGTCGGCGAACCACCCCATCAGTACGGCACCAAAGGCCGGTGAGCCGCGCACGATGATTGAATAAAGCGCCATCACCCGGCCGCGAATTTCATTCTTCACCGCGTATTGGACCAGGGTCTGGGCGCCCGTTCCCGATACCGCCGTGGTAAATCCCAGCGCACCGATCATGGGCAGGGCGACCCAGAAGTTGGCGGTTGCGGAAAACGCGATCATGGAGAACCCGACGCCAAGGGAAGTCGTGAACATCACGCCCGTGGTGCCGGCGATGCGGCCGCGGCTCGCCAGCCAGCCCACCCCGACCAGGGCACCGAACCCGAAGGCGGAGCCCAGCCAGGCCAATCCGCTGGCGCCGCGCCCAAAGACCTCATCGGCGAAGCCCGGAAGCATTTCAATCAGGGGCCTGGAAAAGAAAGATATGGCGCACAGCATGACGAGGATCGGCGCGATGCCGGCGTGGGATGCCGCATAGCGAAACCCCTCTTTGATCTCGGCCACCATGCCGCCACGGTTTCCTCGCGCAAGTTCCGGTACCGCGCCGAGAAAAAACGGGAAGGACAAGATGTAGAACAGTTCGCCGGCGGCATGGATGGCGAAGACCGATTCCACGCCCCACCAAACGATGGCGATCCCAGCCAGACCCGGCCCAATGGCCCGGGCAACATTGAAAATTGCCGAAAAGAGGGAAATACCTGAGAACAATTCTTCCCTGGGAATCAGCCTGGGCAACACCGTGTGCCGGGCCGAGGCGCCAAACGGCGCGTTGAGGCCCGCAATGATGGAAAGCGCGAGAATATATTCGATCCGGATCAAATCGCTGTAGGTAAGGATCGCCAGCGCGGCGGCCTGAACGAACTGGATACACTGGTTGACGAGCAACGGTTTCGCCGGGTTAACGCGGTCGCATAGCACGCCGGTAAACGGGCTTAAAAAAACCAACGGCGCCATCTCGACGAAGGCGATGACGCCAAGCCAGCTCGGCGACCGCGTCAATTCCCACACCAGCCAACCAATGCCTATCTTTTGCATCCAGTGGGTGATCATGCTCGGCGTTTGGCCGCCGACGAACCAGGCGAAGCTGGCGTGGCGAAAAACGCTGAGGGATAATGCGAGGTTGGAGTCCTGGAACATAAGGGGCGAGGCTACAGGTTCATGGCCTCCCCGGACACCACCAATGAAAGAACCGCGCGGGTGGCAGGACAAGGGACCCAAAGGTCTCGTTCTCCGCGCGCCGCGGCCGGCCATCATTTCTTAGCCAGCCAGTTGAACGCCATGATTTCGTCGTTAACCTTACGTCCGCTTTTAGCCATGAGCAGGTTAACGGGATTCGGTCCTATCAGGGGGGCCACGGCCGCGAAACATCCCCGGTCGAACGGTGATCGTGTGCTAATGGACTGGATGGTGCTCGCCGGACCCCGCTCGTACAAATTGTCTTCCTCCTCCCTCAGCGACTGCGGATAGCGGATGTCCCTCATCACCGCCAGGTGAATCACCTCGGGTGAGCTGTTGAAATGATGGATGGAATTGCGCATTGCCGGAGGCTAAGAAACCTCGCCAGGAGGCTCAAGCCAATTTACTCTGACAAAGGCGTTCCACCAAATAACGTCAGGGGGTGTTTTATGGCTCTCCTCATCCGAGCAGAGGAAATGATTGGGCGGATTTCTATTGAAGAAGCGGTTGCCGCCGTTCGTGAAGGGTTTCGCGATCAAGGGGAAGCCCCGGCTTTCAGTGCTCCCAGATTACGCATTCACCATGAAGACCGCCGCGTTAGCGTTCACCCCGGCGGCTGCCATAGGCTGGAGGTGGCGGGCATGTTTATCCATGTGGAACGGTTCAGCTTCAAAGGCGGTGCCCAACAGTACACGGGAGCGGGCAAGCGGGTTTACGTCGCCTATAATACTGAAACCGCGGCGTTAAAAATAATCATTGTCGGCTCGCTACCTTTGTTCGATTTCGACCCGCCGGAAGATTGGTATGGGACTGAAACCGCAATTACCAGCGCCGTTGGCACGGATATCCTGGCCAGGAAGGATGCGAAAGTATTGGGGCTCTTCGGTACGGGGCGTCAAGCACGGCGGCATCTGGTCGCCATGTGCCGCATCCGCCCCATTGAGAGCGTGCGTGTTTTCAGCCGCAGTGCCGAGAATCGTGCAGCCTTTGTTGAGCGGATGGGGAGCCACGTCAGCGCCAAGGTTGAGGCCGTTGATTCAGGTGAAGCGGTGGTCCGGGGCGCGGATCTCATCTGTTGCGCCACCGGGACCAATTTTCCGGTTCTCATGGGTGAATGGCTGAGCCCAGGCCAGCATGTGACCTCCATCGTCGCCAGCAATAAGGGCGTGGTTGAGGAAGGTTCGGTCACCCGCCCCCGGCGTGAATTCGATGATGAGGTCATCGCCCGCGCCGACCGGGTGATCGCCACTTCAAAAGACCAAGCCATCCAGGATGAGCAGGGTGACCTGTTTGAGCCGGTGGCGAACGGCATCATTTCCTGGGATGAAATCAGCGACCTGGGGGAGTTGGTTGCCGGGAAGGCAACGGGGCGGAAGAACGATGACGAAATCACCGTGTTTAAACAAAACTCGGACCAGGGTGTGGGCTTCATGGCACTAGCCGCACTTGCTTATGACAAAGCGACGGCCGCTGGGATCGGCATCGAAATATAGATTGTTTGAAATGGAAGAAACGGAATGTCGAACGATGCGACGAATGACCCCCGCCCAGATAGCCGAGGCGCAGATGATGGCGCACGATCGGCGGACGAAGCACAATAAAATGTGACCCTGCTTATGTCCGCGTTGGGTCCAGGCTGTGTGAAATCTCCGAAGCCGGGACCTTTCGCGCAATAATTAAACCTGAAAGGTAATACAGGTGAATCCTTACTGCGGCGAAGGTCAGCTTCATGGCTTAATATTTTGTCTCGGTCGTCAAAAAATAGTTTTCACACAGCCTGGGTCAAAAGGGGACACATGTATATAAACTTTACATACGTACGCGGACATTAGAGATAAAGCGGAGTGGATGGGGATGATCCGAGCGATCAAGGAGTTGCTCGATCAACAGCCGCCGCCGATCAGACCGGAGCACCCTCTTTCTTCGGTGTCTTCCGGTCCCTATGCAGGGTCATATTCTCCGGGGAATCGGGCCAGTCTGACATCTTAAGCCACAGGCGGAGCATCAAGCGCTTGCGGTCGACCTCGTCGAAATCCTCGAATGCGGTCCGACCGTGCATCACGGTGCGGTTGTTGAGAAATTGCAAGTCACCCGGCTCCAACATCGTCCGGTAAAGCAGACCGTCACGTGCAGCGGTCGTTTTGAACACCTCGAAGGCTTCCAACGCCGCCACGTCGTTCTCGATATCGTCCTCCGAGAGGGATCTACCGATCGAAATGTCGTTGAAGTAGCAGGTCAACTTCCCAACACGTCTGCCGAACACAGGGATGCGGTGAGAGGAGAGGGGTGGCTCGCCGGTCGAGGTCTGCCCCGAGCGCCGATGGTGGTAGCCGCGGTAGAGCGGCGCCAGCAGCTCTGGCCGCTCGGCAAGGATCGCATTGTGGACCGCGAGGCTACTCGTGATCAGGCTGGTGCCACCGGATTTGGCCCGGCGCAGGCAGAGAAGACCAGTGACATCGATGGAGTCGGTGTGGAGATGCTGGGGGCGTGGCGAGCGATAGGCACGATCCGCATCACCGGTATGCGACATGTCCATCACGTCGACGATCATGTCGCCGTGAACGCTCTGCGCCCCGGGAGTGCCGAGATGCGTGCCGATGCCCCAGAGAATGAAGGCAAGGTCGTCGCGTTCGTAAAGATCGACGGGCAGACCACGCACTAGGCAAACACCCGGCCCGTCGGACAGCAATCCACTGATCGCCGATAATTGGGCGGCCATCGATGGCAGTGGAAAATCTCTGGCCATGATGTCCTCGAGGGCGCGGTGACGCCGCTTGACGCCATCAAGCGCCGTGGCGATGTCATCGAGCGCCTTGGCGTCGAGCCGAATAATCCAGTCATCGCGCGCGGTCAATTCATCCGCCGACCACAACGACGGCCCCGCCACGGGATCAATCTTGGTGGTGCTCTCCATCACTCGCTCCATTCCTGTCCACGGGGACAGGATACAGGAAAATAAAACGCCAGGAATAAGCTAGGACGAGGGTTCGTCGAAGCGCGACGCGCCCGGCTGCCGCGCGGCGCTAACCAAATGTCCGCTTATGGCAGTGACCTCAACCGGTCGATGCAACACACGCGTTAAATCTTTCTGCTGGAGTTTCAAACTCCAGCGTTTTTCGCGGCCGTTCGTTGAGCTGACGCGCCACCTTGTTCAGATGAGCTTGCGAGTATACCGATACGTCGGTTCCTGATGCGAAGTACTGCCTGAGCAGGCCATTGGTGTTCTCATTGGACCCACGTTGCCACGGGCTTCGCGGATCGCAGAAGTAAACATCGATGTCCGTCGCCAAGCTAAACCGCCGATGACCCGCCAACTCCTTGCCACGGTCCCAGGTCAGGGATTTATACAGCTCATTCGGCAGCTTCCCCGCCTGCTTGATGAGCGCCGAGACCACCGTCTGGGTGTCCTTATTGGCCACCTTCACCAACATCACATAGCGCGTATGACGTTCGACCAAGGTCGCGATATGACTGTTCTTCGATCCCGATATGAGATCACCTTCCCAGTGACCAGGCACCGCACGGCCCTCAACCGAGGCCGGGCGCTCACGGATCGAGATCATGTCCTTGATCTGCCCATGGGCGCCGCCTTTTTGGCTGGCCTGTTGGGAGCGGCGAATCGTGCGCTTCGACCGAAGGTGGGAAAGCAGCTCTTTCTTAAGCACACCGCGGGCTTGAACGAATAAACTGCGATAGATGGTCTCGTGAGACACCTGGTAACACCCGTCTCCTGGATGCGCGCGCTTCAGCCAACCGGATATCTGCTCCGGCGACCAGTTCAACCTCAGCTTCCGCGCCACTGCCCGGCGCAGCCACGGACTGCTCGCCAGCTTACAGCGCTTCGGCCGATGGGCGCGGACCCAGGCCTGGGCGTCGGCCGCCGCCGCCCGGTAGCGATCATAGCCGCCATTGCGGCCAACCTCACGGCTTACCGTCGAGGGCGAGCGGCCCAAAAACCTAGCCATCGAACGGATCGACCTATGGGCCACAATCCCCCTCGAGATCACCTCGCGCTCCGACAAACTCAACGCCAAACGAGAGCGGCGCCGTGGCGCGGGACGGATGGTGCCGTGCGGCGCAAGCTGGAAATAAATAGATGATGACGGCTTGCCAAACGCCCGCCCGATTGC
>SMVB01110374.1_pt1 | contig 12790 bp, 10 predicted proteins | sample 2456461 | NCBI WGS metagenome assembly SMVB01 (sample SAMN11095934, study PRJNA526329) | marine sediment metagenome | biome: Marine sediment; feature: Surficial sediment; material: Deep marine sediment; isolation source: Hadal surficial sediment | place: Pacific Ocean | collected 2014-05 | depth...
AGCTGTGCCGCGGGTGTCACGGTGGTGAATATCGACAATGGTTTTGGTGCCGCTTATGCGGCCAGCCTGATCAATCGCGGAGGTGGTTAAGTGAGAAGTGAGTTGGAATATCACGCGGGAGTGGGCAAGGTGTTGTTCATCGACGCCTTTAGCGGTATAGCCGGTGATATGCTGGTTGCGGCACTGCTGGACCTCGGGGTGCCCCGGTCGGTGTTTGATGACGCCCTGGCCTTGCTGCCTTTGGAGGGCTATACCATTGATATACAGCAGACCAAGCGGTCTGGCATTGCCGCCTGCCAATTTGTAGTGGAAGTGGAGCAGGGCCAGCCCCAGCGAAATTATGCACAAATCAAAACCATGCTGCAGGATGCCAACTTGGCCGCCGGTGCCAAAGCACTCGCTCTGAAGGCCTTCGAGATACTTGCCAATGCTGAGGCCAGGGTGCATCGCATGTCTATCGACAAGGTGCATTTTCATGAAGTGGGGGCTGTCGATTCAATTGTGGATATCGTCGCGGCGGCTGTGGGTTTGGATTGGCTGGGTGCGCGAGTGATTGCATCTCCACTGCCCATGGGGCGGGGCACAGTGCGGGCGCAGCATGGCGTGTTACCCCTGCCGGCACCCGCGACCGTGGAGTGCCTGAAAAACGTTCCCACCTACGATGCCGGTATCGATGCGGAACTGGTAACGCCTACCGGGGCCTGTCTGGTTGCCGCCGCCGCAGAGGAATTCAGTCGCTGGCCCGACCTGCGACCCCTGTGTACCGGTTGGGGAAGTGGCACTATGGATCTGGCCGATAGACCCAATTTGCTGCGCCTGGTTTTGGGTGCCGATGACGCCGGGGCAGATAGTGGGGAACCCAACAGCCCTTTTGTGGTGCTGGAGGCCAATATCGATGACATGAGTCCTGAGATTGCCGCCTACGCCCTTGAGTGCGCGCTAGACGCGGGAGCGCTGGATGCCTGGTCCCTGCCAATCCAGATGAAAAAGGGGCGTCAGGCGCAGATGCTATCGGTATTGATTCGGCCATCGGACTGCACTGCAATGACAGCACTTTTGTTCAGCGAGACCACCACGCTGGGTGTGCGAGTTCGCCCGTCCTATCGTATTGAGCGCCCGCGACGAATGATTGAAGTGGCCACCGCCTATGGTTCTATCGCGGTGAAGGTGGCTGAGGGTGACGGTTTGCCCCGCAACCTGGCGCCGGAGTTTGAAGATTGCCGGCGTGTAGCAAAGCAGCATGGCGTGTCAGTTAAAGCTGTCTTTGCCGCGGCATTAGCGGCTGCCGAGTTGCGCTGAACTAAACGCTGATAATGGTTTGGGAGGCGGGGGAGGTGCTACCGGTTTTGTAGCTGCACAAATCGAGCGTCACATAGCGATAGCCCAGAGCCTTTAATTGACTCACCAGCGCGGTTCTGTGTTGGGCCACAATGGCAAAGGACTGGGCGTCCACTTCAATACGACAGAGGTCGCCGTGGTGCCGCGCGCGGTACTGATACAGCCCCAACGCTTTTAGTATCTCTTCTGCTTGTTCTATTTGTGTTAATTTCTTTACTGTTACGGCTTCCCCGGTGGGCAACCGCGAGGCGAGACAGGCGAATGACGCCTTGGATGCCGTGGGCAACAAGCGTCGTTCACTGAGTTCGCGAATTTCCTTTTTACTGAGTCGGGCTTCCTGCAGTGGCGCCAGAATTTTATATTCGATGGCCGCCTGGGCACCGGGGCGATGGTCGCCCAAATCATCCATAATTGCCCCGTAGGCTAATTGCTGGATGTGTTGGTCAGCCGCGTAGCTGCGCATCTGTTGAAACAGTTCGGATTTACAGAAATAACAGCGTTTGTCGGTGTTCGCCAGATAGCGCTGATCCTGGTGCTCAAAGGTGGAAATAACCGTCAGTTGCCAGTTTTGCTGTCGGGCGAGTTCAACGGCAGCACGCAGTTCGGAGCGCGGAATCGAGGGCGAATCCGCAAGAATCAGCTGGCAGCGTTCCCCCAGTACTTCGCTGGCAACCGCCGCAAGATAACTGGAATCGACCCCGCCAGAATAGGCGATGGCCAGGCTGCCATAACCCCGGATAAGCGTGGCCAGTTGATGTTCTTTTTGGGTGAGCGAATCCGACATCAGCGGGCCGTTACTTCGCGGGTGGTTAAGGCCTGATTCAGAGCCAGCAGGAAGTCGCGGTTATCGGCACTCAGGTAGTCCATAGTGCCTCCCATTCGGCTAAAGGTTTTGCAAAACCTGAGATAGTAGGCGGGGTCATCCTGTGGCGGTTCGCCTTGGGTTTTCCAGTCCCAGCTGCTCTTGGCAAGGTCGACCACCACGATATAGTGATTGTCGATACGTCGGTTTTTTTGAAGCTGAATATTTTGCGCCATGGACAGTGATTTTTCAAAAATCATCGGCGACATAACGGCCGATCCCACCGATAAATACACCCCATGATCCAGGTTGTTAATGCTGTCAGCGTAGCTCAGGAAATCACGCATGGCCGTTCGACCGATAGCGGCGCAGTGGTTCATCGGGTGGTTGTAAATAATGTCATGGCCGATCATGGGGTGGCCGGTAAAGGGTACCCCCAAACGAAAAGCGGCGGCCTGCACGGAGTATTGTTTATAGGGAAAGGGAATGCTCATCCAGCCTGCGGGCAAGTCAAAGCGATTGACCAGTGACAGTAAATCCAGGCCTGCCGCTGCGGTGTCCAGCTCTTGCTCAGTCTCGCCCACTGGACGGCTTCGCAGTTCATCGACAGATGGAATCTGCAGACCTTCGTTGGCGATCATGCTGCCTACGGCTTCACCATAGCCTTTGCCTTCATAGGCGCCAACGGCGATAGCGAGGTTGATAAAGCGGCCGGTTTCCTCCCAGATACCAAACTGGCCCAACGCCACATTTTTCGCCACATGCTCACTGCTCTCGCCGAGGAAGGCAAACTCCCAATCGTGGATAATGCCGGCGCCATTGGTGGCCAGATGGGTCACCCAACCCTCTTCCATCAGTTGAATCAGGGTCGGTGCCATGCCGTTCTTTATGGTGTGCGCGCCAAAGGCCAGCACCACCGATTTACCCCGTTGCCGGGCGTTCCGAATTGCCTCGACGGTTTTCGCCAGAGTCTGCTGAAACCCGGGCGAACCCGTTGCGGGAGCCTGTGTGACCGGAATATGATCGGTGACGATATTACTGCGGTTCTCACGCTCTGCGAGTGGTTTGATGGCCAGTTTGTGCCGGTCAAATAGTGGGTGTGGCATGAACGGGCCTCTGCAGGGGAGTGATTGGCGTATTGTATCGTGGGGCTATAGCCGGATGATATAGGATTTACCGCTTCAAGGCCGTATAATCGCGCGTTCCTGTGTTACTGACTCATCACTATGACCGTACGTACCCGCATCGCACCTTCCCCCACTGGCGATCCCCACGTGGGCACTGCCTATATTGCCCTGTTCAATATGTGTTTCGCCAAAGCGCATGGCGGTAAGTTTATCCTGCGCATAGAGGATACCGATCAGGCGCGTTCCACACCGCAGTCTGAGCAGGCCATTCTGGATTCCTTGCATTGGTTGGGCCTGGAGTGGGATGAGGGCCCCGACGTGGGCGGTGACTACGGCCCCTATCGCCAGAGCGAACGCATGAAAATCTATGCCAAGTATGCCCAGCAGTTGCTGGATGAGGGCAAGGCCTTCATCTGTTACCGCACGGGTGAAGAATTGAACGAACTGCGCGAGGCCCGCCGTGCCGCGGGCAACAGCACCGCACTGAAACCCGCCGACCTGGCACTTCCCGCAGCGGAAGTGGAAAAACGCAAAACCGCTGGTGCCCCCTATGTTATACGCATGATGGTACCGGATGAAGAGGGCGCCTGCGCCATCGATGACATGTTGCGCGGCACCATCGAACTGGACTGGAGCATGGTTGACGCCCAGATTTTGATTAAATCAGACGGCATGCCCACCTACCATCTGGCCAACGTGGTAGACGACCATTTGATGGAGATCACCCATGTACTGCGCGGTGAGGAGTGGATCAACTCAGCACCCAAACACAAACTTCTGTATGAATATTTTGGCTGGCAAATGCCACAGCTGTGCCACCTGCCGCTGCTGCGCAACCCGGATAAGTCCAAGCTGAGTAAACGCAAGAACCCCACCAGCATCTTGTATTACCAGCGCATGGGCTTTTTGCCCGAGGCCCTGGTAAATTACCTGGGCCGTATGGGCTGGTCCATGCCCGATGAGAGTGAGAAGTTTACGCTGCAACAAATGGTGGATAACTTTGATATTCAGCGTGTATCCCTGGGCGGCCCTATCTTTGATGTGGAAAAGCTAAAGTGGTTAAACGGCATGTGGATTCGCGAGGATCTGGACCAGCAGCAATTGGCCCAGCGCCTTATCGACTGGGCTTTTAATAAGGCCAACCTGGACAAGGTATTACCCCACGCGCAAAAGCGCATGGAAACCCTCAGCGATTTCGCCCCGCTGACTAGCTTCCTGGTCAGCGGCAGCCTGCCTTTGACGGAAGCCAGTTTTGCCTCCCTCAAGGGTGAGCGTGAGGACGTGGTAAAAGGCCTGCAATTTGCCCTGTGGAAAATGGAAGCTCTGCAGCAGTGGCATAGAGATGCTATCTGGGACGAGTTAAAAGCCACAGCAGATGCACTGGGTGTGAAAGTGAAAGATTTTCTGGCGCCGTTGTTTATCGCCATCTCCGGTTCGACAGCCTCCTTTTCTGTGGTGGATTCCATGGAGTTGCTGGGGCCGGACATGAGCCGGGCCCGGCTGCGCGAGGCGATTAATATTTTGGGGGGCGTGTCCAAAAAGGCGATGAAGCGCCTGGAAAAAGAATACCAGCAGCTGTGAGGGCTTGAAAAATGTCAAAAATTAATATGGCGGGCTCCCTACTGTCCACCTTGTTGCGACCAAACGTGGGCATCAATTCGACGCCAGCTGAGATCAAGCCGCAGCAATTGCTGCAGCTTTACGATATTGAAAATTGTCCCTATTGCCGTCTGGTACGCGAAGTGCTGACCGAGCTGGATCTGGATGTACAAATCTATCCCTGCCCCAAGTCTGGCGAGCGTTACCGTCCCGAACTGATAGCGCGCGGTGGCAAGGCTCAGTTTCCCTACCTGGTAGACCCAAACACCGGCGTGGAATTGTATGAGTCCCTGGACATTATCGCCTATCTGTTTGAGTCCTACGGGATGCGCCCGGTGCCGCTGAAGTGGCGTCTGGGGATGTTGCAGACCCTCTCTTCCATGTTGGCGAGCGCGCCCCGAACTGCGCGCGACACCGGTGCAAAACCGGGCGTGCAGCCTGAGCTTATGCTGGAATTATACAGCTTTGAATCCAGCCCCTATTCGAGGTTGGTACGCGAACAGCTATGCGAAATGGAGATTGCCTATATCGTGCGCAATTGTGGCCGCAGCGACTGGAAGGAATGGTTGCTCCCCGGCGTGCGTAAGGCACTTAACATCATGCCAGAGAGTAAACTGGATAACCGCAGGGCGCTGCAGACGCAAGAGGGTGATATTTCCATTCCCTTCCTGTATGACCCCAATACCGGTGCGGGACAGTTTGAATCTGCCGACATCGTTGACTATCTGCAGGCCAACTATCAGTAGCAAACCCTACGCCTTTTATTCGACAAAGGTGTATATTAGCAGCTACTGACGTGTATCCGGTCCGGTTTCCGGTAGGGGCTGTTATGAGTAAAAAAACACGTATCGAGAAGGACAGCATGGGTGAGGTGCAGGTGCCCACTGGGGCGCTGTACGGCGCGCAAACCCAACGTGCGATAGACAACTTCGCCATTGGCGACATGGCCATGCCACACCGCTTCATTCGTTCATTGGGCTTGATTAAGGCCGCTGCCGCCAGAGCCAACGCCGAACTGGGTGTGCTGGACCCGGCGCTGGCCGAGGCCATTGCGGCGGCGGCCCTGCGCATTGCCGCGGGTGAGCATAGTGACCAGTTTCCGGTTGATGTGTTTCAGACCGGTTCCGGCACCAGCAGTAATATGAACGCCAACGAGGTCATCGCGACGCTGGCAAGCTCGCAGTTGCAGCAGGAGGTGCATGCCAATGACCATGTTAATTGTAGCCAGAGCAGTAACGATGTTATTCCCACTGCCATTCATGTCAGTGCCCGCCTGGCTATTCACCAACAGCTGCTGCCCGCCCTGGAACAATTGCAAGAAGCCATCAGTACGCGCGAGCAGACCCTGGTCGACCAGCTTAAAACCGGGCGCACCCATTTAATGGACGCCATGCCCATCAGCCTGGCACAGGAGCTCTCCGCCTGGCGCAGCCAGCTAGCACAATCCCAGCAGCGTATTGTGGATACCTGCCAACGCCTTGTTCAACTCGCCCAGGGTGGCACGGCTGTGGGTACGGGCATCAATGCACCCCCGGGTTTTTCCCAACTGTTTGCCGCCAAGTTGTCCGAAATTACCGCGATAAAATTTGTAGCCGCCGAGAATGCCTTCGCCGCGATCAGCAGCCAGGACACCGCCGTTGAACTGTCGGGCCAGTTGAAGGTGCTGGCAGTGGCCCTGACCAAAATTGCCAACGATTTGCGCTGGATGAACAGCGGGCCGTTGTTTGGCCTGGGTGAAATCAGCCTCAAGGCATTGCAACCGGGCAGTAGTATCATGCCCGGCAAGGTAAACCCGGTAGTGCCGGAGGCAGTCGCCATGGCCGCGGCCCAGGTGATAGGCAATGACAGCACCATTGCCGTCGCCGGTCAGTCGGGCAATTTTCAGCTCAATGTGATGTTGCCCGTGATAGCCTATAATTTACTGCAGAGCATTAGCCTATTGTCCAACAGTTGCACTGCACTGGCGCGGACCGCCATCGCGGATTTTACCGTCAACACCGAACACATCGCGGCGAATTTGTCTCGCAACCCGGTGCTGGTGACAGCACTCAATCGAGAAATAGGTTACAGCCGTGCCGCGCAGATTGCCAAGCGAGCATACAGCGAAGGGCGCCCGATCATTGAGCTTGCCCTGGAGATGACTGATCTGGACGAGGCACACCTTCGGCAGTTGCTGGACCCGCGCAATCTGCTGTAACAACTACACAGGAAGCACTAAATGGATACCTCTGATCACGATATGCAGGCATTGTTCGCGCAGCTGGGCTTGGCCAATAGCGACGTTGCCATCGACAATTTCATCCAGAATAATCATTTGCCCGCAGAAATTACCCTGGAAAATGCCGCGTTCTGGAGCGCGGGGCAGGCTCAATTTATCCACGAGGCCATCGCACTGGATTCGGACTGGGCCGAGGTAGTTGACCACCTGGATGCCCAGTTGCGCCACTAAACCTCCTTGAACCAGGCTGGTAAAAGTCTGGCGCTGGCATTATTACTGAGTTGGCCAGCGCTGTTATCGGGGCAGGCGATTGTCGCCCCGGGGCTGGCCGTCACCGAGCAGGTGCGGGCGCAGCGCCTGTACAGAATTTATCAGCGGAAAGTCGGGAGTTATGCGGTGCATACACAACACCTCAATGCCGATGGTAGCCCTAAATATGTCAATGCCCTGGTCGAGGAGGATTCTCCCTACCTGAAACAACACATACACAACCCGGTCAATTGGTATCCCTGGGGCGAGGAGGCCTTCGCCAGGGCAAAACTCGAGAATAAGCCAATATTCCTCTCCATAGGCTACTCCACCTGTCACTGGTGCCATGTGATGGCGCGTGAAAGTTTTGACGATGAAGCTATAGCCACTATTCTGAACCGTCATTTTATCAGCATCAAGGTTGATCGCGAGCAGCACCCGGGTATCGATGACATTTACATGACCGGGGTGCAGTTGATCAGCGGTGGCGGCGGTTGGCCCATGTCCAGCTTTCTTACACCTGAAGCCAAGCCTTTTTTCGGTGCTACCTATTTCCCGCCGCAGCAGTTTACCCAGCTACTGCAGCGGGTGGCGCAGATCTGGGGCAGCAGCGAGGCCCGGTTGCGGGCAGATGCCGATACGATTAGTGAGCGAATAAATCAGTTGTTGGCAGCCACCGATGCCGCCGAAATATCACCGGGTGTGCTCAGCGGGGCCGTTGACACTGCACTGGGAAATTATGATGCGTTTGAGGGCGGTTTTAGTGCTGCCCCCAAGTTTCCCAACGAAACCCTGCTGCTGTTTATGCTGGACCAGTTGCGTCGCGCAGAACAGCTACCTTTACAAGTCGCCGTCGACCACACCTTGCACAAAATGGCCCAGGGGGGGCTGTACGATCAAGTGGGCGGTGGCTTTCATCGTTACTCTGTAGACGCCAACTGGTTGGTGCCCCATTTTGAGAAGATGTTGTATAACCAGGCCTTGCTGGCCAGGGTTTATACCGAGGCCTATCAACTAACTGGCGAAGCCTTTTATGCCATTATCGCCAGGGAGACACTGGATTATGTGCTGCGCGATATGCGCGATGCCAATGGCTGTTTCTACTCTGCCACCGACGCCGACAGCGAGGGCGAGGAGGGCACCTTTTTCCTGTGGACGCCACAGCAGCTTAAGCAGGTGCTGGATAAAAGTGACGGGCAGTGGCTACAGGCTATCTACGGCCTGAGCGATGGGGGCAATTTCGAGGGCTCGAATATTCTCCATCTCAGCCAGAGTTATAAAGACATTGCGGCGGGGGTGCCGCAATCGGTGGCGCAGTTGTACCAGCGAATAGCACTTATAAAGCAACAACTTTATCGGGCGCGTGAACAACGCATTCACCCGCTGCGGGACGAAAAAGTGATTACCGGCTGGAGCGCGATGATGATCACGGCATTGGCACAAGCTGGTGGCACTTTGTCGGACACGCGTTATTTACTCGCTGCCGAACAGTGCGCGGATTATCTCTACCAAAACCACTGGGATAAAGACCAACAGCAACTGTGGCGCATCGGCTGGCAGGGCAATGCCAGTGTGCCCGCTGCGCAGGAGGACTATGCCTTTTTTATTGAAGCGTTGATTACCCTCTACGATGTCACGGCACAGCGGCAATGGCTGGACAAATCCGTAGCATTGGCGGATAGAATGGTCGCACTTTTCTGGGACGGTAAGCACGGTGGTTTTTTTACCGGCATTCAGCCATCGACGACCCCGAGTATTGTGCGGGCCAAAAGCACGGGCGATGGCGCCATTCCCTCGGGCAATTCGGTGGCACTGCGAAGTTTGGATCAATTGGCCAGCCGCACGGGAGATTTTCGCTACCGCGAATTGTTTGTGAAAACCCTGGCTGCATTGGCACCGGGCATCAATCGATATCCCCTGAGCGCCACCTACGCCTTATCTGCTTTGGGTAATCACCAGGACGGTGAAGTGTCTGATGTAATGTACTTCGCCGAAGGACATATCACCGCGCGATTACGGGGCGATGCAGGCAGTGGCGAGTTCAGTTTACAGTTGAGCATGGATCAGGGCTGGCATATCAATGCCGATGAGGTACTACAGAGCGAATTGATTGCAACTCAAGTGGCCACCGCGGATGAGGGCTGGCATCTCGAACAGCTGTACTATCCGCCGGCACAGGAAGTCAGCTTGAGTTTTCAATCCGAACCGCTGCGAATATGGCAGGGTGAGGTGACCGTCTCAGGCGTGGTGGCCGGGCCGGGCGGTGGCGCATCGCCGCTGCGCATTCTGCTCACCTTACAGGCCTGCGACGACAGCCATTGCCTGCCACCGCAAACGCGCACCCTGGTGCGGCTGGTCTCCGGGGCACGAATCCCAGAGTAAAACCTGCTATAGTACGCGCATTGACCAGCCCCGAACGCCCCCCACGAACCCCCCACAACTAAAAAGGAGTGCCCATGCTAGCGGGCCCATTACCTACTGTAGAAATAAATCCGGCGACAACGCCAACCGCTGTTGTTATCTGGCTACACGGCCTGGGTGCCGACGGCCACGACTTTGAACCCATTGTGCCGCAACTGCGCTTGCCCGCAGATTTGCCGGTACGTTTTGTGTTCCCCCATGCACCCGAGATGGCCGTGACCGCATTCGGTGGTCAGCGGGCGCGGGCCTGGTTTGATTTTAGCCCCGGGGGTGATACCGATTTGCCGGGCCTGAAAAAGTCTGTCGGGCAAATCCACGATCTTATCCAGAATGAGATTGATAATGGCGTACCGGCACAGAACATACTGTTGGCGGGCTTTTCCCAGGGGGGCGTGTTGGCCTTCGCGGTGGCATTGCATTACCCGAAGCGCCTGGCGGGAATTCTCGCCCTGTCCACCTTTCTTGCCGATGCCCAGAGCCTGGGTACTGACAAGGCGGCGGTTAACGCCCAAATTCCAATTTTAGTCTGCCATGGCCAACGCGATACGGTGTTGCCAATGACCATGGGCAAGTCGGCCTTCACCACCTTGAAGAGTGCCGGCTACCCGGTTGAGTGGCGTGAATACCCCATGGCGCATGAGGTGTGCCCGGAGGAAATAAAGGAAGTCAGTCGTTGGCTGCAGTCGGTACTGGGTGCGGTGTAATGAGTAAGCCGTTTGCGACTATTGCCAAAATGGCCTTGTTTCTCAGTGCGGTCCTGTTGACCGGGAGCGCCCTGGCCAATACCCGGCATGTAGATGACTTTATGCTGCTGGATCACACCGGCAAAGCCCAGCAATTGTATTATCAGAGCGATGCCAGTGCGGTGGTACTTATCGTGCAGGGCAATGGCTGCCAGATTGTGCGCTCCACTTTGGCGGACTTTAAAGCGCTGCGCGATGATTATGCGAATAATGGCGTTCGCGTTTTCATGATCAACTCTAATTTGCAGGATACCCGGCAAGCCATCGCCAATGAAGCGAAGGACTGGGACATTGATATCCCCATCCTGCACGACAGCGCGCAAATCATCGGCCAGTCTCTAGAGTTGACCCGCACCGCTGAAGTGCTGGTGCTGGACCCCAAAACCTGGAGCATCGTCTACCGCGGTGCCCTGAATAATAGAGTGGATTACGAGCGACAGAAAAACGAGGCCAGCGCCCACTACGTGCGCGATGCACTGGACTTACTGGTAGCAGGGCAGGACGTCGAATTTTCCAGCGTGGAAGGGCCGGGCTGCATCATCAATTTTCCCGACAAAGACGCGGGTCAGCACATCAGCTACAGTGACACCATCGCGCCTCTGTTGATAGAAAATTGTGTGGCCTGTCATGTAGAGGGTGGAATTGCGCCCTGGGCCATGTCGGAGTACCGCATGGTGCGCGGTTTCGCTCCCATGATGCGTGAGGTGATTCGCACCAGGCGCATGCCGCCCTGGCACGCCGACCCCGAACTGGGTCATTGGGTGGGCGACGCGGGCATTTCCGACGCCGATACCCAGACACTGATCAGCTGGATAGAAGCCGGGGCGCCGCGAGGGGAGGGTGATGACCCCCTGCAGGCGATTGCGCCTCTTGATAACAAGTGGACGCTGGGTGAGCCGGATTTAATTTTAGACGTTCCAGCCTATGACGTGCCGGCAAGTGGGTCTGTGGATTATCTGTTTCCGGTGATCGACAACCCGCTGGACCACGATGTCTGGGTGGTGGCGGCCACCATCATCCCCGGGGACGCCAGAGTGGTACATCATGTGCTGTTAGGGTCAGGGGACGAGGCGCCGGAAGAGGGCGACAAGGAGAGTGTGTTCCAGAATTACATCATGGGGTATGCGCCGGGCAATGAGTCCTCCCATATGCCTGAGGGAACCGGAGTGTTCGTGCCAGCGGGTGGTGTCTACCAATTGCAGATACACTACACGCCTATTGGCAAACCTACCACCGACCACACCCGGGTGGGTTTGTATTTCGCCGACACACCGCCGGCAAACTTTTTGCGCAATCATGTAATTCTCGACCCCACGATTAAAATAACGCCCCATGCACCGGAACATGAGGAAAGCGCCTACTTCGAGTTTTGGGAGGAGGCTATTATCTACTCACTGGTGCCACACTCCCATTACCGTGGCCGGGCCTCGGACTTCGAACTGGTGTACCCCGATGGCGAGCGGGAAGTGATCTTGTCGGTGCCCAATTATGATTTTAACTGGCAGCGAACCTACACCTTTACCGAGCCGAAGACAGTGCCCCGCGGCACCAGGCTCATCCATCGCACCGTTTACGATAACTCAGCGAAGAACCCCGGCAACCCCGACCCGGATCGGCTGGTGCCCTGGGGTCTGCAATCCCACGATGAGATGCTCTACGGCTCGGTTTCCTTCAGTTGGACTAACGAGAGCTCTGACGCCCCCACGCACTCCTATATGACCTCTGAGGCGGCCCAGTGGCTGGGCTTTATGGATAAAGACATGGATGGCATGGCTGGAAAGGACGAGCTGCCGAAGCGCCTACGCTTGAAACTTGGCTGGAAGTGGTGGTTTGTCGACAAGAACCACGACGGCGCCCTGGACAGGGACGAATTGGAAGCGCTAATGAGCAAGTTTTAAGGGTGCTGGCAGCGGCCGGCCAACTCATCGCTGTAATTTCTTGACAGGGCGGGGCGCGATCACTAAAATGCGCAGCTCTTCGATCTACATCTATGAACAAAATCCCTGTTTGTTCAATGAGTTAGACGAAATATGGGGCCTTAGCTCAGCTGGGAGAGCGCAACACTGGCAGTGTTGAGGTCAGCGGTTCGATCCCGCTAGGCTCCACCATATAAAGACTGTTAAATCAGTTACTTAGAATCCACCTTCGGGTGGTTTTCTTTTACCTGTTATTCGGATAACTCCACCGGACAACCTCTGGACAACCATAGCTGGTCAGCGTTTTCGGATACCGCTGAAGACGGCAACTTCTCAACCACGAAAGGCGAATTTCTCGGGATAAACCGCCCAGCCGG
>SMVB01130425.1_pt1 | contig 12790 bp, 9 predicted proteins | sample 2456461 | NCBI WGS metagenome assembly SMVB01 (sample SAMN11095934, study PRJNA526329) | marine sediment metagenome | biome: Marine sediment; feature: Surficial sediment; material: Deep marine sediment; isolation source: Hadal surficial sediment | place: Pacific Ocean | collected 2014-05 | depth 0-1...
GGGGTCGCCGAGCGCATTGACGGTGTAGAGCGACCGCCGGAGCCTGTCGGCGCGCGGACCGCTGGTGGGCGTCGAGCAGAGCGCGAGGGCGTCATGGCGCGGGGCGTTGCCGCGCTCGGTGGCCCTGCCCGTCGCGTCGTCGGGTAGCGCACCGCGCCCACGGCAGGCGCGGCGCGGTTCCGAGTCGGATACCGGGTCGCGCCACCGGTCGTCGGCGTCTTGCTCCGCACGGTCGGGTACCGCGCGGTCGCCGATGAGGGCGTGCGGCTCTGCGTGGAGGCAGGCGTTCGACTCCGGGTTGCCGGCGGTGTCATGGCGCGCCGTGCGGCGCCGGGGACGACTTGGCCATTGGACCGCGGGACGACCGTGGGGCTGCGCGGCGTTGCCCGCGGCGCCGCAGTCGTCGGGATGGAGGTGCGCAGTCCGGCCGTTCCGAGGGTGGCGCTACCGAGCCGTGGGACCGCGGATCGTCGTTGTGCTCCGGGGGTGAGTGTGTTGCCGGCGTTACGGGTCGCGCCAGGCGCAATTCGGGAGGTCCCCCCGGCGGCAACCGCCCGGCGGCCGGAGCGCGTCGTCGGCGCCGTCGCGTTGCGGGCTGGGCGGGGAATCAGGGACGCCGGGCGCCGGGCACGCAGAGTGCCCGACACCAGCGTCTTCGAAGCTTGATCCAGCCCGCGCGGCAGCGCCGACCGTTTGACGGCTACGCGCCCGACGTTGCGATTCCCGAGCTCCGCGGCAGGAACCACCGTCCACGCGTTGGCGAGTCCGGACGCATACCCGCGGTTGTTGACGACCCGCCCCGTGCCGGACGCCGATCCGATCGGGCCGACGTGGGCGGCGTCTCCGCGGCGGCCACCGTAATAGGGAGTCGGCCGGTTATATCCGTAGCCATAGCGTCCACCGTAGCCATAGCGACCACCGAACCCATAGTAGCCCCCGTAGCCCCAGTTGCCGTAGTACGGATAATAGGGATTGTAGCCGCCGTAGCCGAAGCTGACGCCGAAGCTGCCACCCCCGAAGTGGATGCCAAAGCTGACCGCGGGCCGGCCGTAATAGTTCAGCGGCACCCAGCCGACATAGCCGGAACCGATATACCAGTGCACGCTCGCCGGCGTCCAGATGCGACCCGGAAACCACATCCAGCCGCCGTAGTCGCTGTAGTTCCAGCGGCCGTAGTGCGTGGTTACGTAGCCCCACGGGGCAGCGGGAACCCAGGCCCAGCCGCCGTAGGTGTAGACCCAGCGGCCGTCACGATAGGGCGACCACGATACCGCAGCGTATGGCTTCCAGTACCACGAGGCGTAGGTCGGGTGGTAGCTCCAGCTTCCATAGGGTTCCAGGTCGGCAGCGTAGCGGACGATGGTCTCGGGAACGTAGTCCCGTTCCCTGACGTACTGGTACGACGACGCGTACAGGAGCATTCGCTCGTCGCGCCAGCTCGAGAACGCATCCGCATCCGCCGTGTTGAAGGCGACGGCTCGCGCCGGGGCGCTGTCGAGCTGGGCGAGCGTCCGCTGCCCGGCGCTGACGCGCTCCGTGAGACCGCCGGCGTCGAGAAACGCCGCCCCGTCGTAGGCGGAGAGCCAGAGGCTTTGGTCCTGGTCCAGATCGACACGAAACAGCCCGGGCTCGTCGAGACGCACGGTGCCGGCCGGGGCGTCGAGCCGCAACGGTTGCAGAGCCCCCGTGGCGGGTTCGGGGCGATGCACGAAGACACTCCCCGTCCACAGACGCAGGATGGCGCCCTCGACACCGTTGCGCGACCGCAAGCTCACCATGTCGAGGGTAGTATTGGCGTCCATCCAGATCGATGTGCCGTCCTCGAACATGAGCTCGACACGACCGTCGTCCGAGCTCCAAACCCGATCGCCGGTGCCGAGCGGCAGGTTGATGGCCGCGGCCTCGGTCTCGCCAGCAGCGGCGCGTTGCACCGTGACCGTTCCCTCGAGGTAGCGCAGGCGGGCGGGAATCTCGTTCGGCGCGGCGGGTTCCTGCACCGATGGCGATGGTTGCGTCGACGCACCTTGGACCGCGGGCGCACCTTGAACCGCAGACACGACCGTGGGGTGAACGACGAGAAGGAATCCGGCCCCGGCGACCATCCAACGCAACGCTGTCCGACGCATCATCTGCCTTACCCCTGTCTCAGGCTTCGTCTGTCAGTGACCGAGCCTGCGGCGGGACGGGAAGGTGAGGGCGGGGACCCACAAATGCACAGTAGCGCGGGGCCCACCTCTGGGTCAACGTCACGAAGGCGCTTGGCGCACGTTTTCGTGTCTGCGGCCGCTCTTCTATCGCGGCGGCCGTTGTTCAACACCCTGCTATGGTTTGCACGAGCATCCGCGTGGTGGCGGAGGTGGGGCCGGGCCCGGGAGGAACATCTGATGAACCAGCTGCATGGTTCCGCGGAACTGGCTCCGTATGCGGCGCGCGCCGAGAACTCCGACGGCAGGCGCCATCCCGAGCCCGAGCACGCCTACCGCTCATGCTTTGACCGCGACCGCGATCGGATCGTCCACGCCCGCGCTTTTCGGCGCCTCGAATACAAGACCCAGGTCTTCCCGAACTACGCGGGCGATCACTTCCGCACCCGCCTGACCCACACGATCGAGGTTGCCCAGATCGCCCGCACGGTGGCCGCGGCCCTGCATTTGAACCAAACGCTGGCCGAAGCGATCGCGCTGGCGCACGATCTGGGACACCCGCCGTTCGGGCATGCCGGGGAACAGGTGCTCGACGCCGCGCTCCGTGATGTCGGAGGTTTCGAGCACAATCGCCACACCCTGCGGATCGTCGAGGAGCTCGAGGAACGCTACGCCGCGTTTCCCGGGCTCAACCTGACGTACGAAGTTCGAGAGGGAATCGTCAAGCACTCAACCCGCTACGACCGCTTCCGCCACGACGAGGTGCAAGACTACCGTCCCGAGCTCCAGCCCTTGCTGGAAGCGCAGATCATCGACTGGGTCGACGAGATCGCCTACGACGTCCATGACGTCGACGACGGCGTCGAAGCCCACATCTTGACGGTCGACGCGCTGGTCGAAGAGCTTCCGGTTTTCCGGAGGATCTATGAGCTACAGGGAATTCGTTATCCCGACTCGGACCGCCGCCAGCGATTCAACGAGTCGATCCGGGCGCTGCTCGACATGCTGGTGACCGACCTCATCGACACCTCCGTCGAACGTATCAATGCCGCCGGCATCGATAACGTCGAGGCGGTGCGCCGCCACAAAGAGCGTCTCGTCGGCCACAGCCCGGAGGTCGCCGGCGACCTCCGGTCGATCGCCGCGTTCCTGATGAAAGAGCTGTACCGGAGTCCGCCCGTCGAAACTGAAATGGACGCCGCCCGACGGGTCATCACCGAGCTTGTCGCCGGCTATCGGGAGGACCCTTCGTTGCTGCCGGAGCGACACCAGGCGCGAATAGCGAACGCCGGCGAGGCCGTTGTCGTGGCCGATTACGTCGCCGGCATGACCGACCGCTTCGCCCTCGAAGCGCACCGCAAACTGGCCGGCTGAACGAGTCCGTATCAGTCGGCGTCCGGGGCCGGATCGTCGAGGACGACGACCAGCGTCGCGGGCAGCACGATCGTTTGCTCCCATAGATCGAACAGGATCGAGTAGAACGTCTCCTGCTGCTTCGGATGAAAGCCGGCGGCAGCGATCTCGTCGCGGGAAAGCTCGTTTTCGACGATGCCTTCCCAGTCCTTGCGGACGATCACCCTGTGCCCGATGCTGTCGCGCAGCTCTCCGGGTGTGCGAACTACCTTGATACGCATCTTGTCAACTCGGCACTCCGGTTTGCGGCGAATTCAGGAACCTCTGAGGGCAGCCGGCGGGTGGGGAGACTCAAGGCCTCAAACTCTAGCATATGGTACGCTACGCGGGGTTCTGAGCCGCCCTTCGCGGGCCTCCCGCCGCAACCGTTTTCCCGCTTTCTCACCCGGAGTTCGTTCATGTCCTATGAGGGCTTTATCGTCGAAAAAGAGAATGGCACGGCCGTGGTCTCGATCAACAGGCCACCGGCGAATACCTACAACTTCGAGGTTATGAAGGAGCTCGACGCCATTATCGAGGATGTTCGCCTCGATACCGACGTCAACGTCATCATCTTGACGGGCAGCCAGAAGATCTTCTCGGCGGGCGCCGACATCAATATGCTGAAGCAGGCCGAACCCACCTTCAAGGCGATGTTCTGTCTGCATTGCCAGGAGACACTCCTCGAGCTCGAACGCACGCCCAAGATCGTGATCGCGGCGCTCAACGGACACTGCGTCGGCGGCGGCCTCGAGATCGCCATGGCCTGCGACCTGCGCTTCATGCGTACCGGCGGGCAGATCGGCCTCCCGGAGGTCACGCTCGGCGTCCTTCCCGGTACCGGCGGCACGCAGCGCCTGCCGCGACTGATCGGCAAATCCCGTGCCCTCGACATGATGATCACGGGCCGCACCATCTCGCCCGAGGAAGCCAAGGACATCGGCCTCATCAACGAGGTGTGCGAGGGCGATGCGCTGGAGTTCGCCAAGGAATACGCCGCCAAGCTCAACGCCGGCGCCACGATGGCGATCGGCTTGATCAAGGTAGCGGTGCAGGAGGGCACCGAGATGGCGCTCAACAACGGCCTCGCCCTCGAGCGCGAGCTGCAAAATCGCCTCTTTGCAACCGCGGATGCGCAAGAGGGTTTGCTCGCGTTCATCGAGAAGCGCAAGCCCGAATTCAAGGGCTGCTGATGGAAGTCGCCGACGCCATCGCCGCGGCGCCGAACAAACTCTTCATCGAAGGCGAGTTCCGCGATGCCGCGAGCGGCGCGACCTTCGCCACGATCAACCCGGCCACCGAGGAGCCGATCACCGACGTCGCCTCCGCCGGCGTGGCCGACGTCGACGCCGCCGTTGCGTCGGCACGCGAAGCGTTCGAGAACGGACCCTGGGCCGGGATGCCGGCGCGCGAGCGTGGACGCATCATCTGGAAGATCGGCGAGCTGCTGCGCGATAACGTCGAAGAGGTCGCGATCCTCGAGACGATCGACAACGGCAAGCCGATCTTTGAGTCGCGCTACGTCGACATCCCGATGGTTGCGGAGGTCTTCCAGTATTACGCCGGCTGGGCCGACAAAGTGCACGGCGAGGTCATTCCGGTCAGCGGCAACGCGCTCGACTACACCCTGCGCGAGCCGCTCGGCGTGGTCGCCGCGATCGTCCCGTGGAATTTTCCGTTGCTGCTGGCATCGTGGAAGATCGCCCCGGCGCTGGCGATGGGTAACACGGTGATCGTCAAGCCGGCGAGCAACACGCCGCTGACGGCGCTGAAGCTGGCCGAGCTCGCCGCCGAAGCCGGACTGCCTCCAGGCGTGCTGAACGTTGTTCCGGGACGCGGCTCGGTGGTCGGCAACGCGCTGGTCGAGCACCCCGGCATCGACAAGATCGCCTTCACCGGCGAGACGTCGACAGGGCAGGGGATCCTGCGCAGCTCCGCCGACACGCTCAAGAAGATCACCCTGGAGCTCGGCGGCAAGTCGCCCAACGTCGTGTTCGCCGACGCCGATCTCGACGCCGCTGCCAAGGGCGCGACGATCGGCATCTTCTACGGCAAAGGCGAGGTCTGTGCCGCCGGCTCGCGCCTCTTCGTCGAGAAGTCGGTAGCCGAGGAGTTCATCGACCGGGTCGTGGAGCGGACCGAGCGGCTGGTCCCCGGCGATCCGATGGATCCCAAGACGCGGATGGGCGCGATCGTCTCGAAGAGCCAGATGGAAACCGTCCTCGGCTACATCGAGGCCGGCAAGAGCGAGGGCGCCAGGTTACGAACCGGCGGCGACCACACGCCGATCGACGGCAAGGGGTACTTCCTGCGCCCGGCGCTGTTCGACCGGGTCGACAACAGCATGAAGATCGCCCGCGAAGAGATCTTCGGCCCGGTGCTCGCGACGATCACTTTCGAGGACGAGGACGATGCGATCGCCCAGGCCAACGACAGCCCCTACGGGCTGGCCGCGGCGGTTTGGAGCCGCGATATCGGCCGTGCCCACCGGGTGGCGCGGAAGCTCAAGGCCGGCACCGTGTGGGTGAACACCTACAACCGCTACGATGCGGCGGCACCGTTCGGCGGCTACAAGGAAAGCGGCTACGGCCGTGAGCTCGGCGTCCACGCGCTCGAGCACTACACCCAGGTGAAGAACGTGTGGGTAGATCTCGGGTAGGGTGCCGGGCGTCGCTCATGTTCGATTTCCGCCAGGCTCGGCCGATCGTTCTCGCGGGTGCGGTGCGCACGCCGATCGGCAAGTTCGGCGGCGCCCTGCTGCCGCTCAGCGCGGTCGATCTGGGTGTTGCCGCGGCGATCGCGGCCATCGAGAGGGCCGGCATCTTGCCCGCCGACATCGAGGAGACGGTCTTCGGCCACGCCCGCCAAGCGGGCACCGGACCGAACCCTGCTCGACAGGTCTCGATGGGCGCCGGAATTCCGGAGACGTCGCCCGCCTACACGGTCAACCAGGCCTGCGCGTCCGGCCTGAAGTCGGTGATCCTCGCCGCCCAAACAGTGGCCCTCGGTGGCGCCAACGTCGTGCTTGCCGGCGGTATGGAGTCGATGAGCAACACGCCGTACTTGCTGCCGCAGGCGCGGTTCGGCTACCGGCTGGGCAACTCGGAGGTCGTCGATGGGATGTTTCGCGACGGGTTCATCTGCCCGCTGTGCGGCGACCTCATGGGTCAAACCGCGGAGCGTCTCGCCGAAGAATACGACATCGGGCGCGAGCAGCAGGACGCGTACGCGATCGAGACTCAACGCCGAGCCCAGGTGGCGCGGGAAGCCGGTCGATTCGACGCCGAGATCGTCGCGGTGGAGGTGCCGCAGCGCAAGGGCGACCCGCTGGTCGTCGATCGTGACGAGCACCCGCGCGATGACCTGACGATGGAACAGCTCGCCAGGCTCCCCGCGGTCTTCAAGGAAAACGGCACGGTCCACGCCGGTAACAGCAGTGGCGTGACCGACGGTGGCGCCGCGCTGGTGGTCATGTCCGAAGAGGCGGCCGAGCGGCTCGGCGTCGAGCCCATGGCGCGCGTCGTCGCCGCCACCCAAGCCGGCGTCGACCCCGCCGTGATGGGCATCGGCCCCGTGCCATCGATGCGGGATCTGATGGAAGGGTTGGACATCGGCATCGCCGACATCGACCTGATCGAGCTCAACGAAGCCTTTGCCGTCCAGGTCCTCGCCGTCGACCGGGAGCTGCGACTCGATCGCGACGTGCTCAACGTCAACGGCGGCGCCATCGCCCTCGGTCATCCCATCGGCTGCACCGGCGCGCGGATTCTGGTTACCTTGCTGCACGAAATGGCGCGGCGCGGCGCCAAGCGCGGCGTCGCGACCCTGTGTGTCTCCGGAGGAATGGGCACGTCGCTGCTCGTAGAACGCGAATGAATGAGTGAAGCCAAGGTCGATTATGAAGCCCGCGACGCGGTGGCGTGGATCACGCTGAACCGGCCCGACAAGCTCAACGCCCTGGCCGGCGACATGCGGGAGCAATTCCTCGAGCATGTCCTGACCGCAGTAGCCGACGACGACGTCCGTTCGATCGTCGTGACCGGCGCCGGCAGGGCGTTCTGCGCCGGCGGCGACATCGACAACATGGTGCGCCTCCAAGCCGAGCGTGACGCCCCGGGTTTTCGCAAGCTCCTGCAGACCGGCAACGAGATCATGCTGGCGTTGCAAGCATTTCCCGGTCTGACGGTCGCAGCGGTCAACGGCGTCGCCGCCGGCGCCGGCCTGTCGCTGGCCCTATCGTGCGATCTGCGGCTTGCGGCACCGGGGGCCCAGCTCGCCGCCCCGTGGATCAAGCTCGGCCTGGTTCCCGACTGGGGCGCCAGCTTCTGGCTCCCTCGCCTGATCGGCGCCGGGCGCGCCCTCGAGATGGTGCTGACCGGATCTCCGGTAGCGGCCGACGAAGCCCTGCGCATCGGCCTGATCACCCGCATCGTCGAGGACGACGATTTCCAGGCCGCGGTCCAGGCTCAGATCACCACCATCGGCGCCGCCCGCCACGCCGTCGCCCACGCCAAGCGCCTCATCCGACTCGGCGCCGAAGATCCGCTCGAAGCGGCGCTGGCGCGCGAGTCCGAGTCGCAGGAAGAGTGCTTCGAAAGCGACGACTTCCACGAGGGCCTCGAAGCGTTCCTCGACAAGCGACCGCCCGAGTTCAAGGGTAGTTAGAGCGCATCTCCGGAAACGTCGTTGGCGTGACCGTCTCAAGGAAGCGTCGAGTGCGCGCCTCTCATGATGCTCATGCACGGAGTACCGACCCAAGGCAAACTGAGTCGCCACCGAGTGAAGCGCCCACCCAACGCGATCGTCGCCGACACGAGAGGTTTTCCGTAGCGGCTGGGCACAGAGTTGCCATCGTTTCCGAGTTCGGTATACTGAACACCGTTCCGGATACTGAACATGATGACTCCCGCGCCACAACTCGTTCCCGCCGTCGATCGGGCCATTCGCATGCTCGCGACGCTTCAAGACGTCGAAGACGGTCGTCGGATCTCCGACCTGGCGCGGGACCTCGGCATTCCCAAGTCCAGCGCCCATCAGATCGCGGCAACGCTCGTGCATCACGGGGTCCTCGAGCGCGATGAGGGAACACGGCGCTACCGGCTCGGCCCAGGGCTTGCCGCCATCGCTTCTCATCGTCGTGATCGTATCGATCTGCCGCAGCTCGCCGGACCTTATCTCGAGGATCTGGCGAGGTCGGCGCGGATGACGGCGCTGTTGGGCGTACGCGACGGAAATGCCGTCGTCCTGGCGGCGAAGGTCCAGAGCCCCGATCCGATCGACGTCAGCGCCCCGATCGGCCATCGCCTCGATGCCCGGGCCGGCGTGTTCGGCAAGTTGTTCGCCGCTGCGATGCCGCCGCAGGATCTCGAGACTCTGCTCGACCAGCCTTTCCCCGCGTTTACCCGCCAGAGCATCACCAGCGCCGCGGCCTATGCCGACGACCTTGATCACGTTCGCGAACGCGGCTACGCGCTCGACATCGAGGAATATCTCGCCGGCGTCGTAGCCGTTGGTGCGCCGGTACGCGATAACGAGGGCGACGTACTCGGTGCGCTATGCGTTATCGGCCTGGCGGCGTCGTATAGCCGGTCGGCGCTCGCCACCATCGGCGAGGTGGCGCGTGGGGCGGCCGAATCGCTGTCGTACGACCTCGGCTTCGACCGCAGCCGGCCGGCGGAACAGACGGAGGTAATACCGGAGCCCCGGAGCCTCGAGTGAGCCGGCCTCGACACGAACGCCCGGCGGTCGAACGGTCTGGAGGCTGCGGCGCATGAACGTGTCGGCACTCAACGGGAGCACGATCGCCGAACGCCTGCGCCTGGGCGTCAACGGCGAGCTCCACGACCTTGTCGTCGCCGTGAACAAGACCCTGCTTGAAGTCCTGCGCGAGGACCTCGGGCTCACCGGCACGAAGCACGGCTGCGAGCTCGGCGAATGCGGCACCTGCACGGTGCTCATCGACGGAGAACCGATGCTCTCCTGCCTGGTGCTGCCGATCGAGGTGCAGGATCGCGACATCGAGACGGTCGAGAGTCTGGCCCAGGGCGGGCGCCCGCACGAGCTACAGATCGCGTTTGCCGAGTGCGGGGCTTCACAATGCGGCTACTGCACACCGGGGATGATGATGTCGGCCAAGGCATTGCTCGACGAGATTCCACGGCCGAGTCGCCAAGAGATCAAGGAGCACCTGGCGGGCAATCTGTGCCGCTGCACCGGGTACCTGCAGATTCTGGAAGCCGTCGAGGTCGCCGCAGAGCGCCGCTACACCGCCCGGCGCCCGGCGATCGGCGATGACCTCGCGGGGCACGACCCCGGGGAGGACGGCGTCGAGCAGGTGGCGGCCGAATGAGCGACGCACGCGGCGGACGAACGGGCGGCAACGGCTACAGCATCATCGGCAAGCCGCTGCCGAAACTCGACGGGCTGCGCAAGGCGACCGGTCAGACGATCTACGCCGACGATCTGCATCTGCCCCGGATGCTGTACGGCAAGCTGCTCGGGTCACGCCGGCCGCACGCCCGCATCGTCAACATCGACGTGTCGAGGGCGGCAGCACTGACCGGCGTCACAGCGATTATCACCGGCAAGGACCTGCCGGTGAAGTACGGCATCCTGCCGGTGAGCGAAGACGAGTACCCGCTCGAGATCGACCGGGTCCGTTTTGTCGGCGATCCGATCGTCGCCGTCGCCGCCGTCGACGAGATGACCGCGGAAGAAGCCGTCCGCCTCATCGACGTCGAGTACGAGGACCTGCCGACCGTCTTCGACATCGAGGCGGGCCTTGCCCCGGTGGACGACAGCGACCGGATCCACGACTACGGCGCCCACGGCAACGTCCACAAGGAGGTCAACCTCGAGTTCGGTGACCTCGACGCGGGCTTCGAAGCCGCCGACCACGTCTTCGAGAACACTTATTTCTACTCGGGCAACAACCACCTGGCGATGGAGCAACACGCTGCGGTGGCTGACTACGGCGTCGACGGCAGGCTGACGCTGTGGTCGTCCACCCAGACGCCGCACTACGTCCACAAAGCGCTGTCGAAGGTCCTCGAGATGCCTGCCGGGCGAATCCGGGTGATCGCGACGCCGGTCGGTGGCGGCTTCGGGGGCAAGTCCGACCCGTTTCCGCACGAGTTCTGCGCCGCCAAGCTATCGATGCTGACCGGACGCCCGGTCAAGATCACCCTGACCAGAGAGGAGGTCTTCTACGCCCACCGGGGACGCCACCCGGTGCTCATGCACGTCAAGCTCGGCGTCAAAGACGACGGCGAGATCACGGCACTCGACTTCCAGTCGTTCCTCGACGGCGGCGGCTACGGTAGCTACGGCGTGGCCAGCACCTACTACACCGGCGCGCTGCAGACCGTCACCTACAAGATCCCGGCCTACCGCTTTCGTGGTGTCCGGGTGTTCACCAACAAGCCGCCGTGCGGCCCGAAACGCGGCCACGGCACGCCGCAGCCACGCTACGCCCTCGAGATTCATCTCGACCGGGTCGCCGAGGCTCTCGGCCTCGATCCGGCGGCGTACCGCCAGTCGATCTGTGTCGATGAGTACACGATGACCGTAAACCACATGCGGGTGACATCGTGCGGGCTGCGGGAGTGCATCGACAAGGTCGTCGAGGCCTCAGACTTCGCCGCGCTGCGCGGCGCGCTTCCCGAGGGCAGGGGCATCGGCATCGGGATCGGTTCGTACCTCTCCGGCGCCGGCCTGCCGATCTACTGGAACAAGATGCCGCACACCTCGGTCGACCTGAAAGTCGATCGCGGCGGCGGCGTCACCGCCAAGTGCATGCAAATCGACATCGGCCAGGGGTCGGATTCGGTGCTCGCGATGACTGTCGCCGAGGTGCTCGGCATCGAGCCGGAAGACGTCACGTTGATCTGCGCCGATACGGACACGACACCGATCGACCTCGGGTCATATTCGAGCCGCGTTACCTTCATGATGGGCAACGCCGCGATCGAGGCGGCGGAGAAGATCCGCGACAAGATCTTCGCGGCCGCGGCGGCAGCATTGGGGCTCGATGCCGTCCCGCTCGCGCTCTGCGCAGGGGTGGTGGCGGCAGGAAACCCCGGCGCCGATACCGACCCCGCGGCGAGCTCCGAGCAGCGCCTGCGGTGTGCCCACGGCGAGATCATCCACGAGATCAACGGCGTGCCCAGCGGCAAGAGCATCTCGTTCCGGGATGCGGTGCCGCTCGCGGAGGCCAAGTTCGGGCAACTTTCGTCCACCGGTTCGTTCACGCCCCAGAAGCTCGGTGGCCCCTACAAAGGCTCCGGCGTCGGCCCGACGCCGGCGTACTCGTACTCGGCGGCGGTGGTTCTCGTCGACGTGGATACGGAGACCGGGATCGTTACGCCGGAGAAGGTCTGGATCGGCCACGACATCGGCCGCGCCATCAACCCCACGCTGGTTCGCGGCCAGATCGACGGCTCGGTGTACATGGCGCTGGGCGAGATCTTTATGGAGGAGCAAGCGTTTCGGAAAGGACTGCACCAGTTCCCGTCGATGCTGGACTACAAGAGCCCGACGTTCCTGGAGATGCCCCCGGTCGAGAGCTTCCTGGTCGAGACCGACGACGCCGAGGGTCCCTTCGGCGCCAAGGAGGTGGGGCAGGGACCGTTGCTGCCGATGCCCCCGGCCGTCGCCAACGCCGTCTACGACGCCGTCGGCGTGCGCATCGATGAGCTACCGATCACACCGGAGAAGGTGCTGACGGCGCTCGACCGGAAGGCCAAGGGTGAATTGCCGCGCTTCGGTCCGGGCGGAGTCCCCGAGTACGCATGGCCGCAACCCATCCTGGTCGACCCCGTTTGGTACGACCGCCCGCCCGAAGAGTGGATCGAAACGAAGCGTCGCAAACCATGCTGAGGCTCCCACCCTTCCGCTACGTTCGCCCGGGCACCGTCGCCGAGGCCGCGAAGGTGCTCGCCGAGCATCCTCGGGAGGCGATGGTTCTCGCCGGTGGTACCGACCTGATCCCCAACCTCAAGCGGCGTCAGTTCGACGCCAAGGTTCTCGTCGCCATCGGCCACCTCGCCGAACTGCGGACCTTCACGTGCAACGGCGAGATCGCCATCGGCGCCGGCATGAAGCTCATCGACGTTGCCGCTCAAGAGGGTGTCGGGGCGACGGCGCCGGGCCTGGTAGAGGCTGTGCGGCAGATCGCCAACCCCCAGATCCAGCGGCAGGGAACCATCGGCGGCAACCTGTGCGTCGATACGCGCTGCAACTACTACAACCAGACC
>SMVB01409313.1_pt1 | contig 12788 bp, 12 predicted proteins | sample 2456461 | NCBI WGS metagenome assembly SMVB01 (sample SAMN11095934, study PRJNA526329) | marine sediment metagenome | biome: Marine sediment; feature: Surficial sediment; material: Deep marine sediment; isolation source: Hadal surficial sediment | place: Pacific Ocean | collected 2014-05 | depth...
ATCTCTCCCGAACAACCGCGAAAGTTGAGTCCCACGGCACGTATCCCTCGGTCCGCCAGCGCCAGGTACGTCTGGACCATGTACCCCTTCCTGGTATGGCCTTCCAGGCCGTGAAGCACGAGCACCAAGGGCCGCGCGGGATCGGTCTCGGGCATCCAGGTGATGTCCAGGAAGTCTCCGTCCGGTGTCTCGATCCGTTCGTTTTCGAGCATCCCGTCCGGCGCTGGCCTGAGAAATTTCCCTGCCAGTGTTTGAGCATGGGCGCCCGGCAGCCACCAGGCGGGTGCAAAACGCCGGGCGGTCCAGGTGTGCCCGTCCCGGCCGCTTTCAGCGCCACCACCCGATGTCTGCGAAGAGTCGCTCATCGGGCCTACAATTTCGGAAGAGTAACCCCGACCTGGTCCTGGTACTTACCCTGCCGGTCCTCGTAGGCCATGCTCGGTTCCTGGTCCCCCTGGAAGAAGAGCAACTGAGCGATACCCTCACCGCCGTAGATTTTGGCCGGCAAGGGGGTCGTGTTGGAAATTTCGAGAGTCAGGAACCCAGACCAAGTAGGCTCGAGGGGCGTCACGTTCACGATGATGCCACATCGGGCGTAGGTGCTCTTCCCGACACAAAGGACTAGGACGTTCCTCGGAATGCGGAAGTGTTCCTCGGTCCTCGCCAGAGCGAAGGAGTTGGGCGGGATGATACATTCGGTTTCGTTTACATCCACGAACGAGCGGTCGTCGAAGTTCTTGGGATCGACGATCACGTTGTGGACGTTGGTAAAAACTTTGAATTCGGCAGCCACCCGGATGTCATAACCGTATGAAGACAGGCCGTATGATATGCAGCCGTCCCTGACCTGTTCGGGCTCGAAGGGGTCGATCATGCCGTGCTCTTCGCACATCCGTCGGATCCAGTGGTCGCTCAGAATCGGCATATTTGGTGCGGGGTTGAGGCGGACACGGTCTCTTCGACGGGCAGAATAAGTGCTTAGGGGGGGCGAGCACACCCCCGGCGACACCGACCCCGAGCGTCGATCATACCATGGCTCCAGCGGAGACCGCGAATTGGAGCTTTTGGGGCCCAAAAGGGGAGCGAAATCGGGTTGACACTCGTTCAAGGCTCAGAATACCTTACGGAAGTCCCCAAGTGAACAATTTCACAAGCCAGGTCCAAAGGCCGCCATGAAGGGATCATACATCCCGCTTCTGATCCTGTTCGGTGTCTCCCTCGTGAACGCGCTTGGAATGGTCATCGTCTCTCACATTCTGAGCCCCCGGCGACCGACCCCACAAAAATCCATGACGTACGAGTCGGGGATGATCCCCCTCGGGGATACCCGCATTCGTTTTTCTGTGAAATTTTATATGGTGGCGATCAGCTTCATCGTTTTCGATGTGGAGACGATCTTCCTGATCCCATGGGCGGTCGAAATGAGGGAGCTTGGGTGGGGCCCGTTTGTGGCTGTCAGTATTTTCGTCGCCGTCTTGGCTTTGGGCTTGGTGTACGAGTGGAAAAAGGGAGGTCTCGAATGGGATTGAAACATGACGAGGGCGAAGATCCAATGAGCCCCGAGGAGGGTCAGGCGCTGGGCCAGACGGAAGGACGAAAGGGCGGGCTTCTCGGGTTCGGAAGCCCGACATTCCTCACCACGAAGGTGGACTTCGTGGTCAACTGGTCTCGCCGAAATTCGCTCTGGCCGATGCCTTTCGGTACCGCGTGCTGCGCCATCGAGATGATGGCTTCGGCCGCCTCGAATTTCGATCTCGCCCGCTTCGGCATGGAGCGGATGGCGTTCAGCCCCCGCCAAGCCGACGTGCTGATTTGTGCAGGTCGAGTTCCCTACAAACTGGCACCGGTATTACGTCGTATCTGGGACCAGATGATGCAGCCCAAGTGGTGTGTCTCGATGGGGGCGTGTGCGAGTTCGGGAGGGGTATTCGACGTGTATTCCATGGTCCAGGGAATCGACACGATCGTTCCCGTCGACGTCTACATCCCTGGTTGTCCGCCGCGTCCCGAAGGTCTCATCTACGGCTTGATGATGATCCAGGAAAAAATTCGTGGCGAGAGCTTGTCGGAGCACTACAGTCTGCGCGCGGAGGATCCCTCCCTCGTGGGCCGCCCGCAGGTCGGCGCCGATGAAGTCGAGGCCCTTGCGGGCCCGTTTGGAAACTCGACCCAACAGGAGGAGCTCAGCTCCCTCGCTCAGACCACGCGTCCAGAGCGGTCGGAGGACTTGCTTCCGTGAAGGCTGTTGGAGGAATAAGGCGAGTAGCCTTCTAGTGTTCAGTTTCCGAAGATCGCGAGCCACCGGGAGGGCCCCGCATGGTGGATGAGAGCGGCTCCGCGTTCGACGCGGTCGAGCAAGGTCCGGAGGCCTCGGATGTTACGGGTACGCCTCGCGCTCAGGACGGCGATCCGTTGGGACATCCCACGGTGGCGGCGCTTCAAAGCCACTTCGGCTCGACGGTCCTTCACCATGAAGTCCAAGCGGGCGATCAGCACGTTGTCTTCGTCGATGCGGCTCGCAACCTCGATGTATTGAAGTGGCTGAGGGATGATCCCGAGCAGCGTTATGATCTACTCGTCGACGTGACGGCAGTCGACTACGGGGGCGGCAAGCCGATACAGATCGTGTACCAGTTGTGGTCCGTGGGGCACAAACAAGCGCTGCGGGTCAAATGTGAACTGCCTCTCGACGGCCTCACCATCACCAGCGTGGTTCCGCTTTGGAACGCCGCGAATTGGCTCGAGCGGGAGGTCTACGACATGTTCGGCGTCGACTTCAGCGGCCACCCGGACCTTCGCCGGATTCTGATGCCGCAGAACTACGCGGAGGGCCATCCCCTCAGGAAAGATTTTCCTTTGCGGGGGCGTTTTTCCAGGGCTGAACAGACCAAGCGCGCCCTGTCCCAGGACTATCGTGACGACTATACGCCGGAGTGGTTGGAGCTGGGTGGTGCTCCGGGGCTCGCGCCTCCGGAGCCGGACGATGCGCCGAAGAAGGCGGAGGATACACCATGACCGAGAAGATCCTGGAGATTCCGGAGCCCGGCCTTCATTCGGAGCCCATGCTCATCAACCTCGGGCCACAACACCCCGCCACACATGGCGTCCTGCGACTGATTTGTGAGCTCGACGGCGAGACTGTGCTCAAGGTCACGCCCGACATCGGATTCCTCCATTCCTCCTTCGAGAAGCTCGGCGAGTACCGGACCTGGAATCAGATCGTCCCGCTCACGGATCGCATAGACTACCTGGCGCCGTTGATGTACAACTGCGTCTACGTCATGGCGGTCGAGAAGCTCATGGGACTCGAGGTGACGGAGCGCTGCAAGGTAGCCCGCGTGCTGTGCATGGAGATGGACCGGATCTTCAGCCACTTGCTTTGGCTCGGAACGACCGCGATCGACGTGGGTGCGTTCACTCCCTTCCTGTACGCGTTTCAGGAACGGGAGCGCATCTACCAGCTCCATGAGGCGTTTACGGGAGCACGTATCACCACATCGGCCACCCGGGTCGGGGGAATGATGGCCGACTTCCCTGAAGGCTGGACCGACTCCCTCCGCGACTTCGTGAACACATTCCCCAAGACTCTGGACGAGATCGATTCACTGTTGACCACGAACGGAATTCATCTCGGACGCACCCTCGACATCGGGGTGATCTCTGGGGAGGACGCGGTCAACTGCGGGTTCACCGGACCCAACCTCAGGGCGTCCGGCGTCGACTACGATCTCCGCAAAGACAAACCCTACTACGACTACGAGACATACGATTTCGACGTCCCGATCGGTGAAAACGGGGATTGTTACGACCGCTATCTGGTTCGTATGGAGGAGATGCGGCAAAGCCTGCGCATCCTCGACCAGGCGCTCGATCGGCTTCCGGAGGGCCCGATCAACGTCGCCGATCCGCGGGTCTCACTGCCGAGCAAGACCGACTGTATGAACGACATGGAGTCGATGATTCATCACTTCAAGTTGATCACAGAGGGGATCATGGTCCCGGCGGGTGACTGTTACTTCGCCATCGAGGGTTCGAAGGGTGAGCTCGGGATGTATTTGGTGAGTGACGGTGGGGAAAAGCCCGTGCGGTGGAGGATTCGCCCGCCCTCGTTCGTGAATCTGTCGGTGATCGCCAAACTCGCCGAAGGGCACTTGGTTTCGGATCTGATCATGATCAACGCCTCGCTGGACATCGTGCTCGGCGAGATCGATCGATGAGTGAGGTCCCTTTCAAGAATCCCGGGTGGGCGGGAAATGTGGGCGAGTACGATCTGACCGAAGAACAGGTTCGGGGGATCGACTTCGTTGGGGACCCTCCGCTAGAGGGCGGGCACGCTGCGGCTTCGGCCACGTATCCGTTCATGCTGGAGCAAAAGGATCCCGAGGCGCCCCTGTTCGAGGGGCCGTATGAAGCCCGCTTTAAAAAAATCCTGACCCGCTATCCCACCAAACAGGCAGCGCTGCTGCCGGCCCTCAACTTGGCACAGGAAGTACGGGGACACATTTCTCCGGAGACCATGGATCGGGTGGCGCAGCTCCTCGAACTTTCGTCCGCTTATGTGCGCGGGGTAGCGACCTTCTACACGATGTACAACAAGCGGCCCGTAGGGCGGCACCTCGTCCAGGTGTGTACCAATATCAGCTGCAACCTGTGTGGCGCCCAAGACGTGCTCGAGGCCTTCCTTAAGCACACGAACGCGGAGATAGGCGAGACCTCGCTCGACCGCGCGTTTACGGTGATCGAGGCGGAGTGCCTGGCGGGCTGCGGCTTTCCGACGTGCGTCCAGATCAACTCACGGTACTACGAGAACGTGACCATAGAGGAGGTTCCGCGGATCGTCGCCCACTTGAGGGACACAGGTGGTGCTGTGGCTTCTCCGGTGAATCGTGGCGAGACAACCGTTGCGGATCTCGGTGTCGATCCCCTCTCGGCCGGGCCGGAGGGCGAGGAATAACGTGGGATACCCGTACAGCCACGAGCAGGAAGTTCCGATCATCTCCGAACACTTCGGTGAGCCTGAGGCCCGGACGCTGAAGGGTTGGAAAGCGCGGGGAGGGTATGAGGCGCTGAAGAAGGCGTTGAAAATGAGCCCCGAGGACGTGGTGGAAATCGTCAAGGCGTCGGGGCTACGGGGCCGGGGAGGGGCCGGCTTCCCGACTGGGCTCAAGTGGAGTTTCATGCCCAAGGACAAGGCCAAGCCCCATTACCTGCTCTGCAACGCCGACGAGTCCGAGCCCGGCACGTTCAAGGACCGTGAGGTTTTGCGCTGGGTGCCGCATCAACTCATCGAGGGGTGTCTCATCGCTGCCTATGCGATGGGCTCCGAGCATGTGTACATCTACTGCCGAGGTGAGTTTTTCGAAGCAACGCAGGTGCTCGCGAAGGCGGTCGAGGATGCCTATGAGGACGGGATCATGGGCGACGACGTTCTGGGCTCCGGGCAGAAGATCGATGTGACGGTCTTTACAGGTGCGGGTGCGTACATCTGCGGCGAAGAAACCGGCCTCATGAGCTCTCTAGAGGGGCGTCGGGGCGAGCCTCGCGTGAAGCCACCGTTCCCGGCAGCCGTGGGGGTCTTCGGGATGCCGACGACGATCAACAACGTCGAGACCCTTGCAGCGGTCCCGCCCATCGTGGCGAACGGCGGTGAGTGGTACCGGCAATGGGGCACGGAAGAGAGTCCGGGCACGAAGCTGTTCTGCGTGAGCGGCCACGTGAGGCGGCCCGGAACCTACGAGCTTCCGCTCGGCTTCCCGCTCAAGGATCTCATCCACGACGTATGTGGGGGCATGATCGAGGATCGGGCCCTGAAAGCGGTCATTCCAGGTGGCAGCTCCGTTGCGCTCCTGTCGGCCGACGAAGCCGAGCGCTGCTCCCTCTCCTATGAGGGGGTGATCGAGGTCGGATCGATGCTGGGGTGTGCGTCCGTGATCGTCATGGACGAGACCACCGACATCGTGCGGCAGGTCACGCGCATGGCGTCGTTCTATGCACACGAGTCGTGCGGCCAGTGCACGCCGTGCCGAGAGGGAACCGCATGGGTGACGACGATCCTCAAGCGCATCGAGGACGGACGCGGCACCGAGGAGGACCTCGACACTCTCGTCGAGGTCACCGATCAGATGGTCGGTACGACCATCTGCGTGCTCTCGGACTCGGTGGCCCCTCCGGTGCAATCGTCCATCGAGAAGTTCAGAGACGAATACCTCGCGTTGATCCGGCGTGGCGAACGGGTGGGGGCGGTGTAGGGCGATGGCCAAGAAGACTACCAAGGGCGATGGCGCCAAGGCCAAGGGGGCCACCAAGGTCGCTGCCGCCAAGGCCAAGACGGCCGCTGGTGGCAAGGCCCAGACGGCCGCCGGCGCCAGCGCCAGGGTCGAGACGGTGACCCTGACGCTCGATGGGCAGGAGCTCACGGTGCCCCGGGGGACGACCCTGCTCCAGGCGGCCGAGGGTGTCGGCACGGAGATACCACACTACTGCTATCACCCGGGTCTCTCGTCTCCGGCGATGTGCCGGCTCTGCCTGGTCGAGGTGGAGGGTTCGCCCAAGCTGCTTCCGTCGTGCACGACCACCGTGACCGATGGTCAGGTGGTGCACACACAAAGTGACGACGCCACACGGATGCGGCGCGGCGTGCTGGAATTCTACCTGCTGAACCACCCCCTGGATTGCCCCATCTGTGACCAGTCCGGCGAGTGTGATCTCCAGGACCACGTGTTCGCCGAGGGACGGGAGCACGGCCGTGGACGTGAGGCCAAACGTGTCTTTGGACGCGACGATTTCGGGGGCGACGTGCTCTTCTACGGAGACCGTTGTGTGATGTGCACACGGTGCGTGCGCTTTTTGGAGGAGATCGAGAAGAAACCGCTTCTCACGGTGGTCGAGCGCGGCAATCGTGCGGTGATCGACACCTTCTTCGAGGAGGGGTTGGAGCAGTCCGATTGGGCCGGGAATGTGGTGGATATCTGCCCGGTGGGCGCCCTCGTTTCGAAAGACTTTCTCCACAAGGCCCGAGCGTGGGACCTCGAGCACACCCCCTCGATCTGCCCGAACTGCAGCCAGGGGTGCAACATCGACCTGCACACCCGGGACAACCTTGTGCACCGCATGAAACCCCGAGCCAACTCGGAGGTGAACGGGCACTGGATCTGCGACTACGGACGGATCAGGTACGAGTGGCTCAACCGGGGCGACCGGCTGGAGGCGCCGGTCGTACACGCAGAGGGGCAAAACACCGCGATGGGCTGGACGGCGGCGCTCGAGGCCCTGAAAGCGCGGATCGACACGCTGAGCGAGAGCTCGGTGAAAGCAGTCGTGTCGCCCTTCTGGTCGAACGAGGATCTCGGGGCGGTGGCGGGCCTGGTCAAGGCTCTTGGGGGTGGCTCACTCGTCTTTCGCTCTCCGCGGGCCGAGGAAGAAATCGCACTGCCGGGGTACGATGGGTTGGCCCGCCGGAAGGATCTGGCGCCTAATGTGCTGGGTGCGGAATTACTCGGATGTACCAGGGTCGGAGATGAGGCGGGGCAGGGAGGGCTCGAGGACTTGGCAGACCACGAAGGGGTGGTCCTGGTCCTCGGCGATGGGCTCGACGATCAGCCCGAGGGTTTTGCCCCCAACGCGTCGCTGGTAGTCTATCTGGGGGCATACACGTCCTCGGCTCTCGCCTCGGCGGATTTCCAGTTTCCGGTCACGACTTTTGCGGAGCAAGAGGGGACCTTCACGAATCATGCTGGCCGGGTGCAACGGTTTTGGCCTGCGCTCTCGGGCCCTGGAGCGGCTCGCCCGGCGTGGTTGGTGCTGGGGGCGCTCCTGGGAGCCCTTCAGGAGGAGAAGGGGCCGAACAGTGCGGAGGAGGCCTTCGGTCTCCTAGTGAAGGTCGTAAAGTCCTATAAGGGACTGGATTACGAGACGATCGGCACCGTAGGTGGGCCGTCCGAGACACGTGTAACGGTGACACGCGTACCGGTGCCGGGGGACTGACGTGGATCCGGATCCGATCGCCGGTGTGCCGCTCCTCGTGTCGTCATCACTCAAGGTCGCCATCATGTTCGGCGTGGTGATGCTCACGGTGGCCTACACGACGTTAGCAGAGCGACGGATTTCCGCGTTCATCCAGGACCGGCACGGCCCCAATCGGGTCGGGCCGTTCGGGCTGCTTCAGCCGATTGCGGACGGCCTCAAGAACCTCGTAAAGGAAGAAGCGCTGCCCGGGACGGCCTCCAAGGCCTACTTCATACTCGGGCCCGTGCTGGCGATGGGTCCCGCGCTCGTGACGTTCGCGGTCGTGCCCTTCGCTGCGCCGCTCCCCACGCCGTGGGGGGTCGTCGACATGATCATCGCCGACGTGCCGATCGGCATCCTGTACATTCTCGCGCTCAGCTCTTTGGGCGTGTATGGGATCGTGATCGGGGGATGGGCCTCCAACAACAAGTACGCTTTCTTGGGTGCTCTGCGGGCTTCTGCCCAGATGGTCAGCTACGAGGTGGCCCTCGGACTGAGCCTGATCGTGGTGTTCATGATGGCTGGTAACGTCACGCTCACCGGGATCGTTTGGGAACAACAGCAATTGGGCTTCTGGTTCGTGTTCCCCCTGTCCTTGGGGTTCATCCTGTTCGTGGTGTCGGCCTTCGCCGAGACGAACCGGCTGCCGTTCGACATGCCTGAAGCGGAGTCGGAGCTCATCACCGGCTTCCACACCGAATACTCCGCGATGAAGTTCTCCATGTTCTTCATCGCCGAATACGCGCACATGCTGACCGCGTCGGCCCTCATGGCGACGCTCTTTTTCGGCGGGTGGGACCTGCCGGGTACGTGGGACGACGCCTACTGGTACGGAGGTGAGCTGATCCGGGGCTTCGATGAAGTGGGTGCACCACTCGCGGCCGCTCCAGCCGTTTGGAAGACGTTGCTGACCTTCGCCGCCTTCGCTGCAAAAACGTCGTTCTTCCTGCTCCTCTACATTTGGGTTCGGTGGACGCTGCCACGTTTTCGCTACGATCAGGTGATGCAGTTGGGTTGGAAGGTCATGCTGCCCACCGCGTTGGCGTACCTCATGGTGGTATCCGGAACGATACTGGTTCTGGACCAGGTCGGGGTTTCCGGATTTTACTTCGGCCTGGCGCTCACCGGTGTCAGCGCGATCTGTACGGTGGCATTCGTCTTCTTCCTCGATCGAGGCCGAATCATCGGAGGAGCGGCTGCGCTGAGACGGAGGCGCGGTGCGCCCAGTGGGACCGCTGGGCCTGGTAGGCGCGTAGCGCCCAGTGGGCCCGTTGCGCCGATGCCGACTTCGGGTTCCCAGGGCGGGATCGCGGGCGAAGGAGCACCGACCGGTGACTAGAAACTGGACGATACAAGTAGTCCTAAGAGAAAACGGGGTAACAAGATGGCTATAACTACGCGGGTCATTCAGAGACCGGATCCGAGGCGGATCTCCTACCTGCGGGCCGCGTTCAAGGGGATGCTCCTTACGCTCCGCCACATGTTGAGCCCGAAGACCGTGACACAGCAGTATCCCGAGGAGCAGACCGAGCTGCACCCCCGGTGGCGAGGCACGCACCGTATGGAGGTTCACGCGGACGGACGGCCCAAGTGTGTCGCGTGCGGTCTTTGCCCGACGGTGTGTCCGGCCAACTGCATCCGGCTCGTGGGTGGGGAGGACGACCAGGGTAACCGATACCCAATCGTCTTCGAGATCGACGAGTTCCGGTGCATTTTCTGCGGAATGTGTCAGGAGGTGTGTCCCGTGGAGGCCATCCACGTGGGCCGGGACTTCGAAAATGCCGAGTACACACGGGACCGCTTCGTGTACGACCTGGATCGACTGATGAATCAGGATCATCCGACGACGTTGTTATGGGACCCCTCCGACCCCGCAGGCGAGTGACGCGACGTGTGAAATGGGCGCGTGCTGGAGCTGGAGGCCCGCGTGTCTGAAATCCTGTTCTTCGTGTTCGCGGCGGTCGCGGTGGGGGCTGCGGTGGGGGTGGTCGCGAGCCGCAGCCCGGTGGCGAGTTTGCTGTTCATGGTGACGACCTTGGCCAGCACGGCGGGGATCTTCGTGCTTCTGGAGGCGCACTTCCTCGCGGCGGTTCAGATCATGGTGTATGCCGGCGCGATCATGGTGCTCTTCTTGTTCGTGATCATGTTGCTCAACCTGGGGACCGAGTACCGGCGGGACATCCAAGGCAACGTCGCGCTGATCATCGGATTTGCCGTGACGGGCTTGTTGGGTGGCCTGCTGGTTCGGCAGCTGAGTGGTGGTACGGCCGGTCTGGAGACCAATTTCGGTCCGGGCGATGCGATCGATGCGGCGTTGCTGGAACACGGGGCAGTGGGGGCGATCGCACGGCCGCTTTTCACGGACTATGTGGTTCCGTTCGAGCTGACCGGTATCCTGCTCCTCGTGGCCATCGTTGGCGCGCTCGTCTTGGCCAAGAAGGCGGTCTGACGTGCTGGTCGAGTCTCTCGTCGTGGCCGGTGCGATCTTCGTGCTCGGAACCCTTGGTGTGATCATCCGCCGAAACGTGATCATCATGTTTCTGTGCATCGAGCTCCAGCTGAATGCGGTCAACCTCACGTTCGTTGCGTTTTCGAGGTATGTGGGCATCGAGGGTCAGGTGTTCGTGTTTTTCGTCATTGCCGTCGCGGCGGCGGAAGCGGCGGTCGGTCTGGCGATCATCATCTCGATTTTCCGGCATTTCGAGACGGTTGATGTGAAAAACTTCAACCTCCTCAAGTGGTAAGCCGGTGCCCCATTTCGGTCTTTTTCTGATGCAGGCTGCCGGGCTCGAGCAGTCGACGACCCCGTGGGAGCCGGTCCTTCCGTCGTTCATCATCTTGTTGCCGCTGGTGGGTTTCGTCATCAACGGGGCTCTTGCGTTGGCGGCCGCGCGGAAATCGGCTAACGCAGTACGGGCCGGCGGTGAAATCGACTTCTTCGAGAACGGCCGCCCGGCCACGCATAGCCTACCCACCTGGGTGGGACCCGGGGTGGTGCTCGGGGCTTTCCTGCTCACCCTGGTGAACTTCGTCGGGATGTTCGGAGCCGACCTGCAGGAGCCGGTGATTCGCAGCTATTGGTCGTGGATCAGCACGGGTCCCCATCCTTTTTCCGGAGATCGACTGGACGTAGCGGCCGCGATCCAGCTCGACCAGCTCTCGATGATCATGATGATGATCATCACCGGAGTGGGGTTCCTCATCCACGTGTTCAGTGTCGGATACATGAAGGATGATCCAGGGTACCCCCGGTACTTCGCGTACATGAACCTGTTCGTCTTCTTCATGCTGGTGTTGGTGATGGGATCCAGCTATCCGATCATGTTCATCGGCTGGGAGGGCGTGGGGCTCTGTTCCTATCTCCTGATCGGATTCTGGTTCAGCGACGAGGCAAAGGCTTCGGCCGGGAAGAAGGCGTTCATCGTCAACAGGATCGGTGACCTGGGCTTCCTGATCGCGATCTTCTGGTTGTACGTCGTCTTCCAGCGGGTGGACTTCGCCGGCGTCTTTGGCGGTGTCGAGGCGTTCGTGTACGGCGACCAGCTGATCACGTGGATCACAATGTTTTTTCTCATGGCCGCCGTGGGTAAGAGTGCGCAGATCCCGCTCTACATCTGGCTGCCGGATGCCATGGCGGGCCCGACGCCGGTGTCCGCCCTCATCCATGCGGCCACAATGGTCACGGCCGGCGTCTACCTGGTCGTGCGGTCCTCCGTGCTCTTCGCTATGGCCCCGTTCAGCAGTGCGGTGGTGGCGGGGATCGGTGTGCTCACGGCGCTCTTCGCAGCGACGATCGCGTTGAAGCAGAACGACATCAAGAAGGTCCTGGCCTATTCCACGATCTCGCAGTTGGGCTACATGTTCTTGGGTGTCGGCGTGGGGGCCTATACGGCCGGCATCTTCCATCTCATGACCCACGCGTTCTTCAAGGCACTCCTGTTTCTGGGCGCCGGCGCCGTCATCCACTCGATGCACCACGCGTTTCATCGCACGAAAAAAGATTGGGACGCCCAGGACATGCGCAATATGGGTGGACTCAAGGCATACATGCCGATCACGTGGATCACCATGTGGCTCGCCACGTTGGCGATCGCGGGGATCTGGCCCTTCGCGGGGTTCTTCTCGAAGGACGAAATCATCTGGAGGACGGGTGCGATGGCGGGCGCAGAGAACGCGCCGTACGCCGGCCTCTACACAGTCTACTGGATCCTCGCTTTGGCCGCGGCCATGCTGACCGCGTTCTACATGACGAGACTGATGGTCATGACTTTCCACGGCGAGAACAGGACGGGATCGAGAGAGGCCGAGCATCTCCACGAAGCGCCAAGAACCATGTGGATTCCTCTCGTGATCCTGGCGGCACTATCTGTTTTCGGAGGGTGGATCAACGTGTCCACCGATCTCAGGGAGTCCTTTCTGGGCGGGTTCGGCTGGCTTCCGATGACCGAGTGGCTCCACACTTGGCTCGAGCCGGTCACCGAAGCCGCCCACGGGATACAGGAGACCTACCTGGGCGAAATCGCGCACGGCTCGCCCCTCGGGGGCGGTGAGGTTCTGTGGGGGGTCGTCTCGGTCCTCGCGGCCACGGCCGTGGTCTTGGCTACCTTGCGGCTCCTCGGGAGCCGCAAGGTTACGGTGGCGGTGGACGATGCCGAGCCGACGGGACTCGCCCGCTTCCTCTACAACAAGTGGTACGTGGACGAGTTCTACCACCGGTGGGTGGTGGATCCCGTACTGACCACATCCCGAGTCCTGTGGCGGGTCGTGGATGCCACGATCATCGA
>SMVB01115349.1_pt1 | contig 12787 bp, 10 predicted proteins | sample 2456461 | NCBI WGS metagenome assembly SMVB01 (sample SAMN11095934, study PRJNA526329) | marine sediment metagenome | biome: Marine sediment; feature: Surficial sediment; material: Deep marine sediment; isolation source: Hadal surficial sediment | place: Pacific Ocean | collected 2014-05 | depth...
GGCAGTTCGAGGGATTTGATCCGGCCGGACATTCGGTCGAGGAAGGCGGCGAGACTGGGGCGGTTGGCGATGGCTTCGGCGCAGTCGGGGATGGGGCCGTCGCGGAGGATGAGCAGCATCGAGTAGACGGAGAGGTCGGCGATGCTGGGTTCATCGGAGAGGAAGAAGGGGCGATCGCGGAGGAAGCCGACGAGATCGTCCATTCGATCCTGGAGTTCGCGAACGATTTCGATTTCGCGAAGGTCGGCGCGAGTCTGGGGGACACGGCCGAGTGTACGACCGATTTGGGCCCGGATTCGAGTCAATATTGAATCATCGATCGGTTCTTCGTCCCCCGGCTGGGGAAAGCGCGAAGTCCGCCATCGATTCCAATACCAGGAGAAGGAGTTGTCCGACCAGTCCGCGAGATTGCGTTGGGCCTCGGCGATTCTCGGGTCGGCCGAATAGAGGGAGGGGGTCGGATAGAGTTCTTCGAGCCAATGGAGGATTTGCAGGGAGTCCGATTTGCGCCGACCGTCGATCTCGAGGACGGGCAGCATGCGCGCGATCGGACTCCAGCGTTGGAGATCTTCGGGCTCGTCCGAAACGACGCGTTCGAAGGGGATCCCCTTGAGCGCCAGCGCCGCGGCGACCTTCTCGGTGTACGGGTTCATCGATTGCGTGTAGAGCCGAACGGGCGACGCGGATCCGTCGGAGCTCGCGTTAGGCATGATCGCGAGGCCCCGGGAAGATCGCTTCGATTCGAGCGACGGTTTCGGTCGAGAGTTCGACACCCACCGACTTCACGTTTTCCTCGAGTTGTTCGATGCGCGTGGCGCCGATGATGACACTTCCCACGGAGGCCACGCGCAGGCACCAAGCGAGTGCGAGCTGGGCCATGGAGATTCCGAGGTCGTCCGCGATCGGTCGCAATTGGTCCACGCGGGCGAGCACGTCGGCGTCGAGATAGCGCTTCATCCAGACGTTGCGCTCGGGATCGTCCGCGCGACTGGCTTCGGGGATTTTCCCACCGCTGTATTTTCCCGTGAGGGTGCCCTGACCGAGCGGACTGAAAACAATCTGCCCGAGTCCCTTGCGCTCACAGGTCGAGAGCACGCCGGATTCGATTTCTCGACGAAGAATCGAATAGCTGGGTTGATTCGAGATCGGTCGGTAGCCGCCGACCCGATCGGCGGCCGCGCATGCCTCGCGAATTTGTGACGCGCTCCACATCGAGACACCCCAGTAGAGAATTTTCCCCTGACGGATCAAGTCTTCGTAGGCCCGCACGGTTTCTTCGATCGGAACCTCGGGATCGGCGCGATGGCATTGGTGCAAGTCGAGGTAATCCGTTCGCAGCCGGCGTAGCGAGGCCTCGACACTCTCGAAGATGTGTTTGCGTGAGAGCCCGCGATCGTTCGGGTGTTCGGAGATCGGGAAAAACGATTTGCTGGCCAGGACGATTTGATGGCGCGGCAATTCGCGCAGGCTTTCACCGATGGCTTTCTCGGCCTCGCCCGCCGCATAGACGTCCGCGGTGTCGAAGAGGTTGATGCCGAGATCGAAGGCGCGATGGACGAGTCGGGCGGTCTCCGTGAAGTCGACTCTCGAGCCGAGGGTCAGCCAGGATCCCAATGAGATTTCGCTGACCTGAAGGCCGCTTCGGCCCAATGCGCGTGTTCGCATGGCGACAAAGTTAGCAGCCCCCCGACACGACTTTCGAGCGGCATCGATTTTTGTTCGCGTTAGACTCCGGCGCCGTGCTCCCTCCGTTATCCGAAACCTTCGCCGATGGGCCGCCGCGTTTTTGCCAAGAGAGCTTGGCCGAGTGGGCCCGTGACGATTGGACGCGTGGCGCACGGCGAAGGGCGTCGGCAAGGGCCGAATCCGAAAGCGTTTGCTCAGTTGGGAATCGGGTGCGCTTGCATGCCGGTTAGTGGTGTCGACGAGAGCACGCCCCGATTCCTGCAGATCGGTGACGCCGAATTCGCCTTGATCGATTCGTCGCCGGCCGAGACCCACGAGCCGCCGTGCCTGATGATCCATGGTTTCACCGGACATCGAGACGACTTCATCGGGGTCGTGCCGCGCCTCTCACGCGAGCGACGTGTGATCGTGCCCGATCTCCGCGGACATGGAGATTCCGTCGACAAGGCGGGTATTTGCGGCTGGAGCTTCGATCAACTCATGAAGGATGTGATCGGCCTTCTCGACGCACTCGAGATCGAGCGCTGCGATCTTCTCGGCCATTCGATGGGCGGCATGCTGACGCTGCGTCTGGCCTTGGCCCAGCCGGAGCGATTCCGATCCCTGATCTTCATGTGCACCGCACCCGAGTTGCCCCAAACGCTGAGCCGCGAGGGCTTCGAAATCGGCTCGGACATCGCCGACGCGCGCGGGATGGAGGGTTTGCAGGTCTTGATGGAGAAGGCGGCTCGCCGCGATTGCTCGCCGACGATCGCGGGATGGGGCGAGCGCTATTGGTCCCACCATCGACGTCGGCTCTGTGCGATGACGCCCGAGAGCTTTCGGGGCGTTGGGACGGCCTTCTTCGATTCCGAATCGCTGGTGGATCGACTGCCCGAAATCGAGGCGCCGACGCTCATCCTCGTCGGCGAATCGGACGCCGACTTCTTGCCGGGTGCGGATCTCTTCGAGAAGACTCTGCCCCACGTGAAACGCGTCACTTTGGCGGGCGCCGAACATCACCCGCATCAGGAAAATACGTCTGCCTGGTTTGCTGCGGTCGAAACCCATCTCGCCGCGGTCGGCCGGCCAACCCAATGACCCACTCGCGAATGCCGCGACAGAAAGGACCGAGCGATGAGCGTCGAAACCGAGGAGTGCCAGATCACCACCGCCAAGGGCGAAACGATGGGCGCCTATTTGGCGCGACCGGAGGGGGACGGACCGCTTCCCGCCGTGATCGTCTACATGGAAATTTTCGGGGTGAACGAACATATCCGTGACGTGACACGACGCGTGGCCGAGGAAGGCTATGTCGCGATCGCACCGGATTATTTCCATCGTACGGCGCCCGGAATCCAGCTCGAATACGACGAGGCGGGAATGGCCGAGGGGATGAAACAGCTCGGTCCGCTCGAAGCCGATCAGATGATCTCGGATGCCCAGGACACGATCGCCTATCTACGCGGTCGCAGCGATGTCGTTGGCGATCGAATCGGCGCCATGGGGTTCTGTATCGGTGGACACATGACCTATCTCACCGCCTGCGAGACGGACATCCTCGCGGCGGCGGTGTTCTATGGCGGCGGAATCGCTGCACCACAGGGTCCCGGGGGTGGAACCTCGACATTGAGTCGGACGTCGAAAATTGCCGGGCGCATGAATTGTTATTTTGGAGCCAAGGACTCGCTGATCCCCTCGGATCAGGTCGACGCGATCCGTAGCTCGCTCGAGGGGGCGGGTATCACTCATGAGATCCAGGTCTATTCGGACGCGGATCATGGCTTCCATTGCGATCGACGAGACAGCTTTCACGAGACCTCTTCGAAGGATGCCTGGCGACGTACCTTCGAATTATTCAAACAGACCTTGAACGCCTGAGAGCGGCGCGACCGATCTCGTTCAATCGAGTATCTCGTGGAGCGCTTCGAGGAGCCGGTCGACGGGTTCCGGGCGCGCGTTCTCGCCCATCAAACCGATTCGCCAGATTGCTCCCGCCAGCGGGCCCAGACCGCCGCCGACCTCGATCCCGAAGTCGTCGAGCAGGCGAGTGCGGACGGCCGCTTCGCCGAGCGTCCCGACGCGCTCGGGAAGTCGCACGGAGGTGAGCATGGGAAGTCGGTCTTCCGCGCGCACGAGACATTCGAATCCCATCGGTTCGAGGCCCTCGATCAGGCGCTTGGCCGCAGACGTGTGGCGTTCGAAGCGGGCTTCGAGTCCTTCTTCGAGCACGCGATCGACGCCGGCCGCCAGACCGTAGGTCGCCGTGATCGGCGCGGTGTGATGGTAGGTGCGCTTTGCGCCCGCGTAGTAGCCGGCGAGGAGCGAGAGATCGAGGAACCAACTCTGCACCGGTGTCTTTCGTTTCTGGATGTGTTCGATCGCGCGATCGGAGAACGACACGGGCGACATTCCCGGTGAACACGAGAGACATTTCTGCGAACCACTATAAGCCGCGTCGATGCCCCAGGTATCCAATTCGACCGGCCGTCCGGCCAAGGAGGTCACGCAGTCGAGGATCAGCATGGCATCGACCTGCTTGGCGGCCTGGGCGATCGCTTCGACGGGTTGGCACACGCCGGTCGACGTTTCCGCGTGGACGAAGGCGACCACCCGCGGACGCACGAACGAGATCGCGTCGGCCATCTCCGTCGCGTCGAGGATCGTTCCCCATGTCGCCTCGACCGTCGTGACGACGGCTCCGGCCCGCCGCGCGACTTCGGCCATGCGACCGCCGAAGACACCATTCACACCGACGACGACCGTATCGCCCGGCTCGAGTAGGTTGACCAGCGCGGCTTCCATTCCGGCACTGCCGGTCGCCGACAGCGGCAGGGTCATGGCGTTCGAGGTTCCGAAGAGCGTGCGAAGCCCGGCCTTCAGCCGATCGAGCAGGGCGATGAACTCGGGATCGAGATGGCCGACCAGCGGCCGGCCCATCGCTTCGAGCACGCTCGGGTGGGCATTCGAGGGCCCGGGGCCGAGCAGAAGGCGTTCGGGAAGCGGGCGGAGAATCGGCATCGCCCGAGGTTAGCGACTCGCTCGGGCCGCGTGTGGACGTCGGCTGTCGAGTTGACAGCCCCGCCTCCCAGCCGTAATTTTGGGGCGTTCCACCCCCCAGGGAAGCATAGGAGCAAGTCAGCATGTTGGGTGCACGGTGGCTCGTGGGTGGCGGTGCGCTTTTGGTCGCATTCCTCGCACTCTACGTCTTGCTGCACGGCGGGCGGCCAGCGAGCGAGGACGACGCCAACGATCACGGCGTCCGTGCCGGAGAGCTTCGGCATCCGGCCCTCGACGACATCGATGCGCGCTCGCGAAAGGCGATGCGAGATCTGCTGAGACAGGCCGACGAAGAAGGGTAGAGGCCAGGCATCATGAGTTGGCGAACACGAGAGGAATACGAGGAGGAGGAGCGCAGGATGCTCGCGCCGTGGGCGGCCTGTGCCGGCGACTCGGCGGGCCGACTCGTCGACGAACCGCCCCATGCCTACCGCAGCGCCTATCAACGCGATCGCGATCGGATCGTTCACGCGCGCGCGTTTCGTCGTCTCGAGTTCAAGACCCAGGTCTTCGTCCATGTCGAAAACGATCACTATCGAAATCGGCTGACGCATACGATCGAAGGTGCCCAGATCGCCCGCACGATCGCCCGGGCCCTGCGACTCAGTGAGGATCTGGCCGAAGCCATCGTCCTGGCCCACGATCTTGGCCATACGCCCTTCGGCCACGCCGGTGAAGCCGTGTTGGCGGAATGGATGAAGGAGGATGGCGGCTTCGATCACAACCGTCAGAGCCTGCGGATCGTCGACCTGCTCGAGGAGCGCTATCCCGACTGGAGCGGATTGAACCTGACGGCGGAGACGCGGGAAGGGATCCTCAAGCACGGCTGTCATTGGAGTCACCCGGTGGCGTTGCCGCCTCAATATAGCCAGAGAACCCTGGAGGCCCAGATCGCCGACTGCGCCGACGAGATCGCCTATTTGCACCACGATCTGGACGATGGACTCCGTTCTGGAATTCTTTCGATCGAGATGTTGGATTCGATGACGCTCTGGAAGTTGGCGCTGGCGAAGCGCGGCGAGACGGGTGAAGAATCGAAAGAATCTGTGACGCGTGCACAGACGATTGGCGCGCTCGGCGATACCCTGATTGGGGATTTGATCCAGGAGACGAGTCGTCGACTGGATGCGGATCCTCCGGAGTCGCTTCCGGCATTGCGCGCGTGTTCGGATTCGTTCGTTGGGTTCTCACCCGAGATCGAATTCGGAAAGGGCGAGTTGAAGAGTTTTCTCTCGCAGAATTTCTACCACCACCCGCGTGTGCTGAGGCGAACGCGCAAGGCCGAGTGGGTCGTGGGGGATCTATTCAAAACCTATCGGGATGATCCGAATCTTCTCCCCAGCCATGTGCATAGTCGGTTCGCACGTGAGGGACAGATGCGGGCCATTTCGGACTACATAGCCGGCATGACCGATCGCTTTGCGATGGATGAGCACAAGAGATTGCTCGATCCCTTCGCACCGACGTGATCGTCGACTCCGCACGAATCGAGAAAGATCGATGAGCCTACCCGAGAGCCTCGAACGCGCAGCCAGCGAGCTGGGCGGTCTGGCCGACCAGATCAGACCGGCGAATGGGGATCCACACCGACTGCTGGAGGAGTTGAATACCGAAGAGGCCAGCGCGCTGTTGGGTTGGATCCTGAGAGAGGAACCCGACGCGGCCGAAGAACTCATCCTGGTCTGGGGCGAGGTCGAGGCGGGCGCCGAGGTTCTGATTGCGGTTTCGGACGAGGGGGTCGCGAAGGCCGGCCGAAAGCTGCTGCGCAAGGCGCGCCATCGACTTCGCTCCCAGGGATTCGAGTTCGAAGTGTCCGAGGCGCGGGCCCCGTCGCCGCGCCGCGCCAAGGCGGCTGCACAGGATCGCTGGCAGACGGCCCATCTATCGATTCCGGATTATCGGGGAGGCCGAGTCGGCTATCTGGTGGACAGCCATCCGGCCGGTGGCGCACGGCTTTTCGAGATTCGCTTCGACGAAGCCCGCGGAATTCTCGATTTCAAGCTCTATAATGCGGGCCGCAGCAAGGTTCGGGGCTTCCTGCGAAGTCTGGCGGCCGGAACTGAGCAGCGTCTCTTCGAAGTCGGTCGAGACCCATTGCGCGCACTCGTGCGACGCGCGAGTCTCGCCCAGCCGATCGATCGACCGCTTCCGACGTCCTTCGTCGAGTGGCGAAGTCGACTGTTTTCTGACGACCTCGACGACGAGCCGACTCCGGGGGATCTCGTGAGGAGCGCGTTGGGTTCGTCCTCGGACGGCGCTGGGGACGACGAGGACTCGCGCAGAGGTTTGGACGCGACGCTGGCGGAGATTCGGGAGGGCCAGCTGGGCCCCTGGCCTCCGAAGACGGCCTGGGTGAGCGATTGGATGACCCAGGGCAGCGAGGCCACGGAGGGTCTCGAAGGGAAGCCGAGGGCGGCCGCGATCGATACCTGGCTCGAGCAGGTGACGGAATCGCTCGGCAAGGAGACGGAACCGAAACGGTTGGCGCGCCATCTGGATGAGATGGCGTGGATCCGCTGGCAATCCGACGCGGAGGACGGGGCACGCGTCCTGTTGGCGCTGTCGGATTCGATTCTGGCTGACGACGAAGTGATGAGACGTGTGAGTCGCGCGCGGACCGAGGGGCTTTTCTCCTCTTTCCTGGCGAAGCTCCGCGTTGTGGAACTGTCCGCATTCGAGGATTCGGATGCGGGTGCAAAGAGCTAGGACGAAGCGAGGAGACGGACGGGTGTTGCTCTCGCAAAACCGACATTGGCGTGTGACCCGCGGAAAAACGGCGTCCGAAGTCGTGGTCTGTCTGGAGAAGGAAGAACTGCCCGAGGATTGGCGGAACTTCAAGGAATTTCGACTGGAGATTCCAGTCGATCGATGGAACCGAGTTGTCAAGCACGTACGCAGCGACAGGAAATTGTTCGGCGGCGTCGTGCTCGAATTCGCAAATCAACAGGATCAGCTGTCCGCCGTTTTGAGCCAGGACCGCCTCTTCGGAGATCTTCAACGCGTCGTTCAGGACGCAACGTCGACACTCGTGGAGATGGGCGCTCTCGCTCTTACGGTGGTCGATGTCGGCCCCGAGTAGGGACCCGAACTCTGCTGAAACCAAGCGTGCTGTGACAGGCCGACCCGACGCGAAGAGCGCGGCTCGCGGCCAGGCAGCGTGGAGATTCGAAGCATGATGAAGAGATTTGCCAGACGCAGGCGCGGCGCAGCCGAGGCCAAGAAGGATTCCGGAGGCGCGGATGTGCTTCCGAAACTACTCGAGAAGGGCATCGTCGAAGCGACCTCGCTCGAGCCCTGGGCAGAACCCGAGGTGCCCTCGAGGCTCGCCCTGATCGGACAGGGGGAACGCGCCGACGGCACGAAGATCCTCGTCGCGTTCTCTCCGAAGTCCGGGACGGAAGCGCTGCTCGGTGGACTTTTCGCCGCGCAATACGCCGCCGAGAAAACCGGTTTCAACGGGCCGGTCCACGTGGTGACGCCGCAATGGTCCGCGGGCGCGCGTCGCTCGCTCGGTCTTCTGGGACGGCTGCCCTACGCGATCGAGCCGATCGAAGCGCCGGCGTTGGCGAATGGTCGATTGCTGGTGGAAGCGGAACTCAACGCCCGCGTGCTCGCGAGCGATGCGGCGCAACTCGCGGCTCGCCTGACTTCGGTCGAAGCGCGCACCGCTTTCAGCCGTGCGGCGATCGCGCTCGAAGGCCTGGCGGCGAAACATGGGGGTTGCGTTCGTGTGGGAATCGATCGTCTGGAATTGGTGGTGTTGGCTCGCCGCGTCGCCGAGATTCGTACCGATGGAGACGCGGCCGTTCTCGAGATCCAGATCGGTGGCCGCTCGACCACAGCGCTTTCCGGCAGCGATCTCGCGGGCGTGCTCGACGGACTCGAAGGACAGATTCGTCGTCGTCTGAACGATCGAAAGGTTCGCGATGGGGAAGAGGGCTTGCGCGGACGCGTGGTCGCCCAACTCGCGGGTGGAACGGAACTCCGGGGGCTCAGCCCCTGGCCGGTGCCGGGCGCCGATCTGGATGTCATCGATGCCGTCGGCGTGAACGCCGAGGGCGATCCCGTCGTCGTCGTCGTGCGTGAGGAGATGGATTGGAGCGCGCTCGGAAGCGTTCTCGAGGCGCTCGGGCCCCTGTCGTCGTCCTTCCCGGTGCTCTTTGCCAATACGGCTCCTCCGCTCAAGCTGGGTGCGCCAAGGCTCCTGCTCGTCGCGGAGAAGTTCGTCGAGGGACTCGAACGCGCCTTGGCGGCGATGACCCTCGCCTACGAGTTGCGCACCGTTTCGGATTCCGCTGGCGCGACGGTCAGTCTCGTTTCGAGTGCGGCGGGGGAAGGGGCACAGTCTCGAACACCGCGCCGGGGTCGCCGACGTGGGGGTCGCGGTCGTTCCGCGGGCAATGACCCGACCGGCAGTGGCGAGACTCCGCCGTCGGGCCCGGCCGCAGATCAATCGGAGAACGGCGACGCGCCGAAGCGTGGGCCGCGCAGCGAGGCCGTTTCCGCGCGCGATGAAGACCGCAGCGATCGGGACGAGAACGAGGAAGGGGGTCGCGGTCGTGGACGTCGACGTCGCCGGTCTCGTCGTGGACGCAACGGCGGCGCGGAGGACTCCGCCGCTGAGGGGACCGCGCGCAACGGCCGCGCGAACGAGCCGGCTCGCGGCGGCGAAGGGACGCGTCCCTCGCGCCCTCGCTTCGAAGAGGTTTCCCTGATGGACCTCGACGACCCACCCGCCGGCTCCGACACCTCGAGGAGTCGCGCGCGTTCGAGTCGCAGCGCCTCGGAGGCGGATGAATCGGACGATTCGGATCCGCCTCGAAGAGCCCATCGTCGTGGGCGGCGGGGCGGGCGCGGGGACGCTCGACGAGGCGGCCGAGGCAAGGGACGCGGTGAGGGGGACGATGACGACGACGCATCGTCGGATCCCGCCGAGGACGTTGCCGATCCGATCAACGAAGAGGATCTGATCGACGCCGATGATCTGGTTGAAATCCTGGCGAGGCTGACCGAGGACGAGCCCGATTTCGAAGCGGGCGAGTCGGTCGAGGAGTCCTTCGAAGACGCGGAAGAGATCGATGAGGACGATTCCCAGTCGGCTCGACGCCGCGCGGGCGAGCGTCGTCGTCGATCTCAAAAAGAAGAGGACGGTGATGCGGGTCGCTCGGTGGCACGTGGGCGTGCCGCGATCCTCGTTCATGCGGACCGCGATTCGTTGCTCTCAGCGGTTCTCCTGGCGCGTGATATTCGTCAGCTCGAAGGCATGTGGATCTATCCCCAGGAAGAGCTGATGACGTTCTTTCGCAGCATCGCCACGGATCTTCGAGACGATACTCCGATCTTCGTGGTGGGTTTCAGTCCCTCGCCGGCACACGATGTCGTCCAGGCTGCGGCGTTGTACCGCGGACGGCTGAGTTGGTTCGCGCGGCAGGCTTGGCCGCCCGAGGATCTCGTCGCGCTGCGGGACGCATTGGGCAAGAACGCCGTCCATGGCGGCGAAGGGCTCGACAGTGCGTTGCCCCTCATCCTCGAGACCTGCTCGCGACGAAGTCGTTTTTCGGACAAGCTGGTCGACCTGGCGACGGGGCGCTTCACGCAATACGATTTCGAACGTTGGGGTCGACTCTGGCGATGGCGCACCGGGGAGATCGCGGGAAAGACCGGCGATATTCGTGGAGATATCGCAGCGTTGTTGGCCGGAAGGCCGAGCGATCTCGCAAAGGAGGCGGCGCTGGTCGAACTCCCGCCGGCTCCACTCGAAGTGGCCTGGATCGCGGAGAACGATTTTCGCCTGGTCCATTTCGGGGGGCATGTGATGGTCGTGCTCGAGGTGGAGGGTTCGCTGGACGTGCATCTGTGCGCACGAATCGCTCGCGAGCGATATTCGGCGACGCTCTCTTTGGCGCATAGCGTCGGCGAAGCGACCTTCATCTTCGGTGGCGATGAGGTCAACGGAAAACGGGCTCTCGATTATATGGCCGTGGCCGATCACCTCACGAACAAGCTCGAATGGGTCGAGGCGCGGCCGGATGCCGACCATGTCTCGCGTTTTCATATCCGTGATCTCGATCGCTATCCGGAAAGGCTGGAGGAGGTCATCGGGGAGATCGCGATGGGGCGATGTCTGCTCGAGCGCTGAGCCGGGGGGATGGATAGGGTGTCGACGTCCTCGTCGAAGTCTTTCACGGATCGGTCGGCCGAGGCCGATCGAAGCGGTGGGGCGGCCTCGCTCGTCGAGATCTTTGCCTCCGTGCAGGGCGAGGGGCCCGAAGTCGGTCGTTCGACGGTCTTCGTTCGCTTCGGCGGCTGTGATCTGCGTTGTCGTTGGTGCGATTCACCGAATACCTGGCGAGAGAGTTCGAGTTGTCGGATCGAGGATTCGGCCGGCAGCGCCGTGTTTTCCGAACACGCCAATCCGATCTCGCTCGAGACGATCATCGAGACGATCGAGGCCTTGGCGCCGCGTCGCTCGACCTGGATCAGCCTGACCGGGGGCGAGCCCTTGCTACAGCCCGATGCGGTGTGCGCGATCGTTGCGCGCTTGGTCGCCGCCGACCGGCGGATCTATCTGGAAACGCATGGCCTCCACAACGACGCGCTGTCGCGTTGTGTGGAGCAGGTGGATCTGGTTTCGATGGACTGGAAATTGGCGAGCGATGTCCGATGGGGGCCCGGACAAACGCCGCTGCCCGGCCACGATTTCCACGACGCCCACGAGGCCTTCCTGCGCACGGCGCAGCGGGCGAAGCAGGTCTATGTGAAGGTGGTCGTTACGCCCTCGACGCGGGATGAGGAACTCGATGCGATGATCGATCGAATCGTCGCGGTGTCGAGGGAAATTCCCCTGGTGCTCCAGCCGGTGACGCCGATGGGTGGGGTCAAGGCGATGCCCGGGTCCCACCAGTTGGTGGCTTGGCTCGAGCGCGCGCAGCAGCGTCTAACCGACGTCCGTCTGATTCCGCAGACCCATCCGATCTACGGCGTCCTTTAGCGCCGCCAGTTCGGCCTCCAGGCGATTCGGGCTCTGGTTGCCAAATCGCTCGGCGAGATAATGGCCCGTGATTTCGTCGAAGGCACGAGCGCCGGTTGTCGAGAGCGACGGCTTGACGTGGGAGGCAAAGTCGAGCGCGGAGGTCGATTCGGCACGCACCCAGCCTCTTCGCGCCAGGAGTCGGAGGGCCCGGCGATACGCTTCCGGCATGGAGCGATCGCTTCGGTTGAATCGCGAGCGCCACGCGAGCGCTGCGGCCCCGAGCGCGATGAGCCAGCCGATGGCCAGGAAGAGATCGCCCCGATCCCTGAAGGACTGGGTCCAATCCGAGTCCTTGGGTCGAGCCCGCTGGGTCGTCAATGTCGAGCTTCCCGGGCTTCGCTTCTGGCTCCAGCGCAGCCAAAGGCCTCGCAATACGCCGATCTGATCCACGCTGTCGAAGTCGACGACGCTGCGGAACCACCAGAGTTCGAGGGCGCTTCCGACCTGGCCGAGTCGGGCCCAGACGGAGAGAGCGTGATTGGCGCGGAGTCGCAGGTCCGGGGGGGTCGGATCGAAGCGTATCCAGCCGGCTTTTTCGAAGTGGATCTCGACCCAGGCGTGCGCGTCCGCCTGCGTGACTTCGACGAAGCCCCCGATGTCGTTGAGAAGGCCGCCGGCAAAGCCGTTCACGAAGCGGGCCGGCAATCCCTGGCTGCGGGCCAGCGTGACCATGGCGCTCGCGAAATATTCGCAATGTCCCTCGAGTTCGCCTAACAGAAAGGCTTCGATGGGCGTCGTGTCGTCGTCACCGAGCGGCGGAGGGGAGTCCGTGTAGCGCCCATTGCGTCGCAGATTCTCCTGGATGGCCAGCGCGCGGTCGAAATCGTTCTGGGCGTCTGCGACGATTTCTTTCGCGAGGGCATGGATGCGAGGATCGATGTCCGCGAGTTGCCCATATCGCTTGGACGGGCGATGGCCTCCGGGTCCCGGCTCCATCGGGGGTCGCGCACGATCGAGTCGCAGAACTCCTGGGTCGGGCGCGGACACATCGGTCCAGATCGTGTAGCGGACTCGTTCGTTGTCACGGCC
>SMVB01248285.1_pt1 | contig 12787 bp, 4 predicted proteins | sample 2456461 | NCBI WGS metagenome assembly SMVB01 (sample SAMN11095934, study PRJNA526329) | marine sediment metagenome | biome: Marine sediment; feature: Surficial sediment; material: Deep marine sediment; isolation source: Hadal surficial sediment | place: Pacific Ocean | collected 2014-05 | depth 0-1...
CCGGTGAAGTGGTTCGTGAGCTGCGCCTGACCCTGACCTCCGTTCTTCCCGATCTCGGCATCGGCCGCTTCAGCCTCCAACCGAGTCAGGAGTTGCCTCTCCTGGCGTTCGTCGATCTCGAGACTCTGCAAGCTGCGATCGAGCGCGACGGCCTGGTCAACACGCTCCTCGTGGCCGCTCCAGGGAAGAGCGATGCCGAAGCTCATCTCGGAGTGCTGCAGCAGGCTCTGCGCTCGTCCCTCACCCTTGAGGATCTTGGTCTGGAAGTCTCTGAGGGAGAGGCGTGGATCAGTCTCGAAAGCCGTGACTATGTCCTGAGCCCTGCTTTGGAAGAGGTAGTGGATGAGTTCGCCGAGACCATCGCGGTGCAGAGATTTCCGGTTCTGACCTACATCGCGAACCGACTCACCCTTGGCGATCGATTCGTCCCCTACTCGTCGATTACGGCTCTGAACACCGATGTCGGGGCACCCTTTGGACCGCTCTCGCTCGTGGACGGTAGCTCGGCGCCACGCCTCGCTGACGACGAAGTGCTGGTCAACGAGTGGGTGGCCGACGACCTGGGCGCTCGAGTCGGCGACACGATCGAGCTCGCCTACTTCGAAGTGGGTCCGCGTGAGCAGTTGACGACTCGCCTGGCGAGCTTTCGCCTGCGGGGAATCGTGGCACTCGAAGGCCTGGGAGCCGACCGTCGTTTGACGCCCGAGTTCCCGGGCATTCACGATGCCGACGACATGCGGGACTGGGATCCGCCCTTTCCGATGGATCTGAGCACGATTCGGGACCAGGACGAAGCGTACTGGGATGCGTATCGAGCCACCCCGAAGGCGTTCTTCTCGCCGGCCCTCGGGCGTCGCCTGTGGAGTACTCGCTTCGGACAGGCGACGTCGATTCGCCTGGCTTCCGGGGCGGCGTCTTCAGGCCGGCTGTCGCCGACCGAGTTGGCGGCAGAGATTCGCGAGCGACTACCCTCGAGCTTCGACCCGCGGCGCCTCGGTTTCTCCTTCGAGGCGGTGAAGGCTCGCGGCCTCGCGGCATCGGGCGGTTCGACCGATTTCCGATGGCTCTTCCTGGGATTCAGCATCTTCCTGATCGCGTCCGCGGCGCTGCTGGTGTCCCTTTTCTTTGGCTTGGGGGTGCAGCAGCGGGCCTCCGAGATGGGATTGCTGCTCGCCGTCGGCCTGCCCATGAAGACGGTTCGCCGGCGTTTCCTAGCCGAGGGCGCCCTGCTGACCGTGGTCGGCGTGTTGCTCGGCCTGATCGGCGCGGTGGTCTACGCCGGTCTGTTGATGGCGGCCCTCAGGAGCTGGTGGCAGGCGGCCGTCGGAACGTCGTTCCTCTTTCTCCATGTGCGACCGCTCAGCTTGACGATCGGTGCGACGATCGCCTTCGTCGTCGCCTTCTCCTCGATTCTCGGCGCACTCCGAGGAATGCGGCGAGTATCGGTGGTCTCTCTGCTCCGCGGAGTCGGGACCGCCGGCGGTTCACGCTTGCGATACCGGCGCGTGAAGCGGACCTTGGTTCTGTCGACGACGGCCGGAGTCGGCACCCTGATCGCTGCTGTCGTTTTGGACAAGGCTTCCTCTCCGGCCTTCTTCTTCCCGGTCGGCGCCTGCCTTCTCGTGGCAGGCCTTTCCTACCTCGCTTTGAGGTTGGCCAAGCCGGCCGACAGTCTGCTGCCGCGGCCCGGTGGCAACCTGTTGCCGATGGCGGCCCGCAATGCCTCGCTCAATCCCGGGCGAAGTCTCTTGAGCGCTTGTCTGGTGGCGTCCGCTTCGTTCGTCATCGTCGCGGTCGCGGCCAACGGCTTCCGCTATGGAGACGAGCTGGAGCAGCTCGACTCCCCGGCGGGCGGCTACACCCTGGTGGCCGAGTCCGACGTGCCGTTGCACGCGGATCTTGGGAGCTCCGACACCCTGTTCGATCTCGGGCTGTCTCAGGAGGCCGCCAGCCTGGTGCAGCAAACGACCGTGATCCCCTTTCGTGTCCTTCCCGGTGACGACGTCAGTTGTCTGAACCTCTATCAGCCCGAGAGTCCGAGAATCCTGGGGGTCCCGACCGAGCAGGTCGAGCGTGGCGGGTTTCAGTTCCAACAGACGACCGACGATCGTGCGGACCCCTGGTCGCTCCTCGAAGACGACCTCGGCGACGTCGTGCCTGCTTTTGGCGACCATGAGTCGGTTCTCTGGATTCTGAAGCTCGGTCTCGGCAAAGAGCTGAAGGTCGAGAACGAGAGAGGGGAGCCGGTCACCCTTCGCTTTGTGGGTCTTTTCCGAAAAGGGCTGTTTCAGAGCGAGGTTCTGATCTCGGAAGAGAATTTCAAACGCCACTTTCCTTCGCGGACCGGCTACTCGTACTTTCTCCTCGATCCGCCGACCGGTCGTAGTGAGGAAGTGTCCCAGGTGCTCGAGGCCAGCCTCGGGCCGTACGGTTTCGACATCACTCCCACTGCCGAGAAACTGCAGCGCTACCAGGCGGTCTTCAATACCTACCTGGCAACGTTCCAGGCGCTCGGTGGTCTGGGTCTGCTCCTCGGCACGCTGGGACTCGCGGCGGTGTTGTTGCGCAACGTGATGGAGCGTCGCGGCGAGCTGGCGACCCTTCGGGCACTAGGTTTCAGGAGGCGGAGCCTTGGATGGCTGGTTGTGGCCGAGAACGGATTTCTGTTGATCCTGGGAGTAGTCATCGGCAGCGTCGCCGCCTTCGTTGCGGTCGCGCCGCATCTTCTGCAGGGGAGTGCCCTCGTGCCTTGGGCGTCCTTGATCGCGACCCTCGTGACGATTCTGGTGGTCGGCATGTTGGCGTGTGCTGCGGCCGTGCGAAGCGCGCTGGCCACGCCACTCCTGCCGGCGCTCAAGTCTGAGTGAGACGAGCCGATGCGCTTGCGAGGCACCTGGGGTGCAGGAGCTCGCTGGCGAGAAACCCGTACGCCTCTCTGAGTGAGGAGCATTCTTTCGGCTTGATCGGGCAGCTCATCGGCTGCCCCGAGCGCTCTTCGAGCTCCTCGATTCTGTTGTTGAATCTCTCTTCCAGCTTGTGGCCCCGAAACTCGTTGCAGTTGTTTCCCTCGTCCCAACCGTGATTGACGTAGTCCATCCAATCGATGGGCCGCTGGAGAACCCACAGGCCGTCTCGGCACACGACGTAGGGCGTTTCGCCACCCAGAATGCGACGCCAGAAGAGGAGACCCTCGTAGTTCGACAGCAGGTCAGCATAGGAGTAGACGCCGGTAGTGATCTTCCCCCAGAACCCTGACTCCCGCTTGTGTCCGAATCGGAGGGCGGCTTCGAGTCCCTTACCCTGGAGATCCGCCCTCTTGAAGTAGTGCCAGCCCTCTGTGAAAAAGTGGCTGAACTTATCCGCCCCTATCGGGATTCCGCCTACCTTCAGCAACGGCGCCTGAAGGCTGCGTAGCTGCAGGATGGACGGATGGAAGCTCAGGAAACGAAAGTCCTGATACACGGACGCCTTGCCGATCGGGTACTGATCGATCTCGCTGCTCTTCTTGACCTGTCCCTCGAACTTCGAGATGCCGAACCGAATGAAGGTCTTGCGCACCTGCCGGTAGAGGCGCTTCGAAGAGCAGTCGGGACCTCGGTTGTTGGCGGAGTCGATGGCAGTGCGCATGTCTCGATCGACGATTTCGTTGAGAATCGCCAAGGAGTCCTTCATCGGCGAGTAGCGATGCGTCCAGTTGTCGGCTTCCGAAGACGATACCGGCGCCGCGTATGCGCCGCAGAGCACCAGGCAGCCGCCCGCAATGGCGGGCCATCTCCGGGGCCGCCGATCGCAGCAGGGACTCCGAACAGCTCGCTTCACTCGGAGCCTCGAGCGGGGCTGAGGAGACTCTCGGGCTCGCACGGTTCGAGGCCTGCGATTTGGACTAGAGCCTCCGTTACGTGCATGGGTGCGCCGCTGCCGAGAGCCGGGTCGTCCGACAAAAAGAAAGCCAGTGAGGATTCTCGGTCCAGGCCGCCGTGAGTGCCCTCCAGGCGTCCGCCTTTCAGCCGCGCGGCAACGTGAGCCGACTTCCATCCCCAGGCGTATCCAGGCTCCAGCGAGAACAGGACGGTAGCCCGGCTCTCCACGTAGTCCGCGGTCAAACCGTCAACGAGCCTCCTCAGCGCACCGGGATAGTCGGTGCCGACGCCGGCCGCGAACCAGTCTGCCGCGCTACCGAAGCCCTCCGCGTCGAGGTGCCCGGAGTCCTCCAGCGCCGCCCGAACCGTGGCGAAGCCGAGGGGCTCCGAACCGTCGAAGACGTAGGCGAAGCGTCGCCCTTCCGGAAGATCACGCCAGAGGATCACCGCCTCACCCCGGTGGGAGATCACCCTTGCTTCGCGCTCGGCTGACATCCAGGCTACGGCTTCCACCGCAGTACTTCGGGCCACGGCCCGGGCGGCGGTCTCGGCCCGCTCGGGGCTCAGGAAGAGCGCACCGTAGGAGACCACCCCGAAGGTTGCGGCGACGACGTCGTTCGGTTCCTCCAAGCGTCCCCGCAGTCGCAGTCCGGCGTCCTTGAGCCGGCGCTCGATGCCTGGCGCCCGCCGGACCTTCTCGCGGGTGTTGCCGTGGTCCGAGAGCAGGATAATCCGCAAGGGCCGGCCGCGGCGCTGCTGGTGCTCGTCCTTCAACGCTTTCAAGCGTTCGTCCAGTTCGAGCAAGAAGCGCACGGGCGGCTCATCGCCCTTGGTATGAACCAGAGCGTCGGTGCCGCCAACGTGGGCGAGGATCACCTCCTTGGGGGAGTGGAGAAGTACCTCCGCGGCTTCTTCGACCTCTTGACGCGTCAACTTCATCGGACGGCCGTAGATCTTGACTTTGCCGAGGAAGCTACGACCGATGTAGTCGAAGAGATCGCGCCATGCGAAGACGCGATCGTGGTAGCGAAACGGGCTTCGCCCCACTACCCTGTTGCGCTGGCTGTCGAAGTATTGGACTTCGTACCCCCTGGCCGGCTTGGCGCCGAACGGTTGGAGCATCGCCGTGAACGCCACGTTCGTCATGGACGGAAATGTCGATACCAGGGGCAGGGTGTCGGGCCAGCCCTGAAAAGCCCCCTGCCTTCGCGCCTCTTCGACCACTCGTAGCGGAATGCCGTCGAGGGCCAACACCAGGGTGCGCGGGCTGCCGGGGTCCGGGCGCCGGCAGTCGGCGGCGGCGAGCGAATCGAAGGAGGCGAGCGAGGTCAGGACGAGGGCGATTCCAGGCGCGATCACGCGAACTGCCAGCATGTTGGAAACTCTCATTCTTCGTCTCTCGAGCGCGCCCCTGAGCTCACTCGAGAGACTTCTCGTAGATGCGGTAGGTTTTGTAGTGAACGCTCTGGATGGCGTCGAGGATTCCCTTCATAGCTTTGTTGTCCTCGAGGATCCATGACATCTCGCCGCGCTCGAGTCGGTGGCGCTTGCGCCAGTCGACGTGGAGGCTGTCGATCATCAGCAAGGCCATGAACGCCCCTGGCAGCCGGTTCTGGTGTTCGCGACGGACGCCCAGCAGTGGAACTCGCGCTCTGGGATAGCGCCCCCTCAGGACGCGCCATCCCAGCTTCGCCCAGCCGAAGGGCAGCAGCCGGCCGCCGAGATCCGAGATCAAGCTGTTGAGATCGGGCAGGATGAGCATGAAGGCCGCGGGCTCGCCGTTCCAGTAGGCGATCTTGCAGCTGTGGGCCCTCAGCAGAGGTCGAAGATCGGTGCACATCTTGCTGATCTCGGCTTCCGTAAACGGCAGGAAGCCCCAGTTCTCAGCCCAGGCATCGTTGAAGATGTCCCGAATGATTCGGAAGTCAGCCTGCAGGCGGCTCATTCGCAAGTTGCGTAGCCGGAGCCGGCGGTCGCCGGCCGCACGGCGCAGGAGCCGTCGGACGCTGTCCGGGAGTGTTCGAGCGGCGTCCACTTCGTAGGCCCGCAGATCCTTGGCTTTTCGGTAGCCCAGCTTCTCGAGGCTCGCGCCGTAGTAGGGGAGAGCGTGCGGCGTCATGATCATGGGTGGATGCTCGAATCCGTCCACCAACAGGCCCGACTCTTCGTTGATCGAGAGGTTGAAGGGGCCCACGGAGCGAGTCATGCCTCGCTCACGGAGCCAGGACTCCGCCGTATCGAAGAGCGCCTCGAAGACGGCCGGGTCTTCCGGCGCCTCGATGAAGCCGAAGTGTCCGGTGCCTTCGCCGTGCATCTTCTGCGCCAGATCGTCGACCTGGGCGCTGATCCGGCCTACCGGTTGTCCCTCGCGGTAGGCGATCCAGTACTCGGCCACGGCATGTTCGAAGAAGGGGTTCTTGTTCTTGTCCAGGATTCCGAGCCGCTCGAACATGAGGGGAGCGACCCAGGCCGGATCGTCTCTGTAAAGCGGGGCAGGCAGCCGCACGAACGTCTTGAGCGATCTGCGGTCGGTGACCCGCTCGACCCGGAGGTTGCCGAGCCGCGGAGAACGGCCGATTCGTGAACGAGCCAATCCGACGTTAACTCAGCTCAACTTGGAGAGCTCTTCAGCGACTGCTGCCACGGTCTCACGGATCTGCTCGTCGGAGTGAGCGCAGCACAGGAAGAAGCGCAGGCGGGCGCCACGCTCCTCCACCGCGGGATGAACGATCGGTTGCACATTGATGCCGCGGTCAAAGAGCGCGTTAGAGAGCCTCACACTCTTGAGGGAGCTTCCGACGACGATCGGGATCACCGAGTAGCCAGCGCTGTGTCCGGTGTTCAGGCCCGCCTTCCTGGCAAGGTTCAGGAAGAGCTTGCCCGCGTCGCGCAATCGGGCCACCCGCTCAGGCTCGGCCTGCATCGATTCCAGGGCCGCCAGTGCAGCCGCGGCCGCCGGGGGCGCCATTCCGACACTGTAGAGGAAGCCCGGTGCGCTGAACTTCAGGTAGTCGATGAGCGCCTGCTCTCCTGCGATATAGCCACCACAGCTTGCCAGGGTCTTGCTGAGGGTACCCATCCAGATGTCTACGTCTGTGCCCTCGACCCCGAAGTGCTCTCCGATTCCGAAGCCGTGCTCGCCCAGGACGCCGATCGAGTGCGCTTCGTCCACCATCAGGAACGTGCCGTGATGGCGCTTCAGCTCGATGAGACGGTCGAGATCGGGGAAGTCGCCGTCCATGCTGTAGATGCCCTCGACGACGATCACAACGCGCTCGTACTTACGGCGTTCGCTGCTGAGGATCTCGTCCACCGCCTGGCAGTCGTTGTGAGGGAAGGAGCGGCGGTGTGCGCCCGAGAGCATCGCACCTTGAAGTGCGCTGTTGTGAATGAGTGCGTCATGCAGGATCAGGTCCCGGCTTCCGAACAAATGACCGAGCGTAGTTACGTTCGTGGCCCAGCCGCTGACGAAGACCGCGCAGTCTTCGACGCCGTGCATCTTTGCCAGTGCTCGCTCCAGGTCGCGCTGGGGCGGACGCTCCCCGGAGACCGGACGGCTGGCCGAGGCAGATGTCCCGTACAGGTCGATCGCCTCCTTGGCGGCATTCGCCACCGCCTCGCTGCCGCAGAAATTCAGGTAGTTGTAGCTCGCGAAGTTGATGTATTCACGATCACCGATGAGGGCCGTGTCCCGGGCCACCCGAGAGTGGAGCCTGAAGAACGGGTTTTCGACGCCCAAGTGTCGAATCGCGGTCCTCTGGAGGTCGAACTCGCGGTAGCCAGGCAGCTTGTCGAACCGAAGATACGCCTCCCGAACAGGAGGGCCGGCCTGTCGAACGGCTCCGGTCGCCAGTGGCCCCGCGGCGGGCGCCTGGATCCGACGGTCGCTGCGACCGTCGATCATCCGCTGGACGAGCTTCTGCTTTGCCTCGACGGTCAGGCCAAAGAGCCGGTTGTCTGTCTTCGCCAATGTCAGCGACCTCGCGGCATCCACTATCTTTCAGGGGAGAGACTATCCACGAACTCCTCGACTTCGTCGAGGCTGGCGCTCTCGCCATGGCGGGCGACCAGAGCGGCAACGGCTTCGAGCTGCTCCTCGCGCTTCGAGGTTTCGGCGTGTTGGCCGTTGTTGGAGAGCTGAGCGGCGATCCGGCCGGCGATCTGGGTCGCGGTAGCGCCCTCGGTGAGAGCCGTGTCGGGAAAGTTGATCCCGAAGCGGTCCTCTATCGCCATGACGAGCTCCACTGCCATCAGCGAGTCCATTCCCAGGTCGTAGATCGAGGCGTCGCCGCCAATCTTCTCCGCCGGTAGGCGCATAACGGTAGCCATCTGCTCGAAAAGCAGTCTGGTGACCGTTTCGAGCACCTCGGCCTCGGACTGATTGGCGATCAGGGTTTGGATGTCCTCTTCCATTGTGTCGCCGCCGCCCTCTTCACTGCTGCGCCCGCCCAGGCCCGAGAAGCGCACCGAGCGGGTGCCGGGCATCGACTTGCGCAGCCTCCGCCAGTCGAGGTCGACGACCGCTACACCGGTACGATCGGACTCCAGCAGCCGTTCGAGCTGCTGCAGCGCCTGGGAGGAGCTCAGCTCCTTTCCGCCGATGCGCGCCAGCAGGGCCTCCCGAACCTTCTCGTTCTCGGCCAGAAAGCCGACATCGGCCAACGGTCCCCAACCCACGGCGATGGCCGGCAGGCCAAGATCGCGGCGGTGCTGAGCCAGAGTCTCGAGATACATATTGGCAGCGACATAGTTGGCTTGTCCTGGATTGCCGAAAGTAGTCGTTGCCGAGGAGTAGAGGACGAAGAAATCGAGCGACAGATCCCGCGTCAGCTCATGGAGATTCCAGGCGCCCTGGATCTTCGGCGCCAGCACTCGCTGGAGGCCTTCCCGATCCAGATTCCGAACCAGACGATCCTCGAGCACCATCGCGGCATGGACGATCCCTTTCAACGGTGGAAGATCGCGTTCGACCCGGAGGAAGAGCTCGCGCAAGTCGCTGAGCCGTGTGACGTCGGTCTGGCAGACCTCGACCCTTGCCCCGGCCGCTTCGAGCTCGGCCACCGCCTTGCGAGCCTCCGGGGTGGCCGCTCCACTGCGGCCTACGAGGACGAGCGAACGCGCGCCCCTGGCCACGAGCCATCGGGCCGTCGCCAGGCCGAATCCGCCCAGTCCGCCAGTGACGAGATAGCTGGACCGGGAATCGAGCTCGAACTCGTCACTCGTCGGGACGATCTCCTGGATCACCTCCGGAGGATCCTCGTAGACCACGACGATCTTGCCGATCTGGCGGGACTGCTGCATGTGTCGGAAGGCGTCGGCCGCCCGGCTGCACGGAAACACACAGTGGGCGAGGGGCCGGAGCGCTCCCTGCTCGAAGAGCTCCATCATCTCGTGGAACAGGCGTCCGGCCAGAGCACTACGACGCTTCATCAGCTGGTCGGCGTCGATTCCGAAGTAGGTCACGTTGTTGCGGAAGGGTCGCAATCCGATCTTCGCGTTCTCGTAGAAGTCTCGCTTGCCGAGCTCGAGGAAGCGTCCGAAGGGCTTGAGCACCGACAGGTTCTTGAGCACGGCTTCGCCCGAGATCGAGTTCAACACGACGTCCACGCCATCGCCGTCGGTGATCTCGAGGATCTCGTCGGCGAAGGCCAGACTTCTGGAATCAAGGACGTGCTCGACGCCGAGAAGACGAAGAAAGTCTCGCTTGTGCTCGGATCCCGCAGTAGCGAAGATCTCGGCGCCGCGGTACCGCGCGAACTGAATGGCGGCCAGACCGACGCCGCCCGCGGCTCCGTGGATGAGAACCTTTTCTCCAGGCTCGAGGCGAGCGAGATGACCCAGCGCGTAGTAGACCGTGAAGAAAACCCCGGGAACGGTTGCCGCCTCCTCGTAGGTCCAGCCTTCCATCATCTTGGCTACAGCTGTCGTGGGAGTGGTCACATGCGATGCGAAGCAGGCGGGAGCGAAGCACATCACAGAGTCGCCGACTTCGAAGTCCGTGACACCGGGTCCGACCTCTACGACGTCGCCGGAGCACTCCAGGCCTAGCGTAGCCCCGGCGAAACCGTCTTCGACCGCTTCATCCGACAGCATCCCCATGGTGTACATCACGTCTCGGAAGTTGAGTCCGGTGGCCCGAACGCGGATCTCGATCTCGCCGTTCGCCGGAGGTCTGCGGCGCTCCTCGTGCCAGCCGAGGTTCGTGAGCCGTCCAGGCGTGGAGAAGTCCAGGCGGAAGCGAAGGGCCGGGTCGAGCCGGTCGACGGGCAGCGGCGCGTCCAAGGCCACCCTTTCCAGTCGCATCCCGTAGCGGGCGCCATCGGCCAGCAGTACCTCGTCTTCCTCGTCGGGGTCGAGCAACTCCGCCATCAGCCATCGCGCGGCGGTCTCTGGGCGGAGCGCCTGGCCGAGGTCGATCATCCGACAACGCAGGTCGGGATGCTCGTTTGTGAACACTCGCCCGAGCCCCCAGAGCGGCGCCTGAGACGGGATCCGGACCCCTAGTCCGGGCGCTGCCGGAATGCATCCGAGGGCTGTGGCACCGGCCGTGACGAGCCACATGCGTGGCACGGTGGTCGTGCCGAGAGCAGAGAGAGCTTGGACCAGGTGGATCGCGCTCGAGCAGCGCCGATCTTGGACTTCCAGGAGGGCTGTGTTGGCCGAGTCCGGCTCGAACGTCAGCCCCATGAGGTGGACGATCTCGTCGACGCCTCCGTGCTCGGCGCGAAGGATCTCGACCAGGCTGTCGAAGTCGGCAGGGCTGTGGGGCGCTACTACGAACTCATCCTCGCTTCGGCGCGAGAAGTGGTCCCCGGCGATCACTCGGATCGGGCGGTGGCCCTCGGCCGCCAAGCTGTTGATCACACGCACGGCGATCTCGCCAGACTCGCCGCTCTCGTCCGCCAGCACCAGGTAGGACCGGCTCGTCCGTTCCACGGATTCGACTTCGAGCAGACTCTCCTGAGGGCTACGGGCGACCAGGAGATAGGAGCTGGGAGCGACTCCCTGCGCCGGCTCGGACAGTGCCGACACTTCGACGAAGCCGCTACACTCGATCTCAGAGTGCCACTCCTCGATCGAACGCAGCCTCGACAGTGGGTGTTCGGCGTCCTCCGTACGCATCCACCAGTCGGGACGGGCGCCGAACACGAGGTCCGACAATCGCTCTGGCGACCGTTCCAGCAGAAGCAGTAGGCCGCCTCGGCTCAGTAGCCGCCGGATATTGTCCAGCGCGGCTGCAGGCTCGTCGGAAAGGTGCAGCACATTCGACGCGATGACGACGTCGAAGCTGTTGGCCGTCTGGCCCTGTTCGTGGAGATCGCCGCCGATATCGAGATCTGACACCACGTGCCCGGAGAAGTCTGCGAATTCCACCTGGGCCCGCGCCCGCACCACCTCGTCGGGGCTGGTGAAGACGTAGCGGCAGCGCTCCATTGGCAGCGCCGTGAGCAGGTCGGCGGTGAGTCCGGTGGCGCCGCAGCTGAGCTCCAGGATGCGTAGTCGCTGGCCTTGTGGCCAACCGTCGACGATGTGCTCGAGCGCCTCCTTGACAGCCAGATTCGTCATCCGCCACGTGGGTGAAGCATCGCAGAGCTGGGCGGCAACGCTCACAGCGTTTTTCGACACCAGGAGGTCGTCGGGGGCGGCGCCACGCAAGACCTTCGGCAGATGCATACCGCACCGTCCGGCGACGGCAGCCTCCGCTACGTACGCCGGGAAGTCAGCCAGCAGGAGGCGCCAGATGTCCTCGGGTTCGGGAAGCTCGGCAGCCGCGGCGAAGATCCACTCCGAGCCGTCGCGCTCGAGAACCCCGTCCTCGTGGAGGATCTCCAGTAGGCGCGTCAAGAGGGGACCGTGGGATGGATCGACCCCGGCGGTGGACATCAGCGAGCCGAGGGTGAATCTCCGCTGGTCGTTCGCCAGCTCGAGTACGGCGCGGTAGGTGAAGGCTCCCACGAGAGCGTCCATCAGCGGCAACACCTGGTCGTAGAATTCCGAGCGGCGGTAGCGTTGCCAGCGCCCGGCAGTCCTTTCCGACAGTCGAGCTGTGAGTGTGTGCGGGTCCGGCAGGGAGTCGCCCGTGTCGGCGTCGGGGCGCGTTCTCAAGACCGGCCTGTACGCATAGCATGAGGGTATGCCGGCTCCCTCTCGAATCAACCGTACGCTGCGGAAGCGGAAATCTTCGAGCTCGGCCAGAGTCTCCCCTTGCTCATCGAGGATCTGGAAGCGGGCGACGATGGATCGGGCGCTCCTCTTCTGGATCGTCGCTCGGCAGAACACCGCGCGGCCCCCGGGCCCGTAGTAAACCATGCGGCCGATGAAGAACGGCAGGAAGCAAACCGGCCGTCGCAGATCGACCTGCGGAGCGCAGAGCTCGACCAAGACTTGGAGGCAGGAATCGAGCAGGGAAGGGTGCAGCAGGTAGTCGGTCGCTTGGTCCGCCACCGTCCCCGAAAGCGCCAGTCTCGCAAAGGCTTCGTTGCCGTTGGTCCACACCTCTTGCACGCCGCGGAACGCCGGGCCATAACTCAAGCCGACGACCTTGCTTCGTCGGTAATGCTCTTCGCCGGACACCCGTTGCGGGTACTCGCCCATCGCCCCCTGGATATCGACGCGCGCTGGACGCTTTCGCAGGGAAGGGCTGCTCAGCCGCCCCACCACGTTCAGCGTCCAAGGCTGATCTTCGAGCCTCGGCCGACTCCTGATGGTGAAGCCACCGTCTTCGTCGAGCTTGAACCGAACCGTCTTGATCCCGTTTCCCTCGAAGACCAGGGGGGACCGAAACTCGAGCGCCTCGAGCTCGTGGCTCGTTCCGCTCGACCGGGCCTCGGCCGCTGCCAGTGCGATTTCGGTGAAGCCCGCTCCAGGAAACATGACCGCCTCACCGACGCCATGGTCGGCGAGATACGAAAACCGTTCTACATCGA
>SMVB01256726.1_pt1 | contig 12787 bp, 10 predicted proteins | sample 2456461 | NCBI WGS metagenome assembly SMVB01 (sample SAMN11095934, study PRJNA526329) | marine sediment metagenome | biome: Marine sediment; feature: Surficial sediment; material: Deep marine sediment; isolation source: Hadal surficial sediment | place: Pacific Ocean | collected 2014-05 | depth...
ACGCCAAAATTGTAATAGTCCTTATCAAGCGGCGAGAATTCATAACTGATGTTATCCCAGTCGGCGTCAAGTTCTTCCGCCAGCATCATCGGTAACGAAGTTGTCACACCCTGCCCCATCTCGGCACGATGCACAGCGAAAGTAATATGACTATCCGGGGAAATCTTGATCCACGCATTGATACCAACGCTGTCCGGCGTTGTCATTGCAAACTTCAGACGCGCATCTCCATCCCCACCGGTGTCGAGCATACGTGCGGCAGAATAGACGATCAGGCCGCCACCGACAGCAAGGCCTGAAAAAATTACCTTCCTCCGCGTGATTGCCATATAGCTCGCCCCTGAATGAATGCCAACGGTAACTGTATAATTATTGGCGCAGAAAGTCGCCTCGCACACTCACTCCGGATTTGCAGCATCACACCACCGCAGATCCGAGCCAGGCATTATCCCTACAAACACATGCCGCCATCGACACGCATCGTGGTGCCGCTGATAAAGGTACTGCGCTCCGAAATCAGGTAGGCTGCCGCCTCGCCCGCATCGTGCTCCGGATCACCGAAGCGACCGACATGATGCTTGGCCGCGTTTTTCTCCTGAAACTCTGGCATGGCCTCGTGGAACTGGATCGCCTTCTCAGTTTCGAACACACCGAACAGCAGGGTGTTAATGCGTATGCCCTGACGTGAATACTCCAGTGCCGCCGCCTGGGTGAGGCCTTCTACGGCCAGCTTCGATGCAATATACGGTGCCATGCGCATACCCGTATCGCGAGTCGCACCCGAGCTGATGTTAATAATGGAGTAGTTGTCGCCGGTTTCAGCGCCCTGTGCCAGGAATTGCCTGATCGCAAACTTCATGCCCAGGTAAGTGCCCGTGACGTTGGTGTTCATCACCTTTTCAAAACTCTCCAGCGGCTCGTCGGCGAGCAACTGGAAATCACCCGGGAACACAGCGTTGTTAATAATGGCATCGAGGCGACCAAAAGTATCCACCGCAAATTTCACCACGGCCTCGTTGTCTGCTTCATTGCAAATGTCCATGTTGAAATAGACTATATCGTCTGCGCTGCAGCCTGCTGCGTCACACAATCTGACTAGCGCCGCTTCACCCGTGTCGCTGTTGCGACTGGTAATAATTATTTTGGCACCGTATTTAGCGAGTCGCGTGGCCATGCCAAAACCAATTCCCATGGTGCCACCGGTGACGATGACCACTTTTCCGTCGAGCTCTTTGTTGCCAGCCATACTTAGCCCCTTGTTCTCTGTGGAGAAATCTTTGCGTTTAACCATTTTTGCTTTGGCTGCGCTGCCATCGCCACCCGGCTTCGCACCTCCACTTTGTTTCGCCTGTAATTCTTCGAGTAGCTTCACCGTCACAAAATTAGTGCCGTTCTGTTTCGCCGCCTTCTCGGCATTCTTGATAATCATGGGCTGTATAAAACCGGGCGCCTTCTCGACACGTTCCAGCGCTTCGTCTTCCCATTCAAGCGTGGCATTCGATTTCGCATCACGCAGTATCACCGGCTCTGACTTGCCGTAGTTCTTTGGACGGGTGGACTCGATGCTGTCGATGTCTACAAACGACAAATCTTTGACTGCAGTTTCAGTGACGTCACCGGGTTCAATACGCGGCATCGCCTCATACACCCAGCCATCCGGGTTGGTCTTGCGGCTCGGCGAGGGAATGATGCGTATGGATGAATCCGGATCACAAAGCTTCGACCGATCAATCTGCCAACCCTTGTTTCGCATATTTTCCATCAGACCCCAGTAGGTCAGCATGATCTTGTCTTCATCATGCGTGTAGATACCGTTTGGATTCGGCCCGGTGGGGGCAACCAGCGGCCGTTGCGATTCTGCGAGCGCCTTGTCCTGATGTATGTTCTGCAAGTTACGCCGCGTGTGCTCGGTATTAAAATCTTCATCCATGCGGTAATTACGCAGGAAGTAATGGCGCATCATCGTGCGGGTTTCATCTATAGGTGTTGTAAATTCGTAGAAGATATTGAACTCACCCGAACCGATGCCTCCGATTTCCACCTGGCCACGCAGCGTGAAGCCTGGCACGAAATACTTCATGATTGATTCAACCTGGGCGCCTTTCTCACGAATTTCCCCCCATACACCCTCACTTGGCGAAGGGTTTACGCGCATCACGGATTGAAAACCGTGCTCGGATGAGGTGACCTTATGTTCCGGCGCCTGAATCGGGTTCTCATTGCCCTGAAACATGATCCCGTGCACGACGGGCAGGTGCACGTAGTCAAGATTGGTGAACTTGCAGGTGTGGTAATCCGCTTCCCAGATTTCCTCGTTGGTCGTGAAGCAAAAGCTGTCGTCCTTCCACTCGGGTATATCAAAGATGGGTGATGCAGCGTCCGGGTCATCGCCCAGGCATACCCAGATCAGGCCGTATTTTTCGACCGTAGCATACGCATCGGTGCGCATTCCTGGCGCGACCACATCAACCTCGTGATCGCGTCGGGAGGGAACCAGTGTGCACTTGCCATTGCCGTTGAAGCGGTAACCGTGAAACGGGCAGGCCAGGGTACCGTCTTTGTACAAGATTCCGGCGGCCAGGCTCGAGCCCCGGTGCGGGCAGATGTTGCTGATGCACCTGGCCGCGTCCTCTGCATCACGAAACAAGACGAGATCGGCGCCGAGCATTCTGACCTTGATGGGTTCGTTGCTCAGGTCTTTACTGAAACCTGCTACGTACCAGACGTTTGTGTACACGCGTGCCTCCTGTTGTTCTCATTATTATCGGCGCTCAGACTTACGCGACCTCATCCAAATCCGTTCTTGCCCGCGACCGCCGCACGACTGCGGTACATTCTTCGAGCGGCAGTCCGAGCATACGCAACACCAATTCCTGATAACAACTACACGCAGCTTCATCGGCGGTGCCGTTTAACATGTCCTGAATCACGGCAAATGCGCCGCCGCGAATCACCAGGGCAACGGTGTGCGGGTTACTGGTCGAAAACCGACCCTTACTGATACCCGAAACAATCATATCAACGAGTGGATCACTTTTACTTGATATCACCAGGTCGCGCAGTGTTGTGCTTTTGATCAAGGTCCAGGCAATAACCGGGTCTTTAGTCGCAATTGACAGCGTGTGATAAACGTTAATTGCAATCGCTTCAGCAGGGTCATCAACCAACTCAAACATCGCAATCTTGGCTATCCGGTCTTGGCGAAAAAATACAGCGGCTATCTCGTGGGCGAGTTCATTCTTGGAATTGAAATGATTGTAGAAAGAAGGTTGTGATACACCTGCTGCCCGGACAATCTGGAGTACGGTTGTGGCCTCTACACCCAACTCTGCGAAGGCCTTGCGGCCACCCTCCAACAAGCGTTGCCGGGTGCGGGTCCAACGGGCATCCACCTTGTCTGCTGGTGTATCCATGCCTCTATTTAGCAGACTACAAAATATAAATCAAGCAACTCACCCACCCTCGTTGGGCCCTGAATCTGCAGCCATATGGCCGCAGGCTAAAGAAGTCGGGCAGTACTGATCCGGGCGACTGATACACTTTGTCAAAGCTAATTCTTAAGGCGAAGCCAATTCTGATGAATTCCGACAAAATTATAAAAACCGGCATCTACCTGGTACTCATGGGCATCATGGCCCTGCCCTTATTTGGGTTTAGAATTCCGAAGTTATTACCGTCGGTCTGGCTACTTCTCATTCATGAATTCTCGGGCTTTATATTTGTAGGGCATACCGTGTTCAGCAACATCTGGTCTATGCGTATACGCCAGACACAAAGCGCAGAAGTCGGTATTTGGGCACGTGCGTTCATACGTAAAATGGCGCTCATGATCACGCTGCCCACCACGATCATCACCCCGTTAGCAGGCTTGATGCTGATTGAGGACTGGGGAGGTCTGAAAGCAGCACCGTGGGCGTACGATGCCTATCTGAGCTTTTGGCTTATGGCGGGCGTCAGTTTATGGCCGGACCTGATACGACTCGCCATTGATGAACACGCTGAAGAAGCGACACACGGTATGCGCGGTGGACTTATACGCAGCATGATTGCACTGGCCCTGACGATATACATCATCATCTGCATGGTGACCAAACAGGCATTTATCACGGGCTAACGCCGCTACTATTATTCGCCAGCGACAACCGGTACTGGCGTCACGGCCCAATCCTGCGGGTTTTCACGGCGCGCCGGACTCGGTATCGCGTAAGCAACACGATTTTCATTGCGTGCCATTTCCTCCAGATCTATGCGCCATCCGTTCGCCTGCCATTCTATAAGCCGCTGTCGGTACGTCATGAGGATGTCGTCCGCCGGCACTATAAATTCACCAACCGTCTCCTTCGACGGTATGGCGGGTACCAGTTTCTCGATAACGACACGATCCTCTTCGAGAGCCATACCCATCCGCTCAAGAAAGTTTTTGTCATATTGTTCATCCAACCGGCAGTTACGCTGACAAAAGAGAAATATTTCCAGATCCAGTTCCGAGCGAGGACATGCATAGAGGTACAAATTCATTGAATCGCTTGCATTGAAATTGATGCGTGTCCAGGTCGACGAAATCGCATGAAATCCGGACCCTGCATCCATGCGCCCTTCCGACTGCATGTCTTTCATATCCTGATCGGGTAATTCCGGAGAATAAAACTGCGTCATCGCGCCGGCACCCCATTCATTCGCTTCGATGTTGAATTTCGGCACGCGGTATTGCGTATCTTTGCCTGCGAAACCAAATCCGCTGTGCACGTACTCTACGTGCGACGGGTCTGACTGATTTTCGACCAGCCGTACATAGTTCGCCTTCCAGCGGTAGCGCATGGTCAGAGTGCGCCAGCCCTCAACGCCGTACTCATTGATAGTCAGAATGGTTGGGCGTTCTGCTTCGGGAAGATCACCAAGAAATACAAACACAAGGCCATAGCGTTCCTCAACCGGGTACGCATCTATACGCGAACGCTCAGGGATTTTATTCAGCGGCCCGAGCGAAGGAATACGCTCACAATCACCGGCACCATTAAATAACCATCCGTGATACGGACATTGCACGCAATTATCAACAAGCTTGCCGTCGCCAAGTGAACCACCACGATGCGTGCAGGTGTTGGAAATGCAATGCGCCTGTCCCGCGTCATCACGCCAGAGCACAAACTCGAGGCCCAACATCTGCACCTTAAGCGGCGCGTTACCCACATTAGTGCTTTCTTCGGCCGGATACCAAAAATTCATAAACATGTCTTAAGTCTCCGCTGCAGGCTCATTATTTTCACTATATTGCCACAGCATTTGTTATGGAATAGCCCTCCCCAAATCCGAATTTGATTGGGAACTAAAGTGGCGATATATAAGGCACATTAACAAAATACGAAAAAAATACTCACACTTGACCCAACTCCAGTGTTGCCGAACCACTACCCACCAAGATAATCTACGCCGTCACCGTCATGAAATAGGTTCGTAATGTATATCAACTTTTGGTACCCGATTTGCTCCAGTGAAGAGCTCGACCAGGAAAACCCACGGCGGGTCGAAATGCTGGGCGTGCGCCTGGTGGTATTTCGTGACGACGTGGGAGACGCCCACGTCCTCAGTGATACCTGTATTCATCGCGGCGGCTCTTTAAGCAAGGGCAAGGTCAAGGGCACCAACATACATTGCCCGTATCACGGCTGGACCTTTAACGGCGATGGTCGCTGTGTAGGGATACCGTCGATGAACGGCAGCAAACCTCCCGCACGTGCCAAGGTGGACAGTTACCCGGTAGACGAACGTTACGGTGTGGTATTCGCCTTTCTTGGCGATCTGCCCGAAGCCGAGCGGCCACCCCTTTTTGAAATTGAGGAATTCGGTCAGGCTGGCTGGCAGCTCAGTGGCCCGATCGTATTCGAGCTTGAGGCATATTTCGAGCGCTCAATGGAAAACGGCATGGATGCACTGCATAACGAGTTTGTTCATCCCGCGCAGGGCGCTCCGCGCATCGAAACGGATCAGATTGAGATTGAAGACGCCGAGTGGGGCAGCCGCTTCATGGTAAATTTCGGCGGTTACACGCAGGCGGCAAAGCGTCAGAAGGTGGCACAAACTTCCAACACCGAAACGGAAGGCTTGCATGCCGGTTCATGGTATCACGGGCCCAACACGCTGGTCACCGGCATTTATCTGCCGGAAGACAACACCTTTGTGCAGTATTTTTACGAAGCGCCCTTGAGTCCAACCCGAACCCGAATATTCTTTGTTAATGCGCGCAACAATAATATGGGAGCGGAGAACGACGAATGGATCAATAAGACCTTTATGAAAATCGCCGAAGAGGACATTGTCATCCTTGAGAATCTTTGGCCCAAGAGGACGCCGGATACGCTGACCAAAGAATTAATGACCCCCGGCGATACAGCCGTCGTTCGCTATCGCGAACACCTGAAAAACTGGGAAAATCGTGGCTGGCGTATCGACCAGGATACCCTGCAACGGGAAGAAGGCGATATCGCCTGGGCTATACCCTGCCCAGCCCGGCGGAAATCCCGCAACTGGGTCCTCGACTCCATTCCTTTGATCGCAGGATCCTAGCAAAACATCACTCACGGAGCTTACCGCATGCAAGAAGAATCTACTCTACAACCCTTCGCGCCCGGCGACGTTTTTCTCGGGTGTACTTTGCTGGATGACTCGGAGGATGACCACAAGGGTAAGGGACGAATTCTGCAATTCGATAGTGACCTGAACCCCAAGGGTATGTTGTGGACTGAGGGCACCAATCATCTGGTTATCAGTCTGACGTTTGACCCCCAAGGCACGCTATGGGGTTTCGATACACACAATCATGTCGTTGTCCGGGTCGATACTTCGGGCAGGCAATTGCCCAATCATCACTTCGGCGACAGGGGCTTTGGCAATGCGGTGTTCGACTCGCAAGGCAATATCTATCTTGGCGAATACCTGCAGGGCACGACACCGTATCCGAAATCATTCTTCAAACGCCTGCCAGGCTCCGATAGCGTAGGTGATGGCAACATCCACAAATTTAACCAAGATTTCGAGCTCGTAAAAACCTTTGAGGTGGAAAACGCGCAGGAATTCACACCCGTTGATCCCGGATTCAAGGCCGTGACGCATACGACCATGTCACCCGACGAACAGCACATCGCTTACACGACCGAAACTGGCAAACGCATTATGCGTTATGACATCGTCAACGACTGTCAGCTTCCTGACCTGATGACTTGTCCCGGTGAAATGGACGACAGAAACTGGGTCATCGCGGTTCAATACCTGTCTGATGGACGTATGCTCGTAACCAGGGGCGCTTCGTTCGACATACTGGATCAAACAGGCGATCTCATTCGCAATTATGATATTTCGAAATACGGCTATGGCTTTGCCTCAATAACACCGTGCCGAGACGGGCAACATATCCTGACAAGCAATGTGTTCACCGGCGTCATGGTTAAGGTCAATCTTGAATCCGGTGACGTTACTGGCGAGATTGACACCGGCATGAGCGAACACCGCAGCCTTGCCGGACTTGCCGAATTCGTGGGCTGACGCACATCGATTTGCACCGTTCAGAACGGGCAACAGCGGCCATGCTGTCAGGAACTAGGCCAGCTGGATAACTTCGATCTGCAGGCCAGCGGGTGATGAAAATTCAACTATTCGCCCTGCCCCGAATATCGCATCGATCTCAAATATCCGGCCAACAGTGATGTCCTGTAGTTCAACTCTCTTTAGCAGTTCGTCCAGTTTATCGGTTCTAAAGCCACACCGAAGTATACCGGTCGCCGGTGGTACCGCGCGTGAGAAGCGGTTCTCGCCTGACAAGCCTTCGTACGCAACGAGTTCCATTCTGCCAAACATATTATCCGGTGAACCACACAGCCGCATATCCAGAGCAGAACCCTTCGGCAGGCCGACTGCTGCTTCTATCCCCGAACCTGTTATCCGGTGATGCATGATCTCATCAAAACCGAAAATATCCTGATAAAACTTCGACTCTTTCAGCGTGCTCGACACGATTACCACAAAAGATGTTAATGCCGCAAAGCCTTCGGTCGAGTATTCTACTTCAAAGCCCTTGCTCAATATTTCAATAAAGACAATATTGATTTCGTCATGGCCGAGCATCCGGACCTCGCGGGCATGTATATCACCAACTTCATATTCGCTGATTTCCGAACGGAAAGAATAGCCTGCCCCACTTAGCTTCTCCACAAGATCAGGCATACCGACACAGTTCACATCAATGTTCTTGGCACCCAGATCCGTTGGTGCAGCCCCCTTGCGCACTGCCTCCCCCGGTTCTCTGAACTGCACGAAATGCAACTGTCCCGTGGAAGCACCTGGCGTGCGAACCAGCATCTGATCGACGAACTGATCCGCGGACAGATTCCAGAGCTTGCCAAGCTCTGGATCGGGGCCCTGCCGACGTGCAACAATCTCCAGCCCCAGCGCCTCAACCCAAAGCTTTTCGGCAACTGCCATATCGGCGACGCCGATTGATACATATGAAATACCGTTTGGCATAGTTCCCTTAAATGTGCGCGCTTTTATCGCGCCTAGTGAAATAAAAAATGCAGCGCTTAATTAATCTGATACTGAGCATCACCGCATAAAAAATATTGTTAATTTTTACCTCTGCTTTAAGGCTGTCCATGTACTATATTAGATATAACTACATAGAAACTACTACCGCGCAGGAAGATTAGACTCTAAGAAATTACCGCAATATCCCGGAGACTCCGAATGCTTCTGAACCGTTCGCGCGCGCGCGAAATCCTCGACCGCGAAAACTTCGACGGACTGGTTGCCCAGCTACCGATCAACGTCTATTACCTCAGTGACTACTGGGGGCTGTTTAATACCGCCGGTGGCTACGATGCCGCTTATTTCGCCGTGCTGCCACGCGAAGAGCAACAACCGGCGGGACTCGTCGTGCCCGCGCTGGAAGTGCGCCGCATTGAGACCAAAGGCACGTGGATGCCGAAGATCTTTGGCCATTCCCTCCCGGAAGCCGACAAGGTACTGGCCGACGGCACGGCCAAGGGCATGAATTACAGTGGCTGGCCGACCCGCCCGGCAGTCGAACTGGGTGAACTTGAACAACGCTGGGTCGATATCGTCAATCGACTGGGCGGCGACATGTCGGCCGACGCTTTCTGGGCCGTAACCCGTGCGCTCAAAGCAGCGGGGCTGGATAAGGGGCGTATAGCCACCGACGAACCACGGCTGGCCGGCTGGCTTGCGGCCTGCGGACTTGACCAGATTAGCTGCGAGTATCGGGTCGATCTATTCAACGAGATTCGCCTGGTTAAAACCGATGCTGAAATTGAGTTACTGCGAAAAGCCGCTGTTGCCAACGAGACCGCTTTGTTAACGGCGACCGATGCTATGAGTGATGGCATTACCTGGCACGAACTCGAAAACATTTACATGATCTCGATGGCCGAACAAGGTGCACGCGGCGTTTACTTAAATTGCGGTGTCGGTGAATTGCCGGGCGCAAAAATTCGCCGCGATGAACCCATGATGTTCGACGCGCTTGGCCGCTACGAGCATTATCACGGCGACTTTGGTCGCTGCGCGATACTGGGCGAACCCTCGGCCGAGCACCAGCAGCGACACGCCGCTATCTGCGTCGGCTGGGAAGCCGCACAGGAATATCTGAAACCCGGCGTGCGTTACAGTGAATTATCAGCTGCGGTTGGAGAAGTAGTTCGTAAGGAAGGGTTCAGCGGCTTTCGTGACCCTATAGTTCACAGCCTTGGGCTCGAGCACACCGATGACCCGAAGCCCGCGGGTGTGCAGCCGCAGGACAAACCCGATCAGGTGCTGCAAACAGGCATGGTGGTGAATGTCGACATGCCACATACCGAAATCGGCTGGGGCTCGGTGCACATGGAAGACACGGTTGTTATCACAAACGATGGCTGTGACCGGTTGGCGAAGGCAGACTTTAGTATGTGCGTAAAGTGAGCCTATATAATGAGTAAAATTTATGCATAACAAGAACCGGAAGGTGGTCCTGGCCTCAGCAATCAGCGGCGTGCCCCATGCAGATAACTTCCGCACAATTGAAGCCGCCATACCGGAACCGGGCGTCGGCGAAATACTGGTTCGCCATATTTACCTGTCGCTGGACCCTTATCAGCGAACGGCCATTGCGGGCATCCATGTGACGTCGGATAAACCACTGGAAGAGGAAGCAACTCCATCGGCCGAGACCATCGGCCAGGTCGTCGCTTCCAACAATCCCGATTTTGCCGTCGGCGATTACGTGCGACATATGGGTGGCTGGCAAGAGTATTCGATATCGAATGGCACCCAGACCTTCAAGGTAAGTCCTGAACAGGCGCCTCTATCCACTTACCTCGGCATCCTCGGTATGCCAGGACTCACCGCCTACGCCAGCATGATCAAACTCGCCGATGTGCAAGCCGGTCAGTCCGTGCTGGTCTCGTCAGCCTCCGGGCCGGTCGGCTCCATGGTCGGCCAGATCGCAATTCAGCTAGGCGCCACCGCTTATGGTATTGCCGGATCAGATGAGAAATGCAGTTTCGTAACCGACGATTTGGGGTTCAATGACTGTATTAACTACAAGAGCGCAGATTATCCAGACTCCCTGACTCAACGGATTCCGGACGGTGTGGATATCTATCACGATGCCGTCGGTGGCCAGATGCTGATCGATGCACTGGGGGTTCTGAAAAACTACGGCACTGTCATCATGTGTGGCCTGATCAGCCAATACAACTCCACAGAGAAAGGTCGGGGATTCAATCTTGCGCCTGCTATTATCAAACGTGCTGTTTTGAAGGGCCTGATCGTGTTTGACTTCGAAGATCAGCGACAGGAGTTCTTTGAACTCGTCGCCCCATGGGTCCGCGACGGAAAAATTAAATACAAGGAAGACCGTGCAATTGGCATCGAACATACCGGTGCCCAATTTGAGCGCCTGATGAGCGGTCAGAACTTTGGCAAGGCATTGGTCATCATAGGCGACGAGTAAGACATCGCTCTGGAACACGCAAAATCAATATTTAGAATATTGGGATGAGGGAGTAGCGCTATGAAAAAATCCTTTTTGAACGACCTGAGCCGCCGTGACCTGATGCAGCTGGCGGGCGCCAGCGGCTTGAGCCTAGCGGCTAATAGCGTGAATGCCGCGGATAAGCAGGCTATAACTGACGTGCCCGCAAAAATCTGGTCGATTGATGACCTGACTGCGGAACAACGTGTACAGGCGGAGCGCATGCTGACTTTGACCGAACAAAGAGGGCAGTTTTTTCTGGATACGATCGAAAAATTCAACGGCAGCCGGGAAATAGAAACCCGCGACTTTGATATCGAGAAAGCTCATCACGTCGTGTCAGTTGCACGAGGCAACGTTTTAGAAAAAGCTGCCTACTACACGAATTACACCAAAATGGCAGATCCACCCTATGTGCCGGAAGCAATCTGGGATCGATACTTCGAACTCGACTTTCATCCGCGCACACCGTTGCTGGGGCAGTTGCATGCAACGATGTATGTCACCTACATGGCGAATGGAAAAAGCGCGGTTGCCGGTTACATGGATTACACGCCGGGCACCTGGATTGATGAAGATGTTGCTTACCTGAAGAAAATCGTCGACGACCATTTTGAAGCAAACGGTCACGATGTTGAGAGATACCGGCGAATGCTGTACCAGCCCTATCACCAGGACAAGCTAAGGGCAGCCTGCGTGGGCGCAGCCTTTTACGTACGGCCTATGCTCGAGATCAACGACGTCAACATGCAGTTCGTGCAGGAAGCTCACGAGAAATTCGTCAATGGCTATCTGGACATACTAGAGCGGCGCAAGGACGAGCCTTACACCGAAACCGACCTCGAAAACCAGGCAGGCATGCGCAAACGCTGGCTGGAAGACCACCTGTTTTCTGACCCCTTCACGATGTACGTGGTGCCCTACGACGTCTGGTCGTTTGCCGATGCTCCACCCACGGTACATTTCTGAGCAGAAATCAGCTCAATTGCCTGAGTGCGGGCGGCCGCGTGATCATACGGGGTAGAGATATGGCAGTCGGTGCTCAGTTAAACAATGGAAAGAAATCATGAGAAAACTGCTTAGACGGTTAGGCCTGACCTGTCTGTTACTCATGGTGCTTGGCATCGGCTGGTCGGCGTTCTGGGTGGCGAAAACCAACCGGCAGATCGAGGCGGAGGAAATTAACGCCGTCCGGGACAATGCCCCGGGCCAGTTCGTCGATGTCGGCGGCCGAAGTCTGCACGTGCTTATCGCAGGTGATCTGAACAACGATCCGACCGGCTTGCCATTACTCTTGTTGCACGGCTTTTCGGCGGCCGGACATGCCACCTGGTTGCCATGGGCGGAACTGCTGAGCGAGCAAAGGACGATCATCCTTGTCGACATGCTGAACTTCGGCCATTCCGAGCGGGTATTGGAACCGCATGAAGATCTGACCCACCGCGGTCAGGCTGCACTGATCGCCGGCCTGCTCGACACACTCGGTGTGCAACGCGTGGATCTGGCGGGATGGTCGATGGGCGGAGCGATCGCGTCGCAACTGGTGCTGGATTACCCGCAACGGGTTCGGGCCATCGCGTTTGTCGCGCCACATATTTATGGGGTGGAAGATTTTAATCCCGGCCGGATACTCGGTGGCTTGCCGCTCGGGATAGGCTCCGCGCTGGCCTGGAACTCGTTAGGTGGCGGGCCCATGGGCCTCGTGGCCCGGAAATGCGCCACCAGTGGCGAATGGTGCCACTGGTTACCCTTGCTGCGCATCAAAGA
>SMVB01127763.1_pt1 | contig 12784 bp, 9 predicted proteins | sample 2456461 | NCBI WGS metagenome assembly SMVB01 (sample SAMN11095934, study PRJNA526329) | marine sediment metagenome | biome: Marine sediment; feature: Surficial sediment; material: Deep marine sediment; isolation source: Hadal surficial sediment | place: Pacific Ocean | collected 2014-05 | depth 0-1...
GGACTGGCCAGTGCTCGTGACGCCCTTCAAATACACTAATGTCTTGATTCATCTGCTTAACGGAGTGCTGCTGTGTTGGCTGGCGATGCTGGTTTTTCAGAAGTTGGGTGCCTCACCTGATCGAGCCGCAGCAATGGCACTGCTGGTGACGGCGGCCTGGTTGCTGCACCCTCTTAATACAAGTACGACACTCTATATAGTGCAACGAATGACCCAGTTAATGAGCCTCTTCGCGCTGGCGGCGTTGATATGTTATTTGAAGGGCCGTGTGCTCATTGTTGAAAATCCGAACAAGGCTCTGATTCTTCTTTGTGCGGCCCTGTTCCCGTTCGGCTTATTATCAGTTCTGAGCAAGGAGAATGGAGCACTCCTGTTGTTGCTCATAGTTGTGATGGAGCTAAGCCTGTTTTTAAACAGTGGCAAAACCCGTCTGTTCAAATTCTGGTACTGGATTGGAGTCCTGGCGCCATTGCTAATAATGCTGGTCTATTTAGTCATTACACTGCCGTCAAGCATGGCAACTTACGAATTACGCCATTTTGGCTTGCTAGAGAGGCTTTTAACGGAATCGAGGGTTCTGGTTTCCTATATTTTCAGAATATTCATGCCCGGTGGGGTAGGCAGCAGCCTTTTTCATGATGATTATGCCATTTCCTATTCACTGCTAAACCCTCTAAGCACCTTGTTTTCATTACTGTTTCTTGGCGCATTGATAGGCTCTGCACTAGCTCTGCGCAAGCGCCAACCGATGTACTTTTTTGCAGTGGCCTGGTTTTTCGGCTTGCATTTGCTGGAGTCGACCTACTTGCCGCTGGAGCTGTATTTTGAACATAGAAATTACCTGGCGATGATGGGGCCTCTGATAGCGGCAGTTTGGTATCTATCTATTTTCTTACAGAGTCATATTTCAAACTTCAGTAAAATCCTTGCCATGAATGCAACGGCACTTCTTTTGTTAGTCATGTGCTGGTTGAGTTGGCATCAATCCCTGCTGTGGGGTAATAGAGGGGAGCTTCTAGCTTTCTGGGCATTCGAGAGCCCTGGGTCTAACCGAGCACAGCTAAACTATGGGGATTTTCTTCTGGAAAATGGAGCGCGAGAAGCGGGTATGGAGCGGCTACAACTGGCTCATGTGAATAAGCCCAGAGAGATTACGGTTCTATTGCATATGTGGAATAAAGCTTGTCAATATGACATGCCGTCGCCGTACACGCTGCAGGAGATAGCTGAATTTCAAGACCTGGAATATTTCCACAACGATATTAATTTCTATCTGCTACAGCTATTGGAAAATCTGATAGCCAACAAATGCAGTCAGCCAGTACAAGAGGCGGTGGTATCGCTATTTGAAACGATTGATGACTCGCTTCTCACAGATATCGACAGGGCCAGATTTCACTTTCTGTACTCTGACCTGTTTGTCCACTATCGGCAGCTAGACCCGGCTCTGAGTCAGTTGAGTGAGTCGTTTTTGTACAATCCATCGGCAAAAATTCCTATCCGGCAGGCAATTATTAGCGCGTCGGCCGACAACTATGAGGATGCACTGGTTTTTCTACAACGTGCGCGGGAGGCCAATCGGCGTCAATCGATTCTGCTACCATCGTTCGAGCAAGAAATTGTCGGTATGGAGCGAGATATACAAAGAATACTGGAATCCCGATAATGAAGGGATCAAATGAAGGGGCACAAATTGGAAAATAATGAGTTGAAGAACAGCAACCCTAAAGTTTCTATAGTCATACCAGCCAAGAACGAGGCAGAAAACCTGAAAGGTTTTCTGCCTCGTTTGCTAGCCGTTATGCCGGACGCCGAATGCATCGTGGTTAACGACGGTTCAACCGACGACAGCGTAAGCATCTGTGAAGAATTGGGGGTCAAGGTAGTAAACCATCCCTATAGCAAGGGCAACGGTGCTGCCATTAAGACCGGTGCTAAATCTGCCACGGGCGATGTGATTGTATTTCTCGATGGTGATGGACAGCACAAGCCCGAGGACATTCCTCGGCTATTGGAGAAGTTAGCGACTGGATATGACATGGTGGTAGGGGCAAGAGACAAGGCATCGCAAGCGAATTCTTACCGCGCGATGGCCAATGGCATATACAACAAGCTGTCATCATTGATAACCGGGCATAAAATTCTGGATTTAACTTCCGGGTTTCGGGCAGTACGAGCCGAAAAATTTAGAGAGTTTCTCTATCTGTTACCTAATGGCTTTTCCTATCCCACCACCTGCACTATGGCATTCTTCCGCGCGGGATATTCAGTAGGCTATTTATCTATTCGAACCGAAGAGCGGTTGGGCCAGAGTCATATCAGTGTGTTAAAAGACGGTGTTCGCTTTCTGTTAATAATATTTAAGGTGGGAACCTTATACTCTCCCCTGAAAATCTTCTTGCCGGTAGCCGCCGGATTTTTCCTTACCGGTTGTGGTTACTATGCCTATACCTTCGCGACAGAAGGGCGGTTTACCAATATGAGTGCAGTACTGTTTATGACTTCTGTTCTGGTTTTTTTGATTGGCCTGGTATCGGAGCAGGTTACGGCTTTAATGTATAAAGACAGTGATGGCTAAAAGTAATGACTAGAGAAGCTGAAAGTAGAATTATTGATGGAAAATAGTAAGCATGGGTTTTCCATCTGTGTTGAAACAGCGACGCGCTTTGTCAATGCTTCCTGAACCAATATGCCAATGAAAATAGCCTTTATCGGAGATTTCGAGATCTCTGAAAACTATCCCAACACGAAACACTTCATTGAGGCAGTCAAGTGTGACGAACGGTTTGAAGTCATTAAATGCACCGCGCGAAAGACCTCCGATCGTAAGCTCTATGACTCGTCGAGAGGTCTTTTCTCCGCTGTAAAGACTCTTTTAAAGATGACATTGGCTGGCATAAGGTCAGCCAGTGAACTCAATCGCTTAGGTCGCAGTGACTGTGATGTTGTTTATGTCCCATACCCGGCAGTACTGGTGCTGTTCTTCCATTCGCTGTTCTATCGAAAGTATTCCGGCGGGCCTGTCATCGCGATGGATTGTTTCATTTCACTCTATGATACCGTGGTGGTGGACAGGAAAATTCTCAGTTCGCGTAACATCCTCTCCAGATGGCTTCGATTCGTCGAGAGGCGGGCAGTTCGCCATTCAGATCTAGTCGTCGCAGACACGCAGCCTAATGCAGATTATCTTTACGCGCTTTTTGGAGGGGATAAGAATAAGTATCAGGCGATAAATCTGTGTATCAACGAATCACTGTTTAACTCCGCTGCAATTGATTCAATCACCGCCAACCCGGCTTGGTCGACGCTACCCGCGAAGTTGGAGGTGCTTTTTGTAGGGAGCTTTGTGCCGCTGCAAGGCGCGACTATTGTCGCAGAAGCTGCTATTGCGCTCGCCCATCGACAGGATATTCATTTTCACATGGTCGGAGATGGACAGACCGCAGAAGAAGTACAAGCCTTGCTCCAGGGCCGGGATCTGAATCTATCGTGGGACAGAACCTGGCTTGCTATAGATGAGATTGCCCGAATGGTTTCCGCAGCAGATATTTGCCTGGGTGTTTTTGGGGCTGGAGCCAAAGCTTCCAGAGTTTTGCCCTATAAGGTGTATATGGCACTGGCATCGGCGAAGCCTGTCATTAGTATGGAGGTTCAAGACACGGTAATCCAGGAGTCCGTAATACCTTTTCTTAGCATCTTGCAGAATAGCGGTGCTGCCTTGGCGGACCAAATTACCCAGCTTGCCGATTCGCCGAAACTACGCGAGGAGCTAGGCAGTAGAGCGAGGGGATACTATGAGCGACATCTCTCGAATTCAAAGGCGGTGGACGATTTTCATCGGCTGTTATGCCAGGAGATGGCTGTTAATCCGCCCTGATATGTTGGGGTGAGCTTATCTCGCTGCCAAACTTTTGGCGAAGACAGGCATTAAGCTAGCATTCATAGTGTTTTTGCTACGATATGTCACAACTGGCCAAGTTCATGAAAAATCGATAAAATTTCAGTAATGGGCTCGCCAGCCAGACCTCAGCTCACTTGCTTGAGGGAGAGATGTGGTTTATGTTTAGCTCCGATTCGAGGTCGAGTTCAGGCGCAGTCAGAAACCACGAAATTTGTAGAACTGCCAGGGTTCGAAATATTGTATAATGAGAACGGTCGGCATTCTTTGTAGAGGAAGGTATTCAGATGAAAAATTCGGTGAAAATTTTATTTAGCAGTGCGTTTTTGCTGATGGGCTTGATGCTTGGACAGGCAGGCCTGGCCCAGGACAAAACGATTAATGATGGTGTATTTACCGAGATGCAGGCAGATGCAGGTAAGTTGGTTTATGAAAGTAGCTGTAAGACTTGCCATGATATGCGTTTCTACCGGGATACCCTGAAGTCCTGGAATAACCAACCCGTTCTGTGGTTATGGGAGTCTGTTATGGGCACAATGCCAGCGGATAACCCCGGCTCACTAATGCTGGAAGAATACACGGACGTGATTGCCTATATTCTTTCCGAGAATGGTTTTCCAGCAGGTGAGGTTATGCTGGACCCTGACAATGGAATGGAAAACATCAATATAGTCACTCGCTGACTGAGTGCGTTCCCCCTAAAATGCCAACATTGCTTGGCATTTTTTTTGCGCGGGTGGCACAGCAACTTACTCGCATAGATTAGGATGGATAGAGCTCGCAGTACCGCCCCCGGTAAGTCTACTCAGGGCATTCTCGCAAGATTAGAATGATCGCATTCTTGTCTTTGTTCTCCAGCACCAAATCATATCTGTCGGCGATTGCCCTCCATAATCTGACATACTCACACTGAAATCCTTCGCGAGGCAGATAGCGGTCTGGGCCTCGCTCCGATTTGCGCCGTATTTCTCTTCTCTCAACCAACATTAGATTCAGTGGATCGTTTGCAAATTGCAGCTTCTTTCCCGGATCCCAGCGATCACCCCCATGGGTGTGGGCATACATAAGAGGAATGACGTGATCCAGATTCATTTTGGTGGCGACAGTAAATATTTTCCCGGTGTATTCATCCAGCCACTCACCGGTTCGCACTACGCAGTTTCTTGGGTTGGTGAATCGAATCTCGCCACGGTTTGTAAGCACCAGCATTTCCTGTCTGGTGGACTGGCAGTCGCCATCGTAGTCTTCCTCATACGACCAATCGTCAGCATTAAAAAACTTCTCTCGATCGCGATAGTTGGTGAAAAAACTGTCTCTACTGTTGCGGCCGAAACTAAAAGTGTCGGGCATCTCACAACCGCCAAGGTGACAGTGATAAGAGCGCCCGTAATAATGCCCGCCGTTTAGATCGGTATTGCCTGCATGGCCAAAACTCAATGTTGGAATAAAAGACAGGCTTGAGGCTAGCATAGCCACTAATAATTGGTGTTTCCCCATGATTCCTCCTGTTTGCGACTAGTCTACCAAGAGTGAAAGATCGAAGGCCTTGCAGTTTTTCGTCAGGGCTCCAATCGAGATGTAGTCTACTCCAGTTTCCGCGATTTTGACCAGCTCTGCCTCGCCGATTCCGCCAGATGCTTCAAGTTTGGCGCGGCCCCCATTTATTGTGACGGCCTGCTGGATAGCAGTCAGTTCAAAGTTATCCAGCATAATAGTATCAGCGGCCGCTGCTATCGCCTGTTCAAGCTCCATTAGACTCTGCACCTCAATCTCCACAGCTTTCTCCTCGTGCAAGCTGCGGGCGTTGGAGATCGCCGCGGCGATGCTTCCGCAGGCACTAATATGATTCTCTTTTATAAGAAAGGAGTCATATAAGCCCATGCGGTGATTGTGACAGCCCCCGGTTTTTACTGCATATTTTTGCGCCGATCGAAGTCCGGGAATGGTTTTTCGCGTATCGAGGAGTTTGACATCAGTATGTTGTACCAGGCTCGCATAGTAATGACTCTGACTGGCTGTAGCCGATAGAGTCTGCAAAAAATTTAACGCTGTTCGTTCTGCTGTCAAAATGCTTCGGGCAGGCCCTTGCAAACTCGCGATTAGCTGATTGTTTTGCAGGGAGTCCCCTTCGGCAACTTGCCAATCGATACCGACCGATGCATCCAGTTGTTTAAATATCTCATCGACCCATGGTGTCCCGCAAAGGATACCCTGGTCACGACTAATTATTTTGGCGATGACGGTCTTAGTCTCAGGTATCAGGCTTGCGGTGATGTCACCGTCGCCTATGTCTTCGGCCAGAGCAAATCTTACAACGGCAGCTATGTCTGTGGGTGGTGAAGCAATATTCATAAGTGTCAGGGTTTGCGTCGTTTAAAATTAAATTGAAGCGAAGAGTGTGCGAATCAAGAGTCAGGAAATTGGCGGAGAGTGAGGGTCGAGCCTCTTTGGGTAAATTCAACTTCCTTCAATGCGCTCATGCCGAGCAATATAATATCACCAGTCATGCTCGGAGTGATGCTGGCATCGATATCCCTGAGGGTAATATTGCCGAAAGTCAGTTCTTTGATCTGCGTGGAGTAAACAGTAACGATTCCATTGGCAGTTGATGCCCGAGTTGCATACCCACGATCCAGTCCTGCTTGTTGAGCAATTTTTACAGGAATTGCCACATCTGTTGCGCCGGTATCCAATAAGAATGTGACAGGGATGCCGTTAACCAGTCCCCCGGAGACGTAGTGGCCCTGTCTGTTTTGTTGTAGTACTACCTCACGAACCCCGCTGCTCGACTCCGACGACCGCGGTTGGCGATTCGGATTCAACTGCTTGTCCAATTGGCCATCGAAGAACAAGGTTAGCCCGGCCAGTATTAATGCAAAACTCGCAATAAGCATTCCCCGGCCAATTTTTTTTGCCGGGATTGCTTGCTTTGGTGTAGTTAGGCGTTTCATAAGTAAATTATGTCTCATGCGGGCATGAATATGAAGTTGTGACAGAGGTATCATATTATAGGAATTGAGGAGCATTCAACTAGTTGATGTTTATAGGGTAATTATTTCTTTCTTCTGTCTGTGAGCAACATCACCAATGGCTTTTAGCGGTGATGTTATAAAGTGCAGCAATTCATAAGAGCCCTACGCCATTGAACTAGAAGTAGTTTCTCCAATAATAAGCACAGAGGATAAGCCCTGGCCTTTCGTTGGCAGGCAAGATAAATCATGGATATAGTACCTGCACTCACTAAGGCTGCAGCATCCAAGCCGCTTGATTCTGAGTTGACTGCCAAGATACGTTGGTCACTTATACAGCGTCTTCGCAAGCAGATGAGCGAGCTCAATTCCAATTTCTTCGATGAAGTCGATGATTTTCTATTCGCAATTGGTCAACAAGGCCCATTGGCTGATGATGGCATTAACCTAAAAGCGATGCGGGAAATCCGGTCAAAGAAAGCCTTATTCGAAGAAAGCTTTCTCTGCATCGTGCTACAGGAAATCAAGAGTTCGAGCGGCATTAACGAAATCGCTAGCGGGCAGTCGTCCCGGCAAGCAAGAGTACAGGCAATAGCGGCTCAGTCCGGGCAGGACATGCTGTACGAAAAAGCGGAAATTGATTTGGCGCTTAACGCCATGAAGCGAAAATCCAGAAAACGTTATCTGCCCCATATCAAACAGATTGAGAGCCTTGCTAAGAAACACTGTATTTCCCTGGAAAAACATGCAGTAGATGGTGACGCCTTGCTTGGAGTTACGCTGACAGCCTTTGCAGAGTCTCAGGCTGCTTTTGTGCTACCGATGGACATCCGATTGGTGTTCATGAAACTGTTTGAGCAGCACTTTCTTCTGAAAATGGAGAAGTTTTTTCTCGATGTTATCGGGGTCCTCAATAATGTGAATGACCATGATTTTGTCGAGAAGCTGTATACCTCATCTAGCGCAGATCAAAAATCTGATTCAAAAAAGCCGAATAGAATAAGTAAGCCTGATCCTATTTTGAAGCAGGTCAGCACGAATGAGGCATACACGGCACGACCGAAAGATTCTGGACAAGTAGCGTTAGCCGTCAATGAGTTCATAATCTCGAGCTGTGCAAAGCGCAGCGCCCCGCTGTTCGTAGAGAGAATGATAAAAGGCAAATGGCGTGGAGTGTTATTTCTTATTGGGCTTAATCGTGGGGTTTCCAGTGTGGAGTGGCAAGAGGCAATGCACACGGTATCACTACTAGTTGCTTGTACAAATAAGCAATCTCCTCTAGGGGCTTTGGAGAAATCTTCCCTGTTTGCGCAGATACAGCAGGGGTTTTCCCTGGCTCAGCTTGATAAAGAAGAACAGGATCAATTCCTGGAGGAATTGGAACACCATCTTGCAGGTGATAACGACTCTGAAGATGGAAAAGTAAAAGCAGAAAATGCAAATGATCCTGAGTCAATGATCAGCCCAGTGGGCTCAAAAGTTTTGAGTCGTGATGATCTAAATGAAATATCAAAATTAATCTGTGGCGCTCAATCTGATGGTGGCAGTATTGGCGAAGATGAACAGATTCAAAACCACCTTCTACAGGTCGACGGATTAAAAAATGACAGCATCATCGAATACTTTCTTGGGGGGGTGTTTGTCGAATGTAAGATAAGGAAAAGCACCGTCAAACCTCAAAATTTCAGTCTAATAAATAGCGACGCCAAGATTTCGGTGTCACGCAGTAGATTAGGTCTGGCCTTGTCATTACGCGATGGGGATATTCGATTGCCACAAGTTGCTAATGCAGAGGAGCGAACTCGGCAGATAACGGTTATTGAACACAGATCTCCTTCTGTACCTATACACTAGTCTCCAGCTGGCTTGATAGTCGGCTCTTTCTTCTCCCCCGTTCTCCCTACTCGGTTCGCGAACCTCATCGAGCCATTCTAATCTTCTGTGGTACCATTGTTCGTCCGTCATTTAAGTGGCTCGTAGCAATGGGGTATTCAATAACGAATAAGCTTCTCGGTGGTGTCTGCCAGATAGAATCTCCAAACCAGAGTGATCGATCTAGAGCAGGCACAATCGACCTGCTGATAATTCACAATATTAGCCTGCCGCCTGGTGAGTATGGTAACGGCTGTATCGAGCAATTTTTTTGCAATCAGCTCGACACCAATGCTCACGCCTTCTTCGCAAATATTGCTGACCTCGAAGTCTCTGCGCATTTATTGATCGATAGAAATGGCAAGGTTACGCAATACGTTCCTTTCGACAGGAAAGCCTGGCATGCAGGTGAGTCAGTCTATAATGGCAGGCCTGACTGCAATGACTATTCAATTGGCATCGAGCTGGAAGGTTCTGATTTTGAAGCCTTCACAGATTTGCAATATCGAACTTTGATCGAAATAACTAATTTGCTTATGGATGATTACCCGTGCTTGAATTCGAATAGGGTAGTTGGGCATAGCGATGTTTCACCAGGCAGAAAAACAGACCCTGGACCGTATTTTGATTGGAATCGCTACAAGGCGGCAATCAATTTGATAAGCAACAAGGGCAGCTAACACACAATGAATTTTCTGGTCATAGTAATTTGCTTGGCGATCAATTACCTGTGGTTAAAGGACTTTGATCGATTTGATGATACCTGGTTTTTCCGTTTTCGTTGTAAGGTCGAAGAGTTTTGTTCTGAGACCGCCGCGAAGGTGAGAATGGCCTGGAGCATTGGGATTTTGGCCATCTATGCTATCCCAATGCTTTGTCTTGCTGTGCTCTTGCTAATCACAGGTGATAACTTTTATGGCCTGCCCACCATGATTGTACATATCCTGGTCCTATTGATTGCCTTTGATCGTAATCAGCCAGGCAAGCTCGTTAGTGAATTCCTGGAGAGGTGGCAAGCTGGAGACATGGAGGCCTGCGCGGCCTACCTTAATCAAGAGTTGGCCAAGGGAGGCTCTCTGGATGTCAGTGACCAAGAGGCTTTGGCTGCTTATTTTAACAGGCAATTAACTTATCGCTGTTTCGAAAAAATGTTTGTGATGTTTTTCTGGTATATGTTGGCCGGGCCGATGGGCGTACTTTTTTGCTATGTCAGCTACCAACTTCGAGATAGCCACAAAGAAGACCAATTACAAGAACAGGTAGCCCTGGTAGCTCTGGTCATCCACGTGCTCGAGTGGATTCCAATTCGACTGCTAGCGATCACTTTTTCTCTCGCTGGAAACTTCGTGCATTGTTTCGAAAATACAAAACGAATTTTTTGGGACATAAGCAAAGATACCGATAATGCAGAATTACTGCATGGCCTCACCGCCTGTGCCTTGACCGGGATGGTGAAGTTCGATGCGGGGGAAGATGGAGGTGAGCAACAGTCTGAAGAGTTTGGGCGGGTTCGCGAGGTGGCTGAAATCGAAGCCTTGCTGGGCTTGCTCGAGCGCAGCCAGGCGATCTGGTTAAGCGTGTTGGCGCTGATCACTATTTTCGGCTTGTAGTGTTGTGCTCAGTGGGAGTTAGTTATTTTGCAACTTGCCGATAACTGCTACAGCGAAATACTCAATAGTTTGGCAAGAAATGTAGTATTCCGTCATTTTCAGAATATCTTCTTCTTGTTAGTTGGTTTAACTGAGGTTTGATAAATCTGTATAGTATTGATAAATAAAGAGAAAAAATATTTGTGTTAGATGCAGGCGGGAAATTCTAAAATGTAGTAAAACTACATAACAGGGCGAGTCCCAGTGGCCAAAAGGCCGATTTTGGGGTAGAATTTCGTCCGATTTGTAATTAATTTACAAAAATTTGTATCCGAATCAGTTTACCTTGAATGGGTATCGGGCCGCCTGCCGCTGAGGTCCCATGTGGTACTGGTCTAAAACGGAAGTAAGCAATGATCCAGAAAAACGATGTGAACTCTGAAGAAACCAAAGAATGGCTCGATGCCTTATCTTCGGTGATAGATGAGGAAGGCATCGATCGAGCCCACTATATAATTGGCCGTCTGTCTGAAAAAGCCACCAGGGCGGGGCAGTATTCTCCAAACGCCACCGTACACACTCCCTATCGAAATTCAATTTCCCCGCTCAATCAAAAACGAATGCCTGGGGACATGTTTATGGAGAGGCAAATCCGGGGCATTATTCGCTGGAATGCCCTGGCTATGGTTATGCGCGCCAATAAACGTGATCCGAGCATTGGTGGGCACATCTCTACATTTTCATCGGCGGCAACGCTTTACGATGTGGGGTTTAACTATTTCTTCAAGGGGCCCAACGAGGAAAACGAAGGGGATCTGATCTATTTTCAGGGCCACTCGTCTCCCGGCATCTACGCCCGTTCTTATCTGGAAGGGCGCATCTCCGAAGAGCAGATGGATAATTTTCGGCATGAAGTGGATGGCAACGGACTCTCTTCATACCCCCACCCTTGGTTGATGCCAGACTACTGGCAGTTCCCGACTGTATCTATGGGGCTAGGGCCTATTCAGGCTATCTATCAAGCTCACGTCATGAAATATCTTACGAGCAGGGGCTTACAGGACAATTCCAATCGCAAAATATGGGCATTTCTTGGCGACGGTGAGACGGATGAGCCGGAATCCCTTGGTGCCATCAGCAAAGCTGGCCGTGAGAAGCTGGACAATCTGATCTTTGTTGTAAATTGTAATCTGCAGCGCCTGGATGGCCCTGTTCGCGGTAACGGAAAAATCATTCAAGAACTGGAAGGAATTTTTCGCGGCGCTGGCTGGAACGTTATCAAGGTAATCTGGGGGAGGCATTGGGATCCGCTTCTTCAGGCTGATAACGATGGTCTGCTGCAGGCGCGGATGGATGAAGTCGTTGATGGCGAATATCAAAACTATGTAAGCCGCGGCGGGGCCTACACCCGAGAAAACTTTTTCGGCAAACATCCCGAACTATTGAAGATGGTCGAACATCTGTCGGATGATGGCATAATGGCTCTGAATCGGGGTGGTCATGACCCCTACAAGGTTTATGCGGCTTACGCAGAAGCGGTGAGGCCTAATGGCAAGCCTACTGTTATTTTGGCGAAAACGGTCAAAGGCTACGCTTTCGGCGGTACCGCAGAGGCACAGAATGCTGCCCATTCAGTGAAAAAACTCGACATCGACTCTCTGAAAATTTTCCGCGACCGTTTCGGAATTCCCATCAAAGACGAACATCTGGAAGAAGTGCCTTACTACCGACCTCCGGAAAAGAGTCTGGAGCTAAGATATATGCGCCAGATGCGGAAGCCTCTGGGCAAGCCTGTGCCTCAGCGCAGATCGCAAACTACCGCGTTAGTCGTGCCGACTCTGTCTGCCTTCGAGAATCAAACCAAGAGCAGCGGCAAAAGAGAATTATCGACCACCATGGCATTCGTACGCATGCTATCGACACTTTGTAAAGACAAGGAAATTGGTCATCGTGTCGTGCCAATAGTGCCAGACGAAGCACGCACTTTCGGTATGGAAGGCATGTTTCGCCAGATGGGCATTTATTCATCGGTGGGCCAGCTCTATGATCCTGCAGATTCGAATCAGGTTATGTATTACCGGGAAGATAAAGAGGGCCAGATGCTGGAAGAGGGTATTAGTGAGGCCGGTGCCTTTTCTGCCTGGTTGGCAGCAGCTACCTCCTACAGTGTCAGCAACTACCCGCTCATACCATTTTATATTTATTATTCCATGTTCGGCTTTCAACGAGTGGGAGATCTTTGCTGGGCTGCGGGCGACTCACAAGCCAGGGGGTTTTTGATCGGTGCGACTGCCGGGCGTACTACCCTGAATGGGGAAGGGTTGCAGCATCAGGATGGTCACAGCCATTTGCTCGCCTCAACGATTCCCAATTGCGTGAGCTACGACCCAAGCTATTCTTATGAGCTGGCTGTTATCGTACAGGAAGGTTTAAAGCGAATGTACGAAGACATGGAA
>SMVB01323298.1_pt1 | contig 12784 bp, 11 predicted proteins | sample 2456461 | NCBI WGS metagenome assembly SMVB01 (sample SAMN11095934, study PRJNA526329) | marine sediment metagenome | biome: Marine sediment; feature: Surficial sediment; material: Deep marine sediment; isolation source: Hadal surficial sediment | place: Pacific Ocean | collected 2014-05 | depth...
AGACCACGTCATTACCTGTCGATCTCCGGTGGCGGCGCATCTGGCGCATTCGGTGCAGGCTTGTTGAAAGGCTGGTCCGAGTCCGGTACCCGACCCGAAATGTGGATCGTCACCGGTATTAGTACGGGCGCCCTAATCGCGCCGTATGCATTTCTTGGCAGCCACTACGACGACGAACTGGAGGACCTGTACACGACGCTGTCGACATCGGACCTGATCAAGAAGCGCTGGATTATCTCGGGTCTGATGAGCGATGCGTTCGCCGACACGGCGCCAATGCGCGAACTGCTGCAGAATCATATCGATGCAGAGATGATCGAGCAGATTGCTCTGGAGTATGCCAAGGGCCGACGCCTGTTCATTGGCACGACCAACCTTGACGCTAAACGGCCGGTCATCTGGAACATCGGCGCCATCGCTGCGGTGGGGACCGATGAATCTGCACAGCTGATCAGGGATGTCATGCTGGCTTCAGCTTCCATCCCTGGGATGTTTCCGCCGGTCCGGATAACCGTTCGGGTGGGCGAGCAGGAATTTGACGAACTGCATGTGGATGGCGGCGTCAGCAGTCAGGTGTTTTTGTTCCCGGCGCAAATTAATGCTCGGATTGCTGCTGCTAAAGTTGGGGTTACGAGCGACCAGAGCCTGTATGTCATTCGCAACGGCATCCTGGACCCGCGCTGGTCTGAGGTAAAACCCAAGGTAGGGCCGGTGGTATTTGCCTCTATCACGACGTTGATTCGTACTCAGGGTATGGGTGATCTGTACCGCATTTACCTTGGCGCGAAGCGTGATGGAATGCCGTATCGACTCGCCTTCATCCCTAAAGATTTCGATCTTGAGCCTGAGGAAGCATTCGACCCGAAATACATGCGGGCGCTGTTCGATCTCGCTTACGAGTTATCACGCGATGGCTACGACTGAGCAACATCACCGCCCGGCGTCGCCTTGCCGTAAATCCGTTACGCCGCCGCGCAAAGCAATGATCTCCTGATCGATTGCGAATGGCCGCTTCTGGCCGATTGCAACCCTTCGCATTTTCGGAGGCTTCACGATTCGAATGACCGCTATCAATGGAAGTAGCCGTTTAAATTGTGGTGCCGAGAAATTATCATCCGAATGTCTGCTTCGCAACTCGAAACCGGCCTCTCGCCTGATATGATGGCGACAGGTTGCTACTAACCCGAAGCGGACATACGCGAAATCATCGTCGGATAGGCACAAAACTGGCTGAAGACCCTGCAAACAGGATGATCAAGCAATCCGCAACGGTATGCGTCATCGGCGGCGGCATTATCGGGTCATGGACCGCGCTGCATCTGGTGGAAGCCGGTGTGCGCACCACCTTGTTTGAACAGTTCCCTCTGCCACACACCCGTGGAAGCTCGCATGGCTTATCGCGCGCATTCCGATTGTTGGGCGAGCTTGAACTGGCCAGGCTGGATTACTCGCTGGCTCGGTGGCAAGCAATGGAAAAAGCGACCGGCGAAACACTGTTTGTCAAGACTGGCCTGCTCAGCTTCGGCCCCACGGGGGATCCGGACCTTGAAAAACATATGGCGGTGCTGCGGGAAGATGGTCGGCCGTTCGAGTGGCTGGAAAGTGAAACTATCGCTGCCCGTTATCCAATGCTCAAGTACTCGAAAGAGTGCGGTGCGGCTTGGGATCCGAATGGAGGTATCCTCATCGCCCACCGTTGCCTGAACGCTGTCCAATCAAAATTCCTGGCGCTTGGTGGCCGAATAGTCACCGGCCGAGTGGAGATGGTGAAATCTCAGGTGGGTGCCGGTGTTCAAATCGAGGTGCGATTCAATACGACCGGCAAGATTCAAACACTATCCTTTGATCGTACTGTTGTCTGTGCCGGACCTTGGACAGCCAAGCTGGTGCCTCAACTCGGCGGGCTTCTCCGCAGCCTGTTGACGCCGGTCACCTACTGGCGCGATCCAACTGGAAGTCACAGCGCCTCAACCGGATTTCCGATTCTCTTCCATGCGCGACTGACCGGAGTCTACGGGCTACCGTCCTGCGAATACCATGGCCTTGTCAAGATGCTGTTTCACGGTGGGCCGGAGATTGACCCGGACACTCGCGACTTGGCCTCGTTCAAGCCGTATGTCAAAAAGGTCAAGCGTTACGTTCGGGATCACCTTCCATTGCTTGATCATCGGAAGCCGGCGATTCTGGAAACCTGCATGTATACCATGACCCCTGACAGCTATCCCATACTCGACCGTCTTGCTGGCAACTTGGTGGTTGGTTGCGGGTTTTCCGGCAGCGGCTTCAAACACAGCCCAGCCACCGGATGGATGCTTGCTGCACTTGCGCTCGAACAGGAGGATACCCTGCCGGAAGGGTTTCGGGCCGACCGGTATGTGATGGAGCGATTTCAGAACAATAAACCGTGAACCTCTGCTTGTGGCCATTTACTGCCAGGTTCACCATCGCGTTTCTAGTCGCTTGAGTGACAGCAATTGGTTGCGGTTTCAACCGGTCGATCCAGCGTTACGATTACCGCCAAAGTAAACGGCTGCATATAACCCAACGCGGCCGATTGCAAGATGGTGCACTTGTTCAGGATGTTATCCTCCATTCTGGTACACGAGCTTTAAATTGGTGGCTATGGGGGGACAATGGCGAACCAGAGAAGACGAGAACTAACAGGACGCTTAGCTGCGGAGTTCGCGATCATCGTTCTTGGTGTACTCGTAGCATTGGGTGTAGATGACTGGAGGTCAGGGCAAGCGGACCTCAAGCGTGAAGCCTACTTCCTCGACAGCCTTATTGAAGATCTGGAAGCGGATCTCGTCGACTTCCAGGCAGCATATGCCAATGCTCAGGCGAGAATCGCAGCGGCCTCGTTCGTTATTTCCGAGGTCGGTGCTCGGAGGCCGGTCGCATCGGGGCGCCAAAGCATTGGAACCTCAACGCCCTTCAAGCCAGGACCAGATGCGCCGATACCGCAGGATCTCACTGCCGCGCTACAGCAATTGGCTACGGTAGCGAACTTTGATTTCGCCACAGGGATGCATGAAGAAATTCTGTCCACCGGTAGCTTCGGACTAATCCGTTCAGAGTCGATCCGAAGAGGTATCAGTCAGTACTACGCTTTTGCTGCCAACCGAAGTGAGGCGGACAATCGCATTCGTGAAGCCCTTTTTTCAGTACTATGAGGCGCTGCGACTAGCGGCTTTGGCTCCGGGTGACGACGGCGAGCTGCTTCGCCAAATTCCCGGCGAATCCCGTGCGCAGTTGATGGCCGCGATTCGTCTTAATTGGGGTCTCGCAGCAACTCAATCCGCCATCGCAACACATTGGCAACCCTCATTCAAAACGACATTATCATTATGAAACTCAATAAAAAAGATATCCTGGAGCTTGTCGGCATCGCGGCAATCGTTGCATCGTTAGCCTTTGTCGGCATGCAACTGCGACAGTCACAAAATATTGCGATAGCCGAAGGATACGCGTGGTTTTTTTCGACGCGGATTGAAGTTAGCAATAGCATCAAGGAGCACGTCGACATTTGGAGGAGAGGCACGTCGGGCGGCGATTTGACCGAAGAAGAATCGGCGATCTTCGCTATATTGGTCAATCAGGTCAACGAATACAGTGTTATGCACTATTTGGTTTCGGGTGAGATCGAAGGCGACGAGGCCGCGGAGTTCAGCGTTATTAATTTCGCCTTGTTTCTTTATCAAAATCCGGGAGCGAGAAGAGTCTGGGCTAACCGCGAGAGTAACTTAATAAGATATCGCCGCCTCTTGATTGACGGTGGAGCATACAGCTCAAGTTGGTCCGAACATGTTAACAAGCAACTTGCAAGATTGGATCAAGAGAAGCCACCCCTTGAGAAAGAGCCTCTCGTTAGTTGGTAGCAAAACAGACGGCCATTTACCGATGCATTAATCCGACAACGCGGCAAGCTGATCCGCCTGATACTCACTAATCAACGGCTCAATGACCTGGCCCAGATCCCCTTCAAGAATATCAGCAAGCTTGTAAAGCGTTAGATTGATACGGTGATCGGTAACGCGCCCTTGCGGATAGTTATACGTCCGAATCCGCTCCGACCGGTCACCGGAACCCACTTGCAGCTTGCGTTCCTGCGCCTGCTCGGATTCGCGCCTGGACACTTCGACATCCAAAAGCTTCGCTTGCAGCAGTGACATGGCCCGCGCCTTGTTCTTGTGCTGCGATCGTTCGTCTTGGCACTCGACTACGATGCCTGACGGTATGTGCGTCAGTCGCACCGCCGAATCGGTTTTGTTTACGTGCTGGCCGCCAGCGCCAGACGCGCGATAAGTGTCAACGCGCAGATCAGCTGTGTTGATTTCGATCTCTTCAATTTCGTCCGGTTCCGGCAACACCGCCACGGTACACGCAGAGGTATGAATCCTGCCTTGCGACTCGGTCGACGGCACCCGTTGTACCCGATGTACGCCGGACTCGAATTTGAGTTTTGCGTAGATGCCGCTGCCAGTGATGCGACTGATTATTTCCTTGTAGCCGCCATGCTCGCCTTCCCGGGCATTAACGACTTCAAGTGGCCAGCGCATTTTCTCTGCGAACTTTGAATACATGCGAAATAAATCGCCCGCAAAAATAGCGGCTTCGTCGCCGCCCGTGCCGGCGCGGATTTCCAGGTAAACGTTGCTGTTGTCGTGGGCGTCGGGCGGGATCAGGGACTTCTGTAATTCGAGTTGCAAGGCTTCGCTCGAGCCGCGCAGCGTGGACAATTCATCCTGGCCCATTTGCCGGATCTCGGCGTCCTTGTCATCCACCATTTCCTGGGCAGCAATCATGTCAGCGCCAACGGATTCGTATTGGCCAAACAGATTGATGATGGGATCCAGCCGCGAATACTCGCGTGACAAATCCCGAAACTGATTCTGGTCGGCAATCACGTCGGGATCGGCAAGCAAGCCCGCGATCTCCTCGAAGCGATCGCGGGTGACTTCCAGTTTTATACGAATGGAGTCTTTCATTTGTAGTCTTCACCCAGGCCGAATAGTTTGTGCGCAGCGTCGATCAGTTCTTCATCCGCGGCTTCACCGGCTTCGCGCAGTCGAACCGTCGGTTGGTGCAGCATCTTTTTCAACAACGATGCTGTGACAAATTCCAGTACTTCGTCGCTGTCCATGCCTTTCGCCAATCGTCGCCGGGCTTGTTGCATGACCTCGCGTCGCAAAGCATCGCCCTGGTCGCGTAAAGCGCTGATCAATGGTACAACTTCGCGCGCCCGTTCGATGTTCAGGTAACGCGTGGCTTCCTCGTCGAGGATCTTGTTGGCATCGGTGACAGCAGACTCCCTGCTGTGCATGCCCTCGAGGATGACTTTGTCGAGGTCGTCCACCGAATAGAGATAGACGTCGGCCAGTTCATGAATCGCCGGATCCAGATCTCGCGGTACTGCAATATCGACTGCAAATACCGGTCTGCGCTTGCGTGCGCGGATCGCGCTTTCCATCTGTGCTTTCGAAATGATCGTGTCCGGGCTGGCCGTCGAACTGATCAGGATATCGGCATCCGGCAGCGTGCCTTCCAATTCGGATAAGGGCAGGGCGAAGCCGTCGAACTGCGATGCGAGTTGTTGTGCACGGGCCAGATCCCGATTTGCGATGAACAATCGGCCAATGCCCTTGCCATTAAGGTGCCTGGCAACAAGCTCGATGGTCGTGCCAGCGCCGATCAGCAACGCGGTGTGCTTTTGAAAGCCTGAAAAAAACTGGTTGGCGAGGCTCACTGCTGCATAGGCGACCGAAACGGGACTGCTGCCGATTTCGGTATCCGTGCGTACTTTTTTCGCGACGGAGAACGTGTGTTGAAACAATCGACTCAGAGTTGAACCGACAGTGCTGGCGGCATCCGCTTCGCGAAATGAATCTTTGAGCTGCCCCAAAATCTGCGGCTCACCCAGGATCATGGAATCAAGCCCGCAGGCAACACGGAACAAGTGGCGCACGGCCTCTTCGTCGCCAAGCTCAAATAATGCGTCGAGTGCCTCGGCGGAGAGATCCTGGTCTTTCTTCAGCCAGTCGAGCAGGGCGGCCGCGCCCTCGGCATCTGCTTCAACATAAATCTCGGTACGGTTACAGGTGGACAACATCACCGCTTCGCTGACACCGCTCAAGGCTACAATCTCCGCCAGCGCACGCGGAATTGCATCGCCGGCGTAGATTACTTGTTCGCGAATATCGACTGGTGCCGTGGTATGGTTCAGCCCGAGAATTTTCAGTGGCATAAGGGAATTAAGGGTATCTGTTTCGAATCAGTTCCTATGATAAGCGAACTGATGCCGTAGTTGCTTGTCTGTGATTCCATGAATGCAAAAAAACTAGCGTAATTGAATGACCGAATTGAACCCCCGAGATAGCCGTCGCAGAGCAACATGCGCCGTTTGGCTGGTTGCCAGCGCGTTTATGATGGCATTTGTGTTGCCGTCGCAAGGATTTGCCGAGGACAGCGATGCCATCAGCGAGCACATCGCCGCTGCCGAGGACGCGCTTAATAATCATGATTATTGGCGTGCGGCTTCGCAATATCGGCAGGCAGCGGAGCTGAGCGACGACGCCAGCATTGCCAAACAAGCGACCCGGTTTGCGTACAACTATGGCATTAACAGAGATGCCAAGGCCTCTGCCGAGCGCTGGATCGATATTGACGACAGCAGCGACGAGGCACTTCTGTACCTGGCACTGATCGATTTACGCGATGGCAACATCCGACACTCTCGCGGCAACTTCCAGAAACTTCTCGATCGTGGCGATATTCCAGCTGACGAGCGGTTGGTCAATTTGCTGCCGTTCTTGTCCGATGAAGACCCGGAGAATGCCGACAAACTGATGCGGCAGCTCAGCAAGCCCTACAAACAGTCGCCGTACGCGCACTACGCGGCAGCGGTGCTGGCTCTGTATGCGGGTGACAGCGATCACGCGCAGGAGCGTTCCAAAATCGCGACGGAATTGAAGCCGGACTGGATCAAGCCGCACTTGCTGTATGCGCGGGCATTGTTGTTGGGCGGCGATGAAGAAGCCGCCATCGATTATGCGGCGCGCCTGGTTGGCGACGACCCGGATCCCGATCCTGAAGCTCGGCTCGAGCTTGCCATCATGTATCTCTCTGCGGGCCGCGAGGACGATGCCCTCAGCCAGATAAGCCAGGTGTTGCTCGAGCAACCGTCGCGTACCGACGCCTTGCGCTTGCTGGCGATTATCAATTTCCGTCTTGAAAACCTCGATGCAGCCTCGCAAGATTTTGAGGACTTGCTGGCGACCGGCCATTACACGATGGACGCGTTTTACTACCTTGCTCGCATTGCGGATATTCGAGGCGAACACAGGCGGGCAATCGCGCTTTATTCGAAAGTAATCCAGGGCGATAACGCGATATTTTCACAGCGCCGTGTGGGTGGAATTCTGGCGCAGCAGAAAAAATTTGATCAGGCGCAGAAGCACCTTGAAGAATTCGGGCGCCGTCATCCTACCTATGCAGTCGACATGATCGAGGCGCAGTCACAATTGCTCGCATCGCAAGAAAGATACGATGAGGCTATCGAGTACATAAATCGGGTTATCGCTTACCGTCCCAAGAGCCAGAATCCATTGCTTAGAAAAGCAGACATGCTGTTGCGCATGGACCACGTGGACGACGCAGTTGAGGTCTACCGGTATACGGCTCGGAAGTGGCCGGAAGACGCGACGGTACTGAACGCGCTCGGTTATACGCTTGCAGACCGGACAACCGAGTACAAAGAAGCAGAAAAACTAATCAAGAAAGCGCTCAAATTGCAGCCTGACAGCGCCGCGATCATGGATAGTTACGGTTGGGTGCTGTACCGCCTGGGAGAATTTGAAGAAGCCTTGCATGAACTCCGGCGCGCCTATGAGATTCTTGAAGACCCCGAAGTGGCTGCCCATATTGTCGAGGTGCTGTGGAAAATGGAACGTGCTGACGAGTCCATGGAGCACCTGGTCGAGGCCGAAGAAAGATGGCCGGAGAGTCCCCTGCTGGAGAACGTGCGCGCCTTGGTTGCGCCACAAGACGATTAATCAACTAAGATATCCTGATGCGCATCGCAATACTCAGGACGGCACTTCTCATACTGGCCGCAATAATTTTGCCGTCCTGTGCTGGCAGCCGTGGAATGCTGCTGCCGGACCTGCCTGACTTCGACACTCGCAAGAGCGTGCTGGAGTCCATTGATCGCTGGGAATTTTCAGGGCGCATCGGTGTAAGCGCGGGCGACGAGGGCTTCAACGGCAAGATACGCTGGCGACAGGACGGCGATGGTTTTCGGGCGACCGTCAGCGGGCCGCTCGGTGTTGGCACGGTCATGATCGAAAGTAATGGCAGGCGCATAACCCTGACCGACAAGAAAGGTGAAGTTACCGAGCTGCAAGATGTGGAGATCGATTTGCGGCTTCGCTATGGCTGGACCATTCCAGTGTCCAGTTTGCGATTCTGGGCGTTGGGCATTCCCGACCCTTCCGTACCGGCCGTGGTCAGCATGGGTGACGACGGACTGGTCACAGAGATGGACCAGGGCAACTGGCATGTGAGCATCGGCCAATACAGCGACGGCGGCGGCCAGCAGATGCCCAGGCGATTAACCGCCGTGAACGCCGACGCAAAAGTGCGGCTGGTCATCGATAAATGGATATTTGAAGGCGGCTAAGTTCGCCGTTGACACCCTTAGCGTCGCAGATCACAATTGCGCGCGACGAATAGCGGTGCTGACCACGATTTTGGGGCTTCGGTCAGGTCACAAGTCAATGTTTGGGGTGTAGCCAAGCGGTAAGGCAGCGGGTTTTGATCCCGTCATGCGCAGGTTCGATTCCTGCCACCCCAGCCACACTGTAAACCCGCATCAGGATGTAGCGATGCAATAAGGGGAGGTAAGAAAGTGGATCTTGCGACAATGGCGATATTTTCCGGGAACGCGCACCCGAAACTTGCTAAAGACATCGTCAGGGTATTGCATTTGCCACTCGCCAAGGCACAAGTAGGTCGATTCAGTGATGGCGAGGTCAATATCGAAATCCTCGAAAATATCCGTGGTCGGGAGACCTTCATTATTCAGTCCACTTGCCCGCCCGCTGCAGAGAACCTGATTGAATTGCTGACCATGGTGGATGCCGCGCGGCGTGCATCAGCGTCGCGAATAACAGCGGTCATTCCGTATTTCGGTTACGCGCGACAAGACAGGCGGCCGCGTTCCTCGCGGGTGCCGATCACGGCCAAGCTCGTCGCAAAACTGATCGGGACGGCGGGCGTAGACCGGGTGCTGACAGTCGATTTGCATGCCGAGCAGATTCAGGGCTTCTTCGACATCGCGGTTGACAACGTCTATGCATCGCCAATATTGCTTGGCGATGTCTGGAAGCAAAAATACGAAAACATGGTGATCGTGTCACCGGACGTCGGTGGTGTGGTTCGTGCCCGTGCCCTGGCAAAACGGCTCGACGATTCCGACCTGGTCATTATCGACAAACGCCGCTCGAAGGCGAACCAGTCGCAGGTCATGAACATCATCGGCGAGGTCGAAGGCCGGTCATGCGTGATGATCGACGACATGGTCGACACGGCCGGTACCTTGTGCAAAGCCGCCGATGCGCTGAAAGCTCAAGGTGCAGCCAGTGTCACGGCATACATCACTCACGCGGTTTTGTCCGGCCCGGCAGTAGAGCGAATCAGCGAGTCCAAACTTGATGAAATAGTGGTTACCGATACCATTCCGCTGAATGAAGAGGCCGAGGCCTGCAGCAAAATCCGCCAGCTCTCCATAGCACAGCTGCTTGCCGAAACCATGCGTCGCATAGCCGACGACGAGTCGGTAAGCTCCTTATACGTAGACTGACCAAAGGCCTTGTTGGAGCGCCTCCACAGGCGCGATTAGACTCTGCACCGCAGATGGATTGCGGCCTCCCCGTCGATCAGCTATCATGCGCGCCCCTCGTCGAGGGAATACCCGATTGGTCGCGATCGAGTATTGTATTAACCACAAGTAAATCAATCAGTTATCGGAGAGCTCTAATGGCTAAGAAATTCGATCTGGTTGCAGAAATCCGCGAAGATCAAGGCAAAGGTGCGAGCCGCCGCCTGCGAAAAACCGGAAGAGTTCCTGCAATCATCTATGGTGCCGGCCGCCCGCCGCGTGCCCTTACGTTTGACCACAACAAGGTCATCGAAGAACTTGAGAACGAATCGTTCTACTCAAGCGTTCTGAACATCAAGGTTGGCGATAAAAGCCAGGCCGCGATCGTCAAAGACATCCAGCGTCATCCTGCGAAAGCGCGGATCATGCACATGGACTTTCAACGTATCGTTGAAGACGAAGTCATCAGGATGAATGTCCCGATTCACTTCCTGAATGCCGAGAATGCCGATGGCGTGAAGCAAGGCGGCGGATCCGTTTCGCAGCTGATGAATGACGTCGAAGTCGTTTGTTTGCCGAAGGATCTTCCCGAGTACTTTGAAGTCGACATCGAATCCCTGGGTCTGGACGAGATGCTTCATCTCTCGGACATCAAGTTGCCCGAAGGGGTCGAGATTCCGCAGCTTTCACAGGGCGCGGAACAAGACCAGGGAATTGTCTCTATCCACGTTATCAAGGTCGCAGTGATTGAAGAAGAAGTGGCCGAGGGCGAAGAAGCGATCGAGGGCGAAGAAGCCGCAGAGGGCGAAGCTCAAGCTGCAGAAGGCGACGATGCTGCCGAGAGCGGCGGCGACAAGGAAGAATAAGGCGCGTTGTATTTGTGAGGCACGGTTGCTTGACGCGGCCGTGCTTTATTTTCCCTTATTCCACTAAATGGCAACGCTATGGCCAGTCACCTCACGATCATTGCCGGACTAGGCAACCCGGAAGACCGTTACGCGCAGACGTTGCACAACGCGGGCTTCTGGTTTGTTGATGAACTGGCGCGCCAGTCTGGCACGCAATTCCGCTACGAGAAACGATTCGACGCGGATCTGTGCAAGATTGAGCTTGCGGACGAAGACGTGTGGTTGCTGAAGCCACAAAGCTACATGAATCTGAGCGGCGGTCCGGTGAGAAGCATGCTGGACTACTATCGATTGACGGCGAACGAGTTGCTGGTAGCGCATGACGAGATTGACCTGCAGCCCGGAACGGTACGTCTGAAGCAGGGCGGCGGGCACGGTGGCCACAATGGGCTGCGTGACGTCATACAGCACTGCGGCAAAGACTTCATGCGCTTGCGGTTGGGTGTCGGTCATCCGGGTCACAAGGACCAGGTTACCAATTACGTACTGAAGCGGGCGCCCGGCGATGTGGAAGCAGCGATTTTGCAAAACATCGATGAAGCGGCAGATGTTATGTCATTGCTCGTAGATGATGGTCTGAACGCAGCAATGAAAAAACTACACACGAACAGCAACTAAGAATAATGACAATTAAATGCGGCATCGTTGGGCTGCCGAATGTCGGCAAGTCCACACTGTTTAACGCGCTAACCTCGGCGGAGATCGCAGCGGAGAATTATCCGTTCTGCACGATCGAGCCGAATGTTGGCATCGTGCCCGTGCCGGACCCGAGGCTCGCGGTGCTCGCCGCTATTGTGAATCCGCAAAAGACATTGCCAGCAACAATGGAATTTGTCGACATAGCCGGGCTGGTTGCCGGTGCCTCGAAAGGCGAAGGCCTGGGCAATCAGTTTCTGGCTAACATACGTGAGACGAATGCCATTGCACATGTTGTGCGCTGTTTCGAAGACGACGATGTTGTGCATGTATCCGGGTCGATAAATCCGATCGACGATATTGAGACGATTAACACGGAACTGGCTTTGGCTGATCTTGAATCGGTCGAGAAGCAGTTATACAAGGCTGAGAGAAACGCCAAGGCGAATGAAAAAACGGCTATTGCTCATCGCGACGTATTGAGAAAGGTGAAAGCACAACTTGATGAAGGCCTGCCGATTCGATCGCTGGCCCTGGACCAGAACGAAACGCTTGCGATTAGAGACTTGCACCTGCTAACGGAAAAGCCGGTCATGTATATCGCTAACGTCGCCGAAGACGGTTTCAAAAACAATCCGCACCTGGATGCGGTCACGGAGTACGCGAGAAAAGAGGGCGCTGAGGTGGTGTCGATTTGCGCTGCGATAGAAGCGGAAATTGCGCTGCTCGACGATGCCGACAAGCTGGAGTTTCTTGCTGATCTGGGTCTGGACGAGCCAGGTCTTGACCGAGTCGTTCGCTGTGGGTATTCATTGCTGCACCTGCAGACCTATTTCACGGCCGGCGAAAAAGAAGTTCGTGCCTGGACGACGAAAGTGGGCGCGACAGCGCCAAAAGCGGCTGCCGAGATCCATACGGATTTCGAGAAGGGCTTTATTCGGGCAGAGGTCATGGCCTACGACGATTTCGTTGCCGGCAACGGCGAGCAGGGCGCGAAAGAAGCAGGGCGCCTGCGGCTCGAGGGCAAGGAGTATATTGTCCAGGAAGGCGATATTATGCACTTCCGGTTCAATGTTTAGGCAGAGGTAAGCTTGACTGTAGAATGCACCCAAAGGACAATTTGCGGCTGCAGAAATAGACGAACAAACTAAGGTGATGTAGCTCAGTTGGTTAGAGCGACGGACTCATAACCCGTAGGTCGGTGGTTCAAATCCACCCTTCACCACCATATAAAACAAAGGCTTAAGGTAGTTCTTAAGCCTTTTTTTGTTGGCAATATTTGTATTTGTCACAAATTTGTCACACCATGTCACGCAAACCGACCAAATGTATGGAGTTTGCACATGGCAACTGTCCGCAAACG
>SMVB01378423.1_pt1 | contig 12780 bp, 11 predicted proteins | sample 2456461 | NCBI WGS metagenome assembly SMVB01 (sample SAMN11095934, study PRJNA526329) | marine sediment metagenome | biome: Marine sediment; feature: Surficial sediment; material: Deep marine sediment; isolation source: Hadal surficial sediment | place: Pacific Ocean | collected 2014-05 | depth...
CAGCCTGGCATTCTTTCATGACCTGGCCGGCAATGATATCTATGAGCTGGGCGAATTCAGCCTGGGAGCGACTGCCCATCATTCAATTGCAACTTTCCTGGATTCAGGAGGTCTGGACGTCTATCACAATGCGCACCCTGCGATATCTGAAAAGGATCCACCGAATCTCTCAGTTTTTATGGATCTTGGAAATGAATCTGATGTCTTCGATCTCCTGGATGCTGTACCAGGATGCAGCAAAAGGGACCCCTTTGGATTTGTACTCCTTCTCCTCTCCCCATTCGAACTACCGCTAGACGAGTGCAGACTCTAGGATGTCGAACCTGTTTCATACCCTGGTCTGGCTAATGTTTGCGCTAGCCTTCTGGATGGCAAATGTGATTCTACATCTCGACTTCTCCAACTGGCTGACAACCAGAGTCGAGACTTCTGCCGGTATTATCATTCCTCTCAACTACAAATTCCAGGCTGCCGTTGCCGTGTCCATTATTCTGTCACTGATACTCTGCAGACAGTTCCGCAATGGTGAGAATCACAAACTCACCATGCTATATTGGACAATCTGGCTGCTCTCGTCTTACCTCATCACCCGCTATCTGATTACGACTAACCTTGAGCTAATCCACTTTCTCCAATATGGCGTTTTAAGTTATCTGTTTGCTCTGGTCATTGATCAAAATCGCACCAGATGGCCTTTAGCAACCTTAATCCTGGTCACATTGGCCTTTGGAATTGTTGATGAACTGAATCAGTATTTCTTCCTGACTCCAGCAAACAGCGCCCATATGGATTTCAACGACTTTTTTCTCAACCTGCAGGGCGCAGCAGGAGGATTGCTGTTTTTCTACGGCTTCAGGTTTCAGGGCGGGGACCAGGTCAGGAGAACTACCTACTGGATACTTAGTGTTATCTCTTTATATCTAGCCTGTGCGCTAGGCATTGTGATACTGATCGCCAACGGTACGCTAATCTATATGCCTGATCATTCCGTACCACCCGGGGGTATCGAAACTGTTGGGGGCTTGCTGAAGGTCTACCTCCAGCGCGAACCCAATTTACTGGGCAGCTGGAACACCAGTTTTTCAGGGGGACAGTATTATGTGCTAGATGCCATCGAGGGTATCTCGCTTCTTGTTATGGCGACTGCCATTTACAGCAGCTACGGCTATTTCAGTCTCACCCTAAGACCTAAACCTGAAACCAGTGGCAAGTAAGACAAAATGGACATTGCACAAAATACTCCGCGGGAGTTGCACGAACATATCATGGCACGAGACAATGCCGAATAAGACAGGCACAGGCGCCATCTGGTGGCAAAGAAAAGCAAAAAAAGAAAGAAGGTCAAGGGTGACGCTGCCATCGATGCAGTAACAGCTCATGCCAATAAACCTTCCGTTTTGACACTACCCATCGTGCACCTGGGCGTTCTCGCGCTGATGTGTACCCTGGTTTACTCGCCAACCTTCCATGCCCCCTTCTATTTAGATGACTTCAAACAAATCATTGAAAACCCTGTCATTCAAGGCTCCCTGGATCTGGCTAACATTGCCAGTTATTCAACCGCCAGATTTGTGGGTTATCTCACTTTCGCCTTTGATCATTCTGTCTATGGTAACCAGGCGAAGGGATTTCACATTACCAACTCAATCATTCACCTGTTAAGCGGATGGGCTTTATACGGTCTATTGATGGCGCTTATAGTCAGCCCTGCTTTGCGGAGCCAGAAGAGTAGATTGATATGGCTACCACTCATCGCTTCATTAATCTTCGTTCTTCATCCACTACAAACCCAGGCAGTTACCTATATAGTCCAGCGGCTGGCTTCACTCACCGGTATGCTCTATATCGCAACTATGGCATTTTATGCATGGGGCAGAGTCTCTTCAAAAAATCGGTTTTTCATCCTGTCTTTTACTTGTGCATTACTGGCATGCTTCACGAAACAAAATGCCCTGACATTGCCAGCCGCGGTACTCTTGCTCGAACTCCTGTTCTTCCGGCAGCTGTCAGCTAAACAGGTGTGGACCCTGTTTGCTTCGACAATTATTGCAACCGTCGTTCTCGTAGTGCTGATAAACGTAGACCCCATCGATCAGTTAACTCGAGAATCTCCGGTGATATCTCGTCCTGACTATTTTGCAACACAGCTGGTGGTCCTCTGGCGCTACATTGGCTTATTCGGGTTCCCTGTAAACCAACGTCTTGATTATGATGTCGCTCTGCAATCTGATTGGCTAGACCCTGTTATATTGCTTGCACTTGCATTGCATGCAGGCATGATCCTCGCTGCTTTCAGATTCTGGAACAAAATCCCCTTATTGAGTTTCGCTATTTTGTTCTTCTATCTCAGCCATCTGATCGAGTCCGGCTTTATCCCAATAACAGACCTGATGTTTGAGCACCGAACCTACCTGCCAAATGTTGGTCTCTCGATTCTGGCTGCAACCGGCCTCGTGAGCCTTTTGAGGGTCCCGGCGTTAAAGCCTGTTTTTCTGATCGCCACCCCTGTGATTATTGTGCTCGCCAGCGTTCTAACCTTCGAGCGAAATCAACTCTGGGCAGACCCTATTGGATTTCTGACAGCGGAGACACGATTGAGCCCAGGCAAGGAACGTGTGTGGACAAGTCTCGGTAAGGAACTCATGCGCCGCAAACAGCTGGAGGAGGCTTCTGCAGCATTTTCCAACGCACTAGACCTCGACAGAACCGACAAAGGGATGGAGGTCAGGCCAGCGACCCTGATGAATGCGATTCTATTGCATCATTACCTTGGCCAGTTCGACAAGGCATTTGAACTACAACACCTACTTCCTCCCAACAGCATTAGTGTTGTGGAACGAAGCACACTGCATGAAGTTCGAGGAATTTCCTTCCTCAACCTGCAGAAACCAGAGTTAGCAAAAAAAGAATTCACCGAGTCAATCCGTATTTCACCAAACTTGAATTCTGAAGCCGGGTTGGCGACAGTCGCGCTCTTGCAAGGCAATCCGCAAAACGCAGAAAGTCGAGCCAGGCAAGTGCTCTCTCAGGAACCAAAGAATATACTTGCCACAAGAGTTCTTGGTGAACTCGGCCTGTCCATTAATCGGTAATCCATTGATATAATGCACCCTAAATGCCTGCACATTGGAAAGTACTATCCACCATTCGCTGGCGGAATGGAAAACTTTACAAAGGACCTGCTTGACCAACTGGCCAAACTGGGCGCCAGGCCTGTCATGTTTGCTCACAACCACAAACCAAACTTCAGGCTGTTAAAGGAGCCCGGCGGCTCCGTCCCGGTCTATCTGACACCTTCCTATGGCAGGTTTTTATACGCACCCGTCAGTCCTTTTTTTCTCTGGCATCTGGGTCAGGTAATCCAGGAAACCAAACCTGAAATTTTACATATCCACCTGCCCAACCTCTCAGCCTTCTGGCTGTTGATTTCCAGAGATTGTCGCCAGATTCCCTGGGTGGTTCATTGGCATGCCGATGTTATTACTGACAGGCAACCCTGGTATTTCAAGCTGGCTTACCGTGGCTACCGGCGGTTGGAAAGAGCTCTCCTGAAAACCAGCCGCCAGATAATTGTCACCTCTGAGCCATACCTCAAGACTAGCCGGGCGCTGGAATCCTTTCGTGAGAAGTGTTCAGTAGTTCCACTAGGCATTGAAAATCGTGAATATCATCAATCACCTGATCGCCAGGGAAATGCATTGAAAATACTTTCTATTGGCCGGCTCACCTATTACAAAGGATTTCACACATTAATTAGAGCCGCTGAAGGAATAGATAATATCGAAATCACAATAATTGGGGTTGGCGAGGAACGTGAAAGTCTGGAAAAGCTAATTGAAGATACGGACACCGGTGAAATTGTTGAACTAGCGGGTTATGTACCAAACGATAAACTTCAGAAACTGATTCAGGGTTGCGATGTCATCTGCCTGCCTTCTATTGAACGCACTGAAGCTTTCGGGGTCGTGCTTCTGGAGGCAATGCGCGCCGGGAAAGCTGTCATCGCCAGTGATGTTAATGGCAGCGGTATAGGATGGGTCGTCGAAAACCGAGTTACCGGTCTATTGATCACTCCGGAATCGATCCAGTCGCTGAGGAAATCGATCACACAACTAAGGGATAATCCTGCACTTGTCTCTCAAATGGGTTTATCTGGCAGGCAGCGATATGAAGACAACTTCACCATTGATAAAACTGCCAGACAGGTGCTCGATATCTATAATACCTGCCTTTGATGGACGTCATTATCCATCTCTTCCTCGCGATTCACAGGTAGGGCACACCCTGAGCATCGGTGTACAAGCTATAAAGAGATTGCCCCGCTGTAATAAATAACCGATTTCTTTTTACGCCACCGAAACAAAGGTTCGACACAGGCTCGGGAGTGTGGATCATACCGATCTTTTCCCCACTGGGCGCGAGCACGACAACGCCATCGCCCCCCTCTCCACTCCATCCGGCAGAAGTCCATATGTTTCCGTCTATATCACAACGGAATCCATCAGACATGGCATTTCCCATATCATAAAAGACCTGGCGATTTTCTAATGAGCTTGTTCCTACAACATCATAAGATTCTATAACTCTTGGGTGACCCTCTTTATGGGTGACACCCGTATCACTGATATATAGCTTCCTGTAGTCTGGTGAGAAACAAAGACCATTAGGTTTTTCCAGGTCGGAGGTAACGACTGTCAATTCCTTTAGATCCGGAGCAATACGGTAAACGTTGGTTGGCAGCTCAAATTCTGCTTTCCTGCCCTCATAGTTCCACAATATCCCATATCCAGGATCAGTGAACCAGATACCACCATCCGGGTGAACGACAACATCGTTCGGCGCGTTCAGCCTCTTGCCTTCAAATGAGTCAGCGAGTGTGGCTATGGTGCCATCGTGCTCAGTTCGCGTGACTGACCTCGAGCTGTGTTCACAGGTAATCAGCCTACCTTGCCGATCCCGGGTATTGCCGTTACTGTTGTTGGAATCAGATCTGAAAGTTGAAACTGATTGATCGATTTCGCACCACTTCAACATTCGGTTATTGGGAATATCACTGAACAGGAGATAGCGCCCATCCCCGAACCAGACAGGACCTTCGGTCCATCTGGCACCGGTGTACAGACGTTCAAGCGCCGCACTACCGAGAACGTAAGGCCTGAACCTGGCATCACAGACCTCAACAGCCGGATCAGGGTAGCGCACAACATCATTATCAAAATCCCGATTCATCTTTCTGTCCAAGTTCCTGCTCCTTCAGCATGATTACGTTTCACAAACTACCATCTAGGATATGCCCCGGGTATCGTTTTTTAGGTACTTATACCTGTCTCAGCCCGGCTTTGATATCATGCGCCCTTTCTATAGTTGAGTCTTTTTAAATGCCAGGTAAATCTGTTGTATCAATGCTTAAAGGTCTTGTGCCAGTCGGGGAAGTCGTCACCGTCAATGGTTGGGTACGCAGCAAACGAGATTCCAAAGCAGGGATTTCATTTATTGCAGTCCATGACGGATCGGCCTTTGATGCTATCCAGGCCGTTGTTCCCAACAACCTTTCTAACTACGAGACCGAAGTGCTTCCTATCACAACTGGTTGTGCCGTTACTATCACAGGCGAACTGGTTGTTTCTGAAGGCAAAGGCCAGTCTGTTGAGATACAAGCGACAGAAGTCATTGTTGTCGGCGTCGTTGAAGATCCTGAATCCTATCCAATTGCAAAAAAACGCCATACATTCGAATACCTGCGAACCGTTTCGCATTTAAGACCGCGAACAAATACTTTCGGTGCCATTACGCGAGTACGGACGGTTCTGGCCAACGCCATACACAATTATTTTTACCAGCGCGAATTCCACTGGATAAACACTCCCATCATCACGGCCAGTGACTGTGAGGGGGCTGGAGAACTATTCCACGTTAGTGCACTGGATTTGGCGAACCTGCCGCTGAAAGACGGAAAGGTTGATTTTCAGGAGGATTTTTTTGGCCAGGAATCGTTCCTCACCGTTTCAGGACAACTCAATGTTGAAGCTTACTGCCTTGCAATGAGCAAGGTTTATACCTTCGGTCCCACCTTCCGGGCTGAAAATTCCAATACTTCCCGACATCTCGCCGAATTCTGGATGGTTGAACCTGAAATTGCATTTGCTGATCTCAGCGACCTCGCTGACCTGGCAGAAGATTTGCTGACGAATATTCTGCAAACCGTTCTTGATGAATGTGAGGATGACATTGCCTTTTTCCAGCAGCGAATCGACAAGGAAGTCATCAATAGATTGAAGACAGTAATAGATAATAAATTCGAACGAATGGAATATTCTGAATCAATAAAAATCCTTAAGGCCTCAGGGAAAAAATTTGAATTCCCTGTGGACTGGGGGCTCGACCTTCAATCAGAGCATGAGAGGTTCTTAACCGAGGATCATGTGGGTCGCCCTGTTGTGCTGATGAATTACCCGACACAGATTAAGGCATTCTATATGAGGCTGAATGACGACGAGAATACGGTTGCAGCCATGGATGTGCTGGCACCCGGCATCGGGGAGATCATTGGTGGCAGCCAAAGAGAGGAGCGGCTCGATGTCCTTGACTCGAGGATTGATGATGACCTGATGAAAGAAGAATTGTGGTGGTATCGCGACTTGAGGCGATATGGCACTGTCCCTCACGCTGGATTTGGCATGGGTTTCGAGAGGCTATTGAACTATATCACTGGTATGGAAAACATCCGGGATGTGATTCCGTTCCCACGCACTCCCGGGAACGCGAACTTTTAACCTTTATCACTCGCCTGGCTGAAAGATTCCATCGATGAATACTGTATTGCTAACCACCCATCATGGACTTCCAGGTTTCCAGATCACTGATCCGCATATAGGTATTAATTCGTTTCGTCTCTGCCATCGTGGCATGGGGAACCTGACTATAATTGTGACCCGGTAATAAAAGAGTGTCATCAGGTAACGCTGCCAGCTTCTGGATACTGTGATACATATCCTCTGAATTTGACCCAGGCAAATCCACCCGACCGCAACCATCAATAAAAAGCGTGTCCCCGGAAATTAAAGTGTGTTTTACCTTGAAGCACTGTGAGCCCGGCGTATGCCCTGGTGTATGCAGGAACTCTATTTCGATATCACCGATCTTGAGCTTGTCTCCCGATTCAACTTTTTTCATATCGTTTTCGGAAATACCGGTGACCTTCTTCAGCCCCGGTGCTTCGAGTTTATGGGTATAGATCTTCACTGGATTGGTCGCCAATAACTCAGCGACACCGGTGACACTGTTCGTTCCAAGCGAACCCCCACAGTGATCAGGGTGATAGTGCGTCACCAATGCGGCAGTCAGTTTGTAATCGCGCTCATTGATGAAATTCAACAGGCCATCAACATCCCACGCTGGATCAATGACCACAACCTCACGTGTTCTTTTACATCCAATCAGGTAGGCAAAATTCTGCATGGGTCCTATCTGGATCTGTTCTACAATTAGTCCATCTTCTGGTGCCATTCCATTCCTCAATCCGGAGTTATAGTTCGAACTTCATACCCTGTGCCAGCGGCATTTCAGTCGAGTAATTGATGGTTGCGGTTGAGCGCTCCCGTGGACACTTCAAGCCCCAGTGCCTTTTTAATCTCATCAAAATTCATCAGTCAATGGCTGCAGTCACCGCAATTTCAACAGTAAACTGGGGTGCTGCCAGTTTGGATTCTACGCAAGCCCTTGTCGGTGTATTACCTGCTGATACCCAGGCGTCCCAAATCTCGTTCATGGCAGCAAAATCAGTCATATCAGCCAGCCAGATACTTGCCGTCAATATCTTTGTTTTATCAGTCCCGGCCTCTTCCAGCAAACCATCGATTGAATTCAGAATGTCTCTGGTCTGCTCTCCTGCATTTTCACCGGCTGCGTTTAGCGCCACTTGACCAGCCGTATAAACAATATTTCCGTGCACGACTGCCTGGCTCATACGCGGGCCGACCTTGATTCTCTTAATGCTCATTTTGGTTCCTTACTGATCTTGTTTCTGTGTTTTTAAATAGTTATGCGCCCTATCCAGCATGATGGTCTTAATATCATTAATCACCGTATCAGGGTGAAGAAACGATACGGAATAAATATTACGAATCTTAAAATTGTGATCAATCAGATAGACGCGAAGCATATGTGAAATGGACCCCAGAAGCTTGCCATTTTCGTCAATATCCAGGATGACAAACTGGTCATAATCTGAAAGGATTTTCTTCAACTCTTCAGGGATTCTTGAAGTAACGAAGTGCCAGTCAGATCCAGGATTCCGGAAGTTGCTGGCATATTGCTGCAATACTTCTGCCGTATCATTTTCCGGGTCAAAGCTGAAACTAACAAGCCTCACAGTTTCCTTCAGCGCATCATCGCCTTTCAGGCGATCCTGGATCCTGCCCATGACATAAGTGGCCACCGGACACCCGTTAACATCTGAACAATTCGTGTAAATAAAGCTAAGAAGCGTAAACCTGGAGGCCATCAGGCTATGTAAACTCAGCTCCTGATCAAGACTATTAACTACCAGGGCGTCCTCTGCTGTACCCAGAACCGGTAATCGGTAGGTTCCGGGCCCAGGAAGAACAAACTCAAGATCACCATATCCGGGTGCTAATACAAAACTCTCGCTCTGATGATGCTGTGCCGGAAATGCATTAAATGATACCAACAGTACCAGTACAGCGAATGATCTCACCGACTGTTGGGTCGACTGGCCAGTAAATTTTTCACAGGTTGATTCATGCCGTACAAAGAATAGGCGCCAAATCTCATTTGATGTGGATAACCCAACTTCTCTGCGACAAAATCAATGGTAAGTTTGTGCTTTAGGTTCTTGCCATCGAAGTCATAAATTTTAAAATATTGCAGATCAGCACCGGTGGATTCTTTCTTGTCCCAGTTACTTAAGAGTGATGAAGTAAAGTAAATCCGTTCACCATCCCAGCTCTGGGAAACCATATTAACTTGTTCACCAATTTTCTGCTCACTCACCTGAACAGGATGATGTGGATCAGAAATATCGAACAATCTCACCATGCCATCATTCCAGGTATCCACCCATAAAATGTTGTCATCGGCACTGATCGAAATATCAACCGGCAAGGGTAACTTTGATGCATCACCAATGTCAGCGACTTTCTTTGACTGCCATTGTGAATTCTCATCTTCATAGATCAGCCAGATTTCAGAAGTTAGTGCCGTGGTGGTAAAGCAATAGTCATTTTTCGCACCCCATGCGCAACGAATTTCCAGGGGTGCTCCCGGCACATCCAATATTTTCTTTGGTTTGCGTGCATGAAGATCCCAAATGACCACTGTATTACCGAACTGGGCCATGGCTTCGGGGCTGGCCATCATCGCACCAAGATTCATCATATAGTTGTTCCAGCCGGTAAATGATGAGGTCACCATGATATTGTGGCGAGGAATTGCCCGCAGATCATAGCCATATCCGTCAGCAAATTTCCCTGATTTTGTCGCACCATTGAGCGAGCCATCTCGGGGCATCCAGTAGGTGCCGATGTAATCACCTGCATTGGTGTATTCAACCATGCCTGTCGGTCCACCATGATCCATGTTATTGGATAACCCCGTTATCATCATCCGCCCGGGAAGCGCGTAGGACGTATGAGGTCCGACGACTCCGCCAGATTTAGATACAAAATCATCAATGGTTTTGTGCAATCTCGGTTTTGCGGGGTCAGTGTGAATATCAAAAATAAATATCTTGCTTGTGTCGAGACCCGATGCCCAGAGATAACGCCGATCATCAGTCAATCCAGAATGGTGTGCTTCATTCCGGCCACCAACTGAAATGCTGTTTATTATCTTGCCATAGGTCTCTGTATTGGGATTTACGGATATAGTGACGAGCTTGTCCTGCTCATCACCCAGACCTTCAACCCCAAGCGTCCAGACATAAACAAAATCTTCCTGACCAGTTATCTTGGCCATATAGGGAGACATACAAGTTTCATCGGCAAATGCGACGATGGGTAACATCAGGGAGAGCAGTAGTAATAATCGCTTCATAGGAACCTCTTTTCGTGTCATTTTCGTGAGAGTAGCCCTGGGGCTTTCCATTTAAGGTTAGTCTACAAAAGAGAAATTCAAGGCTGTTTTTAAAAGGATCGGCTCAAGGCTGTTTTCAAAAGGGCAGCTCAAGGCTGTTTCAAATCTCCAGTCTGAACGCCTATCATAGCAATACTTTGAGGAGTTGATGCAAATGCTTTATCGTCATTTCTTAAGCCTCGTTTTACTGCTGGTTTCCTTTCAGGCCGAATCTGCTGAATCCACACCAGTGCTAGGCATGCAGCCATCGCCTGAGCCAGAAATGCGGCAGGTGTTGCTGGGTAAAAAGCTGTTTTTCGACCGGCGCTTGTCAGCAAACGGTACCTTGTCCTGTGCTATGTGCCATATCCCGGAGCAGGGGTTTGCCCAGAACCAGCTTGCAACTCCCGTGGGTTTCAATGGTCGCGAGGTTAAACGTAATTCGCCGACACTGCTGAATGTGGCATATAGAACGATACTCTTCCATGACGGGCGAGAGTTCACTCTTGAAGATCAAGTCTGGTCACCACTTTTAAATAGTCGTGAAATGGGCAATGTCTCCATTGGTGCTGTTCTTCATCGATTGCGGAACCTGGACAACTATCAATCTGAATTTCGATCAATATTTAGTGAGGATATCAATGCCGCTAACTTAGGCACTGTATTAGCGGCGTATGAGCGAACACTGATCGCCGCTGGCTCTCCTTTTGATGAATGGTATTTTGGTAAGGATAACTCTGCAGTGAATGAAAATGTAAAACTCGGGTACGCACTTTTTGTTCGTCACGGATGCGGTAAATGTCATGTTGTAAACACCGATGAAGCCCAGTTTACAGACGATGACTTTCACAATACAGGTATTGGATTCGAGCGTGCAATGGTGCTACAACGACGTGAAAGTCAGGTGATTCAGCTAGCAGAAACACTCTCTATCAAATCGACCCAGTCGTTTGAAGGAGAGAGCCTGAGCGATCTGGGCCGATATGAAATGACCGGAATTTCATCGGACAAGTGGCGATACAGGACACCCACGTTACGTAACATAGACCTCACCGCTCCATTTATGCACGATGGTTCAATATCCAGCCTCGAGGAAGTCATCAGATTTTATATGAGAGGCGGAATTGACAATCAGGGGCTTGATCCCGATCTAAAACCATTCACTCTAAATGAATCCGAGTTGGGTCAGCTGGTTTCATTCCTGAAATCCCTTACCTCACCCTATATAGAAAACCTCATCAGTGAAGCCAGGTCGTCGAAGGTCAGTGACTACTGAATTTGAGTGTCCAAAAACTGTGGGCATCGAAAGATAATCACGGCTGGGCTATGATGCAGAAATACAGAAGCAGGAATGCTATTGATGGAAACCGGAAACGATAAAACGGGTGAATCTGGATCCAGAGAACCCCGAAGTAAAAAGAAATCCCTGATTCTTGTCGTCGATGATCAGGCTACAGTAATTCTAATTATGAGTAAGATGTTACGGCCTAAATATGATATTTGCGTTGCCACGGATGGAAAAAAGGCGATTGAAGTTGCCAGGAACATGCTTCCGGATCTGATTCTTCTAGACAATTTGATGCCCGGCATGTCGGGGATAGAAGCGTGTATGATTCTTAAAAGTGACCCTCTTACCAGGAAAATCCCGGTGATTTTTGTCACGTCAATGGATGATAAACACAACGAGGCGATTGGTTTCAACGCCGGGGCAGTAGATTACATACCCAAACCACCGTCGACAGAAATAGTCCTGGCCAGGATAAGTGTTCACCTGAACAATGCGAGACAGCAGGAGTTTGTTAGTCGAATTGCGAGAGGTGAACTCATTGATCTCGCTGACATAAGGGAAAAAGCACGGTCATTAATACAATAAAGCCGTATGCAGACTTCGATCATCCCGGGCAGCAAAATCAGAGCCAAAGAATAAATGAAAATTCGCGCACTCTTTAATTTGCCGGGATTCGCCTGGATCTCGATATTTTCTTCTTGGCCTATCGCCGCACGGCTACCCACTTTGTTGTTAGTAGTTTCAATTGGCGCACTCGCTCTTTACTTCCTCGGTCTGCCAGTTTCTCGCATCGTCAATGTCATTGTGACCATCGCATTTATCACCAGCACACTCGCACTCTGGATAATTCTTGCCACCAGTGCTGAGCATGATCTAACGGAGGCTGACATCGACAATGAAAAATATCTCTCGATGCTGGCTCCAACACCATCCATGGCAAGGCTTGAGACAATTCTTGGCTGTGTCTTGGGATTACTGAACCTGACAGCTATGCATCTGTTATCAAGTGGCCGAGGACTGTGGGTGCTGGAACTCCTCTTCAATCCTGGTTTTTTGACTGTAAACCCGGCTATGTACGCTTTTGTACTATTCGCTGTTGTGGTGATGACCTGGGGTGGAGTCATTACAATCCACCTGTTGTTTTTCCTGCACAGGCACTATCGAGCATACCTGACCCTATCCCGTGATCTGCCCCTGAATCTGTTCGATCTTGAACCCTGCCAGATTGTCAGCCGACCACTTTTAAGATACTGGTTATTGGTCGTTTTGGTTATATCCATGTATTCACTCTTCAGTCAGTTTTCTACCAGTGACTCACCCCAACAGGAGATATTTGCACTGGCCGTTGCTGGTCCGTTGTTCACTATATTGTTACTGCTTTCCTGGTGGTTCATCAAACCAGTTTGGATCATTCGAGAGCG
>SMVB01006412.1_pt1 | contig 12773 bp, 11 predicted proteins | sample 2456461 | NCBI WGS metagenome assembly SMVB01 (sample SAMN11095934, study PRJNA526329) | marine sediment metagenome | biome: Marine sediment; feature: Surficial sediment; material: Deep marine sediment; isolation source: Hadal surficial sediment | place: Pacific Ocean | collected 2014-05 | depth...
TATGAAGTATTGCTCCAACTGCGGCAACCTGGTCGCACAGAAAATTCCGGACGGCGATTCCATGAGCCGCTGGGTCTGCAGCGCCTGTGACATCGTGCATTATCAGAACCCGAAAATCGTTGTCGGCTGTGTGCCGGAGATCGACGACAAGATCCTGTTGTGCAAACGGGCGATCGAACCACGCTACGGATTCTGGACCGTACCGGCAGGGTTTATGGAACTGGGTGAGACAATCGCTGAAGGAGCGGCTCGCGAAACACTCGAAGAGGCCTGCGCCGAGGTCGAAATCGGGCACCTGTTCGCCTCCGTCGATGTGCCCGAGGCAGGCCAGGTGCACCTCTTTTTTACGGCAACGTTGCTTGGGGAGTTTGCAGCCGGACATGAAACGCTGGAGGCGGATCTCTTCGCAAAGGATAAGATTCCCTGGGACGAGATTGCGTTTCGCAGCGGATTATTTGCGCTCAGAAAATACCTGGATGACGCCGGTCAGAATAAGGGCGTCCATTTGCACGAGGTCGGGCGTAACAAGTCCTAGCCAGGATTAATCGATGGCTACGATTGCCTGCTTGAGCTTGTCCGCCGGCATATAGCCGCTGAACAGGGTGCCATCGTGCAACACGATGGCCGGCGTGCCACGCAGACCGATGTCCTGGCCAATCAGGTAATGCTTGCTGACGATCGATGCATCGCAGGTACGGGTCGGATATTCCTTGTCCAGTTTGGCAAGCGTCAACGCTTCATTGCGGTCGTTGGCGCACCAGACGTTTTCCGCCTTGGCCCAGGAGGGCGAAGTCGGACCATTGCGTGGATACAGGAAATAGCGAATCTCGATACCCTGCTCCATGTACTGATCGATTTGAGAATGTAAGCGGCGGCAGAACGTGCAATCGATATCGGTGAACACGGCAACGCTGTACTCCACTTCGTCCGGCGAGAAGACGATTACCTGGTCATTCGGCACCGCCGACAACATGTTGACCCGCGCCTCATTTCGGCTTCGCTCGCTCAGGTTGGAATTGTCTTGCAGGTCAATCAGGTCGCCCTGCAACAGATAGCGGCCATCCCCGGAAATGTAAGCAATGATGGCGCCTTTGCGGATCGTGTACCAGCCGTCAATCGGACTTTCGAAAATTTCCTCGGAATTGATCTCGGCAAACCGTTCCGACACCGTGTCGCGAACTTTCTGCAGCTCCGCTGAGACCTCTTCTGCCGTTGCAGGCACGGCGATAAACAGCAGGACTGCTGATAGCAACGTAGCGGCTCTCAGTAAAAATTTGTTCATCAAGGGTTCCTAAAGTGCACTGCCGAAGCGGGGCTTGCATGCCGGATCCGAAAGCGGGGCGATTGTATCAGAGTAGACCGGCTGACAAGGCCATTTGTTCCAGCCTGTGAGCCGACCGCGGCGTCAGTCAGCCCCGTGGGTGGTGCTGGCTATGCAGGTCTTTCAGGCGCTCTCGCGCGACATGCGTGTATATCTGTGTCGTCGAAAGATCACTGTGGCCCAGCAGCAGCTGGACGACCCTGAGATCCGCACCACGATTCAGCAGGTGTGTTGCGAACGCGTGGCGCAGGCTGTGCGGTGATAACTTCTTGTCAATACCCGCCTTCTGTGCGTAGCGCTTGATGATGTGCCAGAAAGCCTGGCGAGTCATGCGATCACCACGCCGTGTCGGGAACAGATAGTCGGTCTGGCGTTCGAGCAAAATTTCCATGCGCGGGCCATCGATAAAATCTTTCAGCCAGCGTTGCGACTCTTCGCCGAGCGGTATGAGCCTCTCGCGATCACCTTTACCGATGATACGCAGTACGCCCTGGTTGAAATTAACCTGCGACTGCTTGAGGTTGATCAGCTCTGTTACGCGCAAGCCGGTCGCGTACAAGAGCTCCAGCATGGCGCGGTCGCGGTGCCCGAGCGGTTCGTCGACATTCGGCGCCTTCAGCAGTTCGTCTACTTCATCTTCGGTCAGGGACTTCGGCAGAGAACGGCCGATGCGGGGCATTTCAATATCGGCGGTCGGATCCGTGTCGCGCAGTCCTTCGCGCATGATGTAGCGGAAGAAACGGCGAAAGCTTGAAAGTTGCCTGGCGGTCGAACGGGGCTTGGCGCCCGACTCGACTCGCCGTGCTATGAATTCCAGGAGATCTGCTTTCTCAGCTTGCTCAATTTGAATGTTACTTTCCGACAAGCCACGCCACAGGGTCATCAGGTCGGCCCGATATGCACCCAGCGTATTGGCAGACAAGCCGCGTTCCATCCAGATCGCGTCGAGAAACTGGTCTACCAGCTCCTCAGAACTCGATCGTGGCTTTTCAGGTTTGTCTGGCTGACTACTCGTCATGATTTCCATCAGTTTTGTACGCCGTCCATGGCTTGCCTGGTGATTTCAGTCTACCTTTGCACGTTTCGGCTCACTACAATTGTCGCAGACCGGGAATCGCTTCCGATTGTCTCCGCCGCGATCAACACATCGCCAAGCAACGGATTTATCAAGGAATTGAGTATGATGAGGCCCAGTCGACATCGGCGTGACCGCTGTCACAGATTCACATAGGGCATTAACATAAGGTGATCTGCGTCACAGCTTTATGTGGGATGCAGGCGTTTGCAGGCAGAAAAAGAAAAACAAATGACCCATTTGGACAAGAAAGCGGCAAGCGGGATCGGCGCTTTTTTCTTCGGCCTTTACGCCTGGCTCGCCTTCATCCTGATCGTACTGTCCAGCAGCGTATTTGCCTTGCTCCTGCCAGGGCTCGAGCGCCGCCGGCGATGGGTCTCCGCATCTGCCAGGGCGGCATTTACGCTGACCGGTATGCGGGTCACGCTGCGTGGACTGGAAAAACTGCCAAAGGGCCACTGCATCGTTGTTGCCAATCACGCCAGTTACATCGACGGAGTGGTCCTGTTTGGATTCATGCCGCCGCGCTTCGCCTTCGTCATCAAGGGTGAGATGAAAAACTTCCCGGCGGTCAACTTCCTGTTGCGGCGGATCGGCGCCAGGTTCGTCGAGCGCTTCGATGCCTCGGGTAGTGCCCGCGACGCGCGCCAGCTGCTGAGGGCTGCATCATCGGGTGAATCGCTGGCAATCTTTCCCGAGGGCACGTTCCTCCGCTATCCGGGACTGGACCGGTTTCGGTCCGGCGCTTTTGCTGCCGCCATCAAGGGCGGGCTGCCCGTGGTGCCGACGGTGATTTCCGGGTCCCGGTACGTTCTGCCCGGCGGGCACCTGTTGCCGCGCCACGGTCACCTGAGAATCGATATTTTGAACCCTATCGAACCAGGCGACCCCGCCTATGGAAATTCCCGGGACCTCGCAGAATTGTCGCGGCAACGTATCCTCGAGATCCTCGATGAACCGGATTTGCTGGCATAACAAATTGTATGGGGACAGTTTACTTAATTGATTTCCCTGTTTTCCCTGACCACCAATTAAGTAAACTGTCCCCATAATTCATACCGGAATAGCCAATCAATGAACCAGGATGCCGTCGTTATCGTTGCCGCACAGCGCACCCCACTGGGCGCATTCCAGGGTGTCTTAAGCCCGGTCAAAGCGACGGATCTGTCTGCCGCCGCTACACGCGCCGCCCTCGATGGATGTGGCCTGGATCCCGGCGCCATCGACGAGGTGCTGCTCGGCTGCGTGTTGCCGGCGGGGCTCGGCCAGGCGCCTGCGCGGCAGGCGGCGCTCGCGGCAGGCCTTCCCAATAGCGTCCCATGCACCACGATCAACAAGGTATGCGGCTCGGGCATGAAGACGACCATGCTGGGGCATGACCTGATCCTGGCCGGCAGCGCCAACATCGTGGTTGCCGGCGGCATGGAATCCATGAGCAACGCGCCCTACCTGATGCCGAAAGCCCGCGGCGGATACCGCATGGGCCACCAGGAAGTGCTCGACCACATGTTCTTCGACGGACTGCAAAACCCCTCCGACGGCAACATGATGGGTTATTTTGCGGAAGTCACTGCAGAAAAATACGGGTTTTCGCGGGCAGAGCAGGACGACTTCGCGATCGCATCCGTGACCCGAGCCAGGGCCGCAATTGCAGCAGGTCGATTCAAGAATGAAATTGCACCGGTCACCGTCAAAACTCGCAGGGGCGAAAGCGAGGTGTCCGAAGACGAAGGGCCCGGCAAGGCGAACATCGAAAAGATTCCGACACTCAGGCCCGCGTTCAAAGATGACGGCACAGTAACAGCCGCGAGTTCATCGTCAATTTCAGACGGTGCGGCAACGCTGATCCTGATGCGCGAGAAAGATGCCCAAGAACGTGGCGTTAAAATTCTTGCAAAAATCGCCGGCCATTCCAGTTTCGCACAGGAACCGGAATGGTTTACGACGTCACCGGTATTCGCGATCAGAGCGCTGCAAGAAAAGCTTGGCTGGAATCCGGACACCGTCGATCTCTACGAGATTAACGAAGCGTTTGCGTGCGTTACCATGGCCGCAATGCAGGACTTGGGGCTAGCGCACGAAAAAGTAAACGTGAACGGCGGTGCCTGCGCCCTCGGCCACCCGATTGGCGCCTCCGGCGCGAGAATCATGGTGACACTGCTGCATGCATTACAAGACAGGGGCGGCGTCAAGGGCATCGCCTCTCTGTGCATCGGTGGCGGCGAGGCGGTCGCGATCGGTATCGAAGTTTAAGAAAACAAAAAACCTATTCGGAGAATCAAATGGAACTCGCTTCAGCAAAAGCCGTGATATCAGGCGGCGCATCAGGCCTCGGATTTGCAACCGCAAAACGCGTCATCGACGCTGGCGGGCACGTTGCCTTACTCGACGTTAACGACGAGCAGGGCAATAAAAGCGCCGCCGATCTTGGCGCGCGGGCCACCTATGTGCACACGGACGTATCGAATGAAGCCGAGGTCCAGGCGGCGATCAAGAAGGCCGCTGAGTTCATGGGCGGTATTACGCTGGCTGTCAACTGCGCCGGCGTTGTCGGCGCAGCGCGCGCACTCGGCCGCGAGGCACCGATGCCGACAGAGTTTTTCGCGAAAACAGTTGCGATCAACCTCGTCGGTTCTTTTACGGTTGCGAAAGAAGCAGCCAATATCATGCAGAACAACGAACCGAATGATGACGGTGAGCGTGGAGTGATCGTCAGCACCGCATCGGTCGCTGCTTTCGAAGGTCAGATCGGCCAGGTCTCCTATTCCGCATCGAAGGGTGGCATCGTCGGCATGACATTGCCACTCGCCAGGGAATTCGCCCGCATCGGTGTTCGAGTGAATGTCATCGCACCCGGAATTTTCATGACGCCGATGGTCGCGGGCATGTCACCGGAACTACAGGCATCACTCGGCGCCCAGGTGCCCTTCCCGCCCAGGCTCGGCCGGCCGGAAGAATATGCCGATCTCGTTGCCAGCATTTACGGCAACGCAATGATCAATGGCGAAACGATACGCCTCGATGGCGCGATCCGAATGCAGCCGAAGTAAATTGATTTCGATGCCCGCATTGTCAGTCGAAAGCAGATCTCAACCAGCAACCGTTCGAATCAACTTACATGGCTTACTTGAAGTAGTTTCGAGATTGTGTTTCCGCGGTAACTTCTGGCAAATCAATGTGGGGAATTACGCCTGGGAAAGCACCTGATTCTGGTCGGACCAGAGCTGGTCCATGAGCCCGGTTGCTGATGACAATGCAATTTTACTAAAAATTTCCGCGATAGGCGCGGCATGAAACCGGGCATTTTGTCGAGAAATGCGGATGCGGTCGGAGTCCGCCTCGAAGGATCGATTGCCTGTGCTCCGGCGTGGTTTGGTGGATCAGAGTGTCTCAATTGCAGTCAGATGGAGACACGAAATTCAGTCAAAAGCCAATTTCAACTGGGTAGCGATCTTTTGTAACCGCTTGTCGCGAGTCCAGACCAAGGCTGTATCCGCCAATGCAGTCGATGCCAGAAGGTGGGCGTCGATAAAATCGATTCCCTGCCCCATCAGTTGATTGCATCCGATAAAGTGCAGTACCTCTTCCTGAGAGGCTACCGGCGCCTGGGGCAGAGCGTTGAGCAACCTGAGCACATCAGTCCGCTTGTACAGATTCCCACAGGCCAGTTCACCAATCACAAAGGGGTGTGCCAATACCATGCTGCTATTGAGCAGTTCGGTCAGCCGCTCGGCTCCAGCGCGCAGATGATCGACCCAGACCGAGGTATCGACCAGGATCATGCCGGATCAGACTGCCGGCGGGAAATCGGTTTCAGTTTCGGCTCGCTACCACCCAGCCGCGCCAGCCGACGGGCACTCTCCCGTTCTATCAGGGCGCGCAATCCCTCACGCACCAGCGCAACCTTTCCACTCAGCCCGGTAACCCGTTGTGCCTCGGCCAATAATTGGTCGTCGATATTCAGCGTGGTTCTCATGAGCAGCTCCCAGTGGCGATAGGCACGGTTTACGGCATCATATGATGATATATCGTATGCATTAATAGCGCAACCGTTGACGCCCGGCCCAGTCCGGGCGTGGATGAGACCTCCCGGGTTCCACTCAAATGTGGGGAAATTCGCTGGGGAGAACGCCGAACTCGGGTCAGACGAGATCTGGGCGATGAGCCCGCTTACTGATGACACTGCAAATTTACAAAAGCAAGCTGCGATGATCACGCCGCGAATCCGGGCATTTTGTCGAGAAATGTTGCGGCGTGTAACCGGCGCCGTTCGGATCAATCGAGAATTCGATACGTCCTATTTTGGCCGCTGTTCGGGCAATGGCACGTTGAACTCGATCGCCGCCAGTTGAGCGTCGGACTGCCCCATCTTCGCCAGGAACGGCTGCCAGCGGGGATCGTCATGCAGATTCCTGAACGCGTAGTAAGTAGCGACGCTGCCAATACCCGTTTCGTCTTGCTCCCGTGCTCTTTCCAGCCATACAAAGGCATTGTCATTGTCACGGCGTCCGGCGAACACGGTCGCGACTTCGAGAGATGCATCTTCTGTGTGTTTCTCTATCAGTTCGGCCAGAAAATTATCGGATTCATCTTTCTGCCCCAGCTGGTAATAAGCCAGCGCCTGGCCAGACAGGCGATACGCCTCTATCGTCTCCTGCTCCATGGCCTTTAGCGCTGCCTCGGTCTCGCCAGTGGCCAGTAGCGCGAGTCCAAGCATCTGCCACGCACCGAAATGTTCGGGATGCAGCGTGAGTGCGATGCGCACACTCACCGCGGCATCGTCCGGGCGCCCGACCTTGAGGTAGGCAAGAGCCAGCTCGAAATGCCCGACGGGCCCCGCCGGATCCCGGGCGACCGCATATTCCTTGAACGCAATCGCTGTGTCCAGACGCCCCAGGGATTCCGCCAGGTAGGCAACGCCGGAAATAATGTCGAGATCGGTAGGATCCAGCTTAAGCGCGCGTTCGAAGTGCCGCGCCGCTGTTGCCATGTCGTGATCGTACAATACCGCGATCCAGCCAAGCCCGGCCACGCCAACGGCAAACTGCGGGTCTATAGCAAGCGCCCGGTCGATCGCTTCACGTGCATATTGTGAGGCCTCACCCACGGGCCGTATGCCAACCAGTCCCTGGAAGACATACATTTCAGCCAGGCCCTCCAGGGCGGGCGGGTAATCGGGGTCGATGGCCAATGCCTGCTGGTACAGCTGCAGCGCCTTTTCGTAAGCTTGCGGATTATGCTCCAGCCGAATGTGCCTGGCCTGTAGAAACAGCGCATAAGCTTCCGGGTCTGTTGTTCGCACGCTGAGGGTCGCATTTCCCAGCAGCGTGAGCTTGAGTTGTTCCACGACTTCTGCCGCTATTTCATCCTGGGTCGCGAAAATATCATCGAGCGTGCGGTCATAGGTTGCTGACCACAGATGTGTATCGGTACGTGCCTCGATCAACTGGGCGGTGATACGCACCCGGTTGCCTGACTTGCGCACGGAGCCTTCAAGTATATGCGCGACATTCAGTTGCTCCGCCATGGTCGGGATATCGATGTCCTTGCCCTTGTAGGAGAACGCCGATGACCGCGAGATCACTCGCAATTGTGGAATCCTGGTGAGCAGATTCAGCAGTTCCTCGGAGATGCCATCGGAGAAGTACTCCTGCTCCGGGTCGGAACTCATGTTCACAAATGGAAGCACGGCGATGGACTTGTCCCCGTAGGATTCCACCAGTGCGTCGTTGCGCGCCTGCCGTGCCACGCTCTCCTCTCGCGTCGCGTCCCGCGCAGGATCCAGCACAAACTTGTCAAACGCGAAGAATCCCAGGGCCAGCGCCAAGACCAGCATGATAATGCGGTCCAGTGTCTTGCTGGTCCGCGCGGTGATGGACCGACTGCGGTCAACTTCCCATTCTTTTTTCAGGCCCTCAGGCGTGAGTTCGAAGGCCCACGAAAATATCAACACGGGAATGAGGCCGATGACCAGCACGATGATAACGATGCGAACATCGGTGCCGCCGAAGCCGAAAGCCGGGAAGACCGTTTCAACGACCTGAATCAACAACCACGAGACAGCCAGGTAGGCCGCCGCTACGCGCAATACGTTGCGGCGCTTCAACTCCTCCAGGAACGATACCGTCATTTCCTTCTCCCTGAAGATAACTGTAGATCAAAAAACCCGGCGTGAATCCTCGTCGCTGACAAGCGCAGCGGGCCGGGCTTACATCCCCGAATAATTCGGGCCGCCCCCGCCTTCCGGGACGACCCAGACGATATTTTGTGTCGGGTCCTTTATGTCGCAGGTTTTACAGTGTACGCAATTAGCTGCGTTGATCTGGAATTTCGACTTGCCGTTTTCCCCGACAACTTCGTATACGCCGGCCGGGCAGTATCTCTGCGCCGGTTCATCGTATTCAGGCAGGTTGAAGTCGATCGGGATCGATTCATCCCTGAGCGTCAGGTGTGAGGGCTGGTCTTCTTCGTGACTGGTGCTGGATAAGAAAACCGACGACAGAATATCGAAACTGACAACGCCATCCGGCTTTGGGTAGTCGATCGGATTTGCCGCGCTCGCCTTTTGTAATGAATCGTGATCCGCGTGCTGGTTGCGAAGCGTAAACGGCAGTTTGCCGCGGAAGATATTCTGGTCAATGAAGGTGAATGCTGCACCGAAGAACGTTCCAAGTTTGTGCAGCGATGGGCCAAAGTTTCTTGCGCGGTGTAGTTCGTCATGCACCCATGATTTTTTGACCGCCTCGTCGAACGAACTGAGCTGCGAATATGCTTCGCCGTTCGTCAGTGCTTCGTACACGCTTTCCGCGGCGAGCATACCGGTCTTGATTGCCGTGTGTGCGCCCTTTATCTTGACGCCATTAAGGAAACCCGCGTCACAGCCAACGAGTATGCCGCCGGGGAAACTGAGTCTGGGCAGTGACTGAAGTCCACCCTTGTTAACGGCTCGCGCGCCGTAAGCGATGCGTTTGCCGCCCTGGAGACAGGCGCGCAGCTTCGGATGCTCTTTCCAACGCTGAAATTCATGAAACGGAGAGAGGTACGGATTGGTGTAGTTGAGCGCCACGATAAATCCGAGGAACACCAGGTTGTTGGCGGCATGATAAAGGAATCCGCCGCCTTCGGTTTTGTTGTCCAGCGGCCAGCCCATCGTATGCACGACCAGCCCTTCCTGGTGTTTTTGCGGATCGATTTCCCAAATTTCTTTCAGGCCGATGCCGTAATGTTGCGGGTCAGCATCTTTGCGCAGATCGAATTTTTTCATTAGCGCTTCGCCCAGGTTGCCACGGCAGCCTTCGGCGAAGATCGTGTATTTGCCGAGAAGTTCATAGCCTGCCTGGTAACTCGATTTCTGCTGGCCGTCCTTGCCTAGCCCCAAGTCACTGGTTGCAACGCCTTTGACCCTGCCTTCGTTGTCGTATAGAACCTCGGATGCCGCGAAACCGGGGAAAACATTAATGCCGGCGGCTTCTGCTTTGTCACCCAGCCACTGGCAAAGTTTGCCGAGGCTAATGATGTAGTTGCCCTTGTTGTGCATCGGCGATGGCACCAACAAACCGGGCACCCTGATCGATTTCCTGTAACCCGTCAGGTAATGGATGATGTCGCCTTTGACCGCGGTCTTAACGGGGGCGCCCTGCTCTTTCCAATCGGGATAAAGCTCGTCCAATGCGCGCGGTTCGAAAATATTGCCGCTCAAAATATGCGCGCCTATCTCGGATCCCTTTTCGACCACGACCACTGACATCTCTTTACCGTCTGCTGCGGCCAATTGCGAGAGGCGGCAGGCGGCAGCGAGACCGGCCGGCCCGCCACCGACGATCACGACATCAAATTCCATCGATTCCCGCTCCGCATGCTCGGACATATCTATTTCTTCTTATCAGGGCCCACGCATTCTAACACTGCAATCGCTTTACACGAGTTGTTGAAGCCGCTGTAATCGGCGGTCATAGAATGGGGAAATACTTGGGCATCCAGCAAGCATACGCAGCCACCGTAATGAGGTGCGGTCAGGTCGAAGATCAGGCACAGCTGCGGGTGGTTGATGCACTGCAGAAACTGGAGGAGCAGATTCTCCACGCCGAAACGCTGGCCGGCAGGTTGCGGCGACTCCTGCCCGGTTCATCTCGCGGCCGCCCACGCAGCATCTACCTGTGGGGCGGTGTCGGACGTGGCAAGACGTTTCTGATGGATCTCTTTTTCGGCTCGCTGAACATCGAAAAGAAGAAACGCATTCACTTTCACCGGATGATGCGTGATATCCACGCGCGACTGAAAACCCTGGATGACGTTGAAGACCCACTGGACCGCGTCGCCGCCGACATCGCCTCCGAAACCCTTGTGCTTTGCTTTGACGAATTTTTCGTCAGCGATATTGGCGACGCCATGATTCTTGGCAGGCTGCTTGAAGGACTCTTCGAGCGCGGCGTCGTTCTCGTGACGACGTCGAACGCGCGACCTGCCGATCTGTACAAAGGCGGATTGCAGCGCGAACGTTTCCTGCCAACCATAGCATTACTCGAACAACATACGAGCGTGATCGAGCTGGACGGCGACACCGACTATCGCCTGAAACTTTTGCAGGAGGCCGGCACGTTTTTTTCTCCATCAGGTAATGTGGCTAACGCCAGCCTGATGCACTACTTCGAAGAAATCGCGTCGGGGGAAACTATCGAGAAACATGTGCTCGATGTTCTCGGGCGTGATGTGCAAACCCACCGCTGCGCCAAGGGCATTGTCTGGTTCGACTTTAAGGATATCTGCGACGGCCCGCGCAGTCAGGAAGATTACATCGAGATCGCACGCTGGTACCCGACCGTGATCATTTCGGATATGCCGGTGCTGAGCCGGGAGCTGGATAACCCGGCACGCCGGTTCATTGCGATGGTGGACGAATTCTATGATCGCAGGGTCAAACTGATCGTCTCGGCCGACGCCAGTGTCGACAAGCTGTACCAGGGCAAGCGCCTGCAGTTGCCATTCGAACGAACAGCCAGCCGGCTCACCGAAATGCAGTCAAGCGACTATCTTCACGCAGCGCATCTGGCCTGATGCGCACTGCAAACAGCTGCTTAAGCAGCTGTTACACTTCAATGATGCTGTGCTTGATATTGTCGGCCCAGAAATCGGCTACCGGGGATGCCTGAGCGTGGATGAGAAGAACGATAGAGAACTGATTTTAGAAGACTTTTTGCCGTACCGGCTGGCAATCCTGTCGCATGCGATCAGTTCGTCGATTGCCCGCGCGTACGACCAGCGCTTCGGTCTGACGATTCCGGAGTGGCGGGTTATCGCCATCCTCGGCCGTTTCCCGGGTCTTTCCGCGGTCGAGGTTGCCAAACGCACGATGCTGGACAAGGTCGCCGTCAGCAGGGCCGTCACCAAATTGATCAAAGACGGACGCATTGACCGGCAATTCGCGGACGCTGACCGCCGCCGCTCGATTCTCAATCTCTCCGCAGCAGGACGAAAAGTTCACGATGAAGTCGCGCCCCTGGCCTTAGGAATCGAAGACGACCTGTTGCACGGACTGACTGACGATCAGATCGGGACACTGAACGAGGTCATTGAGCGTTTGCTGGCGCGTGCTCGCTTGATCGGCGCGCCTTAAAAAAATCGCCCGCTGGGGCGGGCTCCTACGATACGAGACCATAATTCCTGACTTTGAAGTCATCCGCGGTACTACCACAATATCGGTAATCCCGGATTGCGCCACGCTTTGGGCCTTGGGTTATAATCGCGGCCCGTCGCGTACAGGGTGACAGGCTTCAGTCCGCAGCATGTAATGCGGACCACGAATAAGAGTCCTGCCAGATCCCGATTTGGAGCACTTCTTGGAAACCATTGCGGATTTCGAGGTTCAGTACAGCCAGTTTCTGAATCCGGAAGGCAAACCAAGCTCGGACATTCCCGAGCTTGCGAGAGAGCCAGACACTCTGATTGGCCTGTACCGTGCAATGACGGAAACGCGGGTGTTCGATACCAAGGCCGTGAACCTGCAGCGTACCGGCAAACTCGGTACCTATGCATCCTCACTCGGTCACGAGGCAGCACACGTCGGCATCGCTGCTGCAATGCGGGAGGATGATGTGCTTGCGCCGAGCTATCGTGAAACCGGCACCATGCTATATCGCGGCGTCAGGATGGAAGAGTTACTGCTGTACTGGGGCGGTGACGAACGTGGCAGCAATTTCGCCGATGTGAAAAATGACTTTCCCTATTGCGTGCCAATTGCAACGCAGTGTTTACATGCCGCCGGCGCAGCAATGGCCTTTCAGTTACGCGGTGAGTCGCGATGCGCTGTTTCACTGAACGGCGATGGCGGAACGTCCGAAGGCGCGTTCTATGAAGCGATGAATGTTGCCGGCGCACGCA
>SMVB01075529.1_pt1 | contig 12773 bp, 10 predicted proteins | sample 2456461 | NCBI WGS metagenome assembly SMVB01 (sample SAMN11095934, study PRJNA526329) | marine sediment metagenome | biome: Marine sediment; feature: Surficial sediment; material: Deep marine sediment; isolation source: Hadal surficial sediment | place: Pacific Ocean | collected 2014-05 | depth...
AAATGCCTTTGTAACTACATCTTTATGCTCACCCAGCAGGGCCTGCTTTATGACCCGAAGTTATGCGCACACTAACGGAGTATATATTAATTCATACAGCGACCCTGATCCAAATGTCCCATTTCTTCCTAAAGTTCTTCAGGAGACCGGGTATGAAACAGCTTTCCTTGGAAAATGGCGTATGAAACACGGAGCAGAACCCAGAGAGGGTTTCGATTACTGGTTAAGCTTTGATGGGCAGGGTAAATAGGGTTCCCTTGTCATTAGAATATTAATTTAAAAACGGTTTAGCCATTAAGTACATGCTATTTTTCATTGTCATTCAGAGAAGAAAAAACCCCGGTTTTAGCCGATTTGGTTAAAAACCGAGGTTTCACTATTTTGGGATTAGTTCCAATAATTCCCAAAGACAAATATTATGAACCAAATTTCAATTTTCAAAGAGACTGATTATTATTCTCCAAAATGGTACATTTTCAAGAATACTGAGTTGGGGAGAATTTATGACAGTATTCCCTGGAATTCACTTTCTACATGTTTGCCAGAACAAAAAAAGAACAGACCTGGAGCCGTAAATTGGTTCAGTAATGCCGGGATGTTTGGTGTCATGTTTTTAAAACATTATACAAACCTGAGTGATGAGAAATTATTAGACCGAATCAATACCGACTGGGCTATGCAGTTATTTTGCGGGATGTTGCTTGAAGATAACGAGCAGATTAAAGACAGGGCGATTGTATCAAGGATAAGGGGCAAGATCAGTAATCAAGCCGATTTACTCACAGATGTGCAAGGTTCGCTTATTGGCTATTGGAGACAGTATATGGAAGATACCGATGAGTTGCACATGGATGCCAGTTGCTACGAGAGTTACATTCGTTTCCCTACAGACGTGAAGCTATTGTGGGAATGCTGCGATTGGGTTTTTACAAGACAATTGTTTGGTTACTGTAAAAAGCTGGGCATCAAGAGACCCAAAAGCAAATACAGCGAACAAATCATCAAACAGCTCAATTATAGCCGTAAGAGGCGAAAAACGCATAAACAAACCAAGGCACGAAGGAGATCGTTGCTTTACTTATTGGCAAAGGGTCTATGCCAGCTGAAAGAAATTTTATCAGCACACCAAACGCAACTCAACATAGAATTTGCGTATTTCATCAATATAGCTACAATTGAAAAAATCCTGGAGCAACAACAATATCTTTTCGATAACCCACAAGGCAGAGTGGAAGGCCGAATCGTGAGTCTTCACAAGCCCTATGTGCGTCCGATCAAAAGAGGTAAAGAGAATAAGTCGACCGAATTTGGGATGAAATTACATAAGGTACAAGTGGATGGGATCAGCCAAATCGATCAAATGAGTTTTGATAATTTTAATGAATGCACCCGGTTACAACCCTGCGTAGAGCAACATAAGAAACAATTTGGCGAGTGCAGCAGATTAGGAGCAGATCAGATCTATGCCACCAATGCCAACAGGTCTTTCCTGACCCCTCAGAAGATCATTACATGTTTTCCCAAAAAAGGAAAAGATAACAGTACGAAAGAGGAAAAAGAAATTCGATCAGCAATAGGCAAAACCCGTTCTACACAACTGGAAGGCAGCTTTGGCAATGAAAAGAATCACTATGGACTCAGGAAGGTAAAAGCCCTAAGCGAAGGAACAGAGAAGGTTTGGGTGTTTTTTGGCATCATGACAGCCAATGCTGTTAAAATCAGTAAACGCAGGTTAGCTGGCAAAACCTCCAGTCAACAAAAAGCCGCCTAAAAATAATATCGAAGTTTCATGGGAGAGGTCCGTCTATATGGTTCTTAGTTAAATAAAAGATCATAAAATTGTACTATTCTAAGAATGAATCCTGTGAATTAAAATTAAATTCGTATCATGCTCAAAATATTTTTTCCTAAAATTCAAAAAAATGCGATTTTTATGACCTTTGAACTAATTACAAGGAAAGCCTATGTAATCTAAGTGGTTTTTTATTTTACCCAGGTCTAAGCTAATGAATAAAAAACAGCAGAAATCATTTGATTACCTATACAATATTTTTATTTTTGCATCCTCATTTTAGAGGGTCTCGTGGCCGAGTGGCTAGGCAGAGGTCTGCAAAACCTTCTACGGCGGTTCGAATCCGCCCGAGACCTCAGCAAATCCCTGTACATATTTGACTTACAGGGATTTTTTTTGGTCAAAAAAAATCCCAAATTATTGGATCAATCCAAAAAACCCGGGAAATATTAATAAACGTTTTTTTTGAAGATAAGAGTAGAGAAGGATTGATATCGCATTGGACAGCATTTAAATTTTTTATTGAATCATAACACCATAAACAAAATTTTTGAATGGAAATGACACGCCCAAAATGAACGTATCCTTACCCTTTATTTTTATTCTAATCCTTTATTGTCCCTTCTTTACGAACAAAGAAAAAAGATAATTTAACAGGTAAGAATGGGCCTTTTATATTTCCGTCTCTTAAGAAAAGTAGATTTAGCTATCATCAATTTGCAGGAAAATGGACAAATAATAATGGCGGAATTACGGTTCCGCCATTTTTACTTAATGCTGCTTTGGCACTAATATGCAATCTTTTCATTGCTGCTTAATATCGAAATTAAGCTTATTAGGGGTTATCCTCTAACAGTTAGTACTGATGTCAATGTTTCTTTTTTTGGCATCTATATAAACTTACGAATATTCTCAACAGTTGTTACCATTTAATCAGAATTATAATTTGCAAAAAATGCAATTGGTAATCCTTGTAATAAAAAAACATTGAATCTAAAATTTCGTTTAATATGATGAACCTATTATATCAATCTATGGAAAGATTTTACATTTCTGACTAATCATTTATGGTTGTTATTAGGTTTGAGGTTTTGATTAATGGTTAGCAAAAAGGAGGCGGCATTAAGCCGCCTCCTTCTTTTTATTTTTCATTTTTCTTTCCTTCCTCAACTCCAAGCATTTGCAATATTCCATCGAGGTGCTTGTCCATCAGTTCCTTAGGGTTTTTTCCCTTTTCTATACTTAGCGAAATAAAATTGACCAACAGGGCGGTAAGTGCAATCTCGCTCTTTTTGGCTAGTCCACGACATACCAAACTGGAATTAATCTTGCCATTTTCACTTTCAATTTGAATGATGATCTTTCCCTTATTTCTTTCTTCAAACATGATTAATGCTAATAAATGAGATAAAAACAAAATATATGTAATGTGTGACCGTTCCTTGTTGATTAATATATACTGCTAAGGGCACCTCTAATAACTCCATTATGTTTCCCAACTTGGGCTTTTTTCCAGCTACTGCGTTACCAAAATACTCATTTAGCGATGCTAAACTCCGTTTTTGGCGCCTTGTATCTGAAAAAAATACCTGCGTTAGTATTCCAAAAGGAATTAATAGAGGTACCCCTAAGATAAAATAAATATGAAGCGCATGGTTATTTTTCTATTTTTGTACCATTAAATCCGAATCTGCTTGTACCAGAATATAGATGACCAAAACAAATAATTTCATTTTATAAATTATTTCAAATCTCGTAACTCTCAATTATTTATGAAAAGTTTGCATAAAATTTTAATCCTTATTTTTATCGTTGTGGCAAGTGCAGGAGAATATTCATGCAAAAGCCAAAAGAAAATAGCTGCTGAACAAGCTGACGCTGCAGAAGCAAGAAAAATCGCAAAAGCAAAAGCCGACCTTGAAGAATTACTTAGTGACAATACCGGACTTACACTGTATGAAAAAGAAAGTAGGTTAAAGGTAATTAAGGATTTGAATATTGAAGATTCAGAAGTACAAGAGTTAATAGTAAAAGTTGAAGAAAAGCTAAAAAGGGAAAGGGACACATTTTTGGCAAAAGAAAAGGCGGAGAAATTGGCCCGTGAAAGAGAAGAAAAGCTTCGCAGGGAGGGCTCTGAACAAAAAGGTTTGGATGACTATTTTAGCCTAATTGCAAATAGCGCCAACCTGGCAACTTCCAATAGATATGTAAATGAAGCTATAAAACTTTTCGCTTCGGAAGATACACCGGTTTTAATTATCGTGAGCAAATCCGGCAATATTGTCGATTATGATCGCCCAACAACAATCAGAAGATACCTGGAATATATAAAGGATCAGAAAGTGTCTCGCAATAAAATAGAAAATGTAGTCTACGATGCCAATGGCAAGATTACAGAGCTGGAATTAATAAAAAAATAGGCCTCATAATTATAAGTATAAATTTGAAACCAATGAATAAATCAAACATATTTTTAAGCTTAATTCTATTGCTGGGAGTAGCAGTATCTGTATTGGCTCAACCTGAAATTAGCCCCGAAAGAAAGCAGGCAATAGATTCACTTGCCCTTGAAAAGGTAAAGGATTTAGGGAAATATATCAGTATTATCGGGAACAAAGACACTCAATTTTCTGAGGCCAATCGCGTAATTGATCGAGCTCTTGAATTGTTTGCCGAGGGAAGTCAAATGGGTGTATCTTCATTAAATAAAAAGACAATTCAGTATTATGGAATTAGGGAATATTTCCAACGATTGATGGCGCTGAATTATGATCGTGTAAATATTGATTGGTTTAATATTCAATATATCAGTGACCTTGTACGGCAGCCTGACGGAAGGTATGTTGGAGTAATCACTGTTTATCAAAGGTTTACCGGAGAAACCGATGATGGGTTGAAATATGTCGATACTACAAAAAAGGATATAACGGTGTATGTAGAACGAAAGCAGACACAGATTCAGGGAAGGATCATAGGATTTTGGGATGTACTCTTGGGTGACATCCGCGTGTCAGAAACAAAACCAGGCTAATTATTAAATATCAGTTACTTTCTTTTTTCACAATGAGGTTAACCGTTTCGGTTGTATTCCTGCAACTACTTTGTCCAATAGTATCAGCACAGAATATCAGCTCCTACTTAGGAGATGAAAGTTTTTTGTATGCAGAAACCAAACAGATCAATCAATTTTTCAGGAGATTTAATTCTGAAGAAGATATTGATGGTAAAAGGATATATGCGGGAAATCTGAATTATAGAAGTAAAGAATTCAGGTCAAAATATATAAAAATGCTATTTGACCACCAAAATGAAAATATTACTGAAAATCTTAAAGGGGAATTTATTCATGAAGTAATTGAGGAACCCAATCCTTCCTTTCTTGATTATTATGGAGGCAGATGGTTTGCCGAAGTTGACACCAAATTTATTTATAAAGGACAATCCCGAACTGTTGTGTTGTTTTTGGAATTGGAAAAGGAAAACCTTGGGATAAAATGGGTAATTAACAATGTTTATTTTCATCCTTTTACTAAACTATTCTACACGGATTCCACTGCAATCTCAAAGTTCCTGCATCCTATGAGTCATGAGCTTGATTTCATGAATTTGATAAAGGTATTTAAAGACCCGGAAACCGTTGAGTATTATTTTGATGAAGACTACAAACCAGATTTCAAAACTCTGTTTCTCTATGAAATAAAAAAAGGCAACCTGGTTTTTGAAACCGTGGAAAATGTTTCATTTCACTTTTTCCAGCTGCAAAATTGGTACTTTCAGTTGAAGGAATTTAACCGGTCAGGTTATAATACCGGATGGTTGATTTCTAATCTATCCAAAATACCGGAAGATCAAAAAAACAAACTTCTCAAATATATATATTATGAGAATTAGATACTTAATTAAAAATCAGTTCTTCATAATCTTTCTATTTGTCATTTCAGCGCCTCTTCATTCCTACGGCCAGCAGGATTCTGAAAAAGAAAAATTGAATGAATATGAGGCCGAGGTGCGTCATTTAGTGTCATTTCTTCAGTTCTCTGTAAATGTTTTAGGAGATCCTGATGTTTCAGCAAAAGACAAGGATGTGATTATAAATGAAAGTTATCTGAAAATATTTAAAGATGAAAAAGTACAGATAGAAGATGACCTTGATGAAAATCGTGTAGTAGTTACCAATAAAGATGTCCAGGCATATCTGAAAGATGTTGATTTCTTTTTTAAACAGGTGAAGTTCGAATTTAATATTCTTGATATCGCTAATGACGTGAATCATGAAGGACAATTATTTTTCACAATAAAAATGATGAGAAACCTGAACGGGATCACTATAGGTAATGACAGTATAAATTCCGATCAGGAAAGGTATATTGAAGTGAATGTAGATGAAGAAAACAAGGATATAAAGATTGCCAGTATCTATACTACGAAGCTTAGCAGAGATGAAGAACTGACTTATTGGTGGGCAGGACTTGATAATGAGTGGAAAACCTTTCTGGGAGTTGATATTGAAATAAGGGAAGGATTAAGGTTGAATGACATTAAGGAGTTTTCTGATTCTACTTATATTGTAGATGACCAGCAAATAATTGATTCAATAAGAATTATAGATTTTGTAAAAAAAGCTGCAGGAAAAGATGAGATAAATTTATCGGGAAGTAGTGTAATTACCGATCTCAAACCACTGAACCAGTTGAAGAATCTGCGAAAACTTGATATTTCTTCTTCTGATATAATTGACTTATTCCCCATAAGGAATCTGACTACCATAGAGATTTTGGATTGTTCCAATACCATGGTTGATGATTTAAATCCGCTTAAATATTCAAAATCACTACGCGAATTATATATCAATAATACACCAATTACCAGTATTACCGTCATTGAAAATTTTGAGAATTTGGAATTACTTCATTTGAAACAAACCGTAATAGACAGCCTTCCTTCCTTAGATAGATTAATTCACCTAAAAGAGTTGAACTGCTCCAACACAAATTTGGTACGGCTGGATTCTATTACATATTTAAAATCGCTGATCAATCTTGACTTTTCAAATACATCAGTAGATGATCTTGCACCAATTTCCAATTTAAAAAATCTTAAAATATTGACCTTTAATAAAACAAATGTAAAGGAATTGGGGCCACTTAAGGAAATGGATAACCTTGAAGAAATCTCATTTGAAAATACGGAGGTAGCTAACCTCATGTCTCTGGCAGAACTTGAGAAATTGAAATTTATTTATTCGGATGAATCAAAAATTGAACTTGAAGATTTTATCGAATTTAATAAAACAAGACCGGAGGTTGACATAATATTTATGACTGAAGAATTATTTACATTTTGGGAAGATTTGGATGAAGTTTGGGATGATATCCTAAGTAAAAAGCTTAAAATATCTGACACCATTTCCAAAAAACAAATTCACCAAATATTAAAAATAAAAGAGATTGATATTTCAGGCAATAAAGAAATTACTCATATCGAAGTTCTTAAATTAATGCCATTACTGGAGAAGTTAAATTTTTCAGGAACCCAGGTTTCCAATATAAATGCAATTAAAAATTTACAATATCTTTTTAATTTAAATGGAGCTAATTCAATGGTGAAAGATTTATCTCCTATTAAGAAATTGACCAACCTGAAGGTAATAAATTTTGACAACACAGAGATTGAGGATATCACTGCAATTTCTGAAATGTCACAAATTGACACCTTGTTTTTCAGCAATACCAAGGTAAAGGATATCTCAGCACTAAATGATCTTTCACAATTTAAAGCTGCCTACTTTGAACATACCCAGGTTACGGATGAAGATTTTAATAAATTAGATTTTGATGAAGACAACTCAGTTGTAATTTATAAAACGGATAAATTGAGAACATGGTGGGGAAATTTGGGTGATGAATGGCAGAATATTTTCAAGGAATCGAATAACCTTACCGGAAGACCATCAACAGAACAACTTCATCATTTGACCAGTAAAAAGGAATTGATTGTTAATAGCATAAAGCTGAATAACCTTAACCCCGTTCCAGAGTTTACCAGGCTGAAATCGATGTCTTTTTCAGACAGCCAGATCACATCCTTATACCCTTTAGTCAGTTTAAAAAAACTTGAAGAGCTCAAATGTCCTCGAAATCCAATAGCAGATATCGAAGCGCTCTCAACACTTAAGCAGCTCCGGATACTCGACCTGGATAATACTCAGATTTCTGATGTAAAAGCTATCCGTTCACTAAATGAATTACGAGAGCTGAAGATTTCCGGAACAAATGTAAAGGATCTTTCGCCAGTTTCCGGGCTGGAAAAACTGGAAGTATTAGAGTTTTCCAAAACGAGAGTCAAACAAATCAAAGCTTTGTACGGACTAAACAATCTGAAGGTACTTAAATGCTATAACAATAAAATATCTCCTAAGAAGATCGAGGAATTTAAATTAAGAAACCCTGATTGTGATGTGGTTTTCTATTAGATGCGCCAGATAAAAAAGAAATGACAAACCCACCCCTGTTTCATTTCAAGCTGAATTAGTGTTATACTTATGCTTTCTTTGACTTCAATAAATCAACCCTCAATAATCATGAAAAAATACCACTTTTTTAAATTCACATTTCTATTCCTGGTATTACTAGTCACCAACTCCAATTTGTATTCCGCGGTAAAAGTAGCCAGGATTTTCTCCGACAATATGGTGCTGCAAAGAGGCATCAATGCCCCGATGTGGGGAACAGCTAAACCTGGAGAAAAAATTGTTGTAGAAATTGGCGGCCTGGTTTCTTCAACAGTGACCCCTAAATCTGGGAAATGGATGATACATCTACCTGAATTCGCTGCAGGAGGACCTTATGATCTCACTATAAAAGGGGAAAATGAATTGATATTTCATCAAGTGATGTTTGGCGATGTCTGGATAGCTTCCGGTCAGTCGAACATGGCCTGGCGGCTTGACAATGCAGACAATGCAGAAGATGAAGTTAGTGAAGCTAATCATCCGGATATCCGTCTGTTCCAGGTACCCAGAAGAGTTGGAAAAACTCCAAAAGAAGATCTGGAAGGTGGTCAATGGGATATATGTACTCCAGATGCGGCTAAAAGCTTTTCTGCAGTCGCGTATTTTTTCGGTAAAGAAATTCATAAAGATTTAAACGTGCCTATTGGACTCATCAATTGTAACTGGGGAGGAACACCGGCTGAGGCATGGACCAGCGCTGAAATGCTCAAATCATTACCCGAATTCAAAGAAAGAGTTATTGATTTAGAAGATGGCCCCAACTGGGAAGACGATCTTGCTGCCAATGATCTGCGCGGTAAAGAAAAAAATGAAATAATCAAAACTTCATTTCAAGGATTACAATTGGGAGTCCACAAAATCAATTACAACTCCAATGATTGGCCGGTAGTCATCGCGCCTAACTGGAATGAGGAATTGGATGGGATTGTATGGATGAGAAAAGTAATTGAACTTCCAAAAGAATATAAAGGCATGGAAGTGCGATTTGACCTGGGCAGGATAGAAAATCACGCTACTGTATATTTCAATGAAATTGAGCTTGGTTCTACCAACTCGCCCTACTTTACAGCATATACAGTCCCGGAAAAACTCGTCAAGGCTGGAAAGAATGTGATTGCAGTGAGGGTATTGCATCGATGGGCAGCGCCAGTTTTTAGTGGGCCGGAAGAGCGAATGAAACTTTATGCCCCTAGCGGAGCAGTATTGGAAAATCTTGCCGGTCCGTGGAAGTATAAGACCGGATTAGAACCCGCCTTTCCTGAAATTAAAGGATATCCGCACTATCCTGCCAGCCTTTATAACGGGATGTTACATGCAATTATACCCCTTGGGATAAAAGGGGTGATCTGGTACCAGGGCGAGAGTAACACTAACAAGGCATATGAATATCAGGTGCTGTTTCAGTCAATGATCGAAGATTGGCGTGTGCGCTGGGGTATGGGATATTTTCCGTTTTTATTCGTTCAGCTGGCGAATTACATGGATATCCCTGAAGAACCACAGGAAGATAATTGGGCAGAACTACGGGAAGCCCAATTCATGGCCCTTCGACTACCAAACACCGGAATGGCAGTTACCATCGATATTGGAGAAATGTTTGATATTCATCCACGTAATAAACAAGATGTCGGTCACCGCCTGGCCTTGGCAGCAAAAAAAATTGCTTATGGACAGGATGTAATTCACTCTGGCCCACTATACAGATCCATGGAGATTAACGGAGGTGATATTGAGATTGCTTTTGACTATGTTGGAAAAGGATTACAGCTAAAAGGCGATAAATTGACTGGATTTCAAATTGCAGGGGAGGACAAAAAATTTTATTGGGCAGATGCTCAAATCGTAGGCGGAGAAGTTTTTGTATCCAGCGGCAAAGTAAAGTCCCCGGTTTCGGTGAGGTATGGCTGGGCGATCAACCCGGAGTGCAACCTCTATAATAAAAATGGCCTGCCAGCCTCCCCTTTCAGAACCGATGATTGGCCTTGGATAACACAGCCGAAGTAGAACAACTTCCTTTATTATGGAAAGGAACTGCAAACAGATCTTGACTTAGACTGGTATGACTATGGAGCAAGGATGTATGATGCGGCTTTAGGACGTTGGCACTGTATTGACCCACTGGCAGAAGATTTTTACAATCAATCTCCTTACAATTATGTAGCTAATAATCCTGTAAACTTTATGTATGCATACTGTGAAACCCTGTTGCCAGTTTCGATTTTAGGATTTAGTTTTGCTCTGGCCCAAACAGTGCCTTATTTGTAGGGAGTAGTTCATTTATTTTGTTGATTGGGTGATCGTTGATCCTTTCCAAAACTTTCTTAAGCCAACTACGTGGGTCAATCCCATTTTTTGCACATGTGCCAAAAAATGAATAAAACATGGCAATCCGTTGTGCGGCTTCATGAGACCCTGCAAACAGGTAATTCTTCCTGCCAAGAGCCAATACCCTGATAGCATTCTCTACCAAATTATTATCAATTTCAAGCTTGCCATTGTTTGTATATTCACTTAGTTTGTTCCATCTTCTCAGTGAATAAGCGATTGCCTTTCCTATCGGACTCTGAGGCAGGACTTTGACCATGTTCACTTTTAGCCATTTGCCCATATCCTTCAGTATATCAACTGCATTTTCCTGCCTGAGTGTCAGCCGCTCATCATGGGTCATGTTTTCATCGCGGGCCTGTCGCTCTATTTCATAGAGTCTTCCGATTTCTTTGAGTGCATATTCAGCCTTAGTCCGGTCATTATCCAACGCCTTCTCAAAGTAACGTCTTGCATGAGCCATACAGTGGAATAATACCATATAGGCAAGTCTGTCAAAATAATCGTATGCACCATACCCATCTGTCTGAAGGTGGCCTTTGAAGTCTTTAAGAAATTCCTTTGGCACATTCCCATCACGTCCCGGGTGATATTCAAACAGTACCAGACGTTCTACCGGTGCATTGTATACCCATTGAAAGCCCCTGTGTGCCTTGCCTTTGCCCTTCTTTTTTTCAAGTACTTTTATCGGGCTTTCATCGGCTTGTAAATAATCACTGGCAAGAATAACTTTACGAAGCTCCTCATATAAGGGAAGCAAAATACGACATTCATGAGCCAACCAGCCGCCCAAAGTTGATGGTGGAATTCGGACCCCGGATTCTCGTTTATATCTTTTAGCTTGCCTGTCCAGAGGAAGATGATCCACAAACTTGTCAATGCTTATCTGGGCTAGCAACCCTGGTCCCGGAATACCTTTTTCAATAGGTCGGGACGGCAAATCACCTATCAATACCCCATCCTGCTTCTCTTTTACATATTTGGGCCGAATATAACGGTTGACAAATAGCTTGCAGGGTTCATATTCCAATTCTTCGGTAACTTCTTCCCCGATTTTTTTAAACCCTGTAAGGTCGCCTTCCGGCTCGATGATGTACTCCTTGCGGGGAAGGTGTTCCGGTAGTGGCATCCTGACCGGTTTTTCTTTCCTTTCCTTCTTTTTACGTGTATAGGAAACCTGTTCAGTAACTTCTTCTTCCTTGATTTGGTCAAGACCTAAATCAAGACTTAGTTGTTCGGCTGATTGTTCCGGGACAAAGCGTTCGCTCTTACTTCCGTAAATTAATCTTTTAAGTTGATCAAGTTCGAATTTGAACTTTTCAAGGTCAGATTTTAGCTGGGAATTTTCCTTGGTTAGTTTAGTGGTTTGCTCAATAAGCTCTTGTTTTGAATACGTCTCCCATGCCGTTGTCATCAATGCAAATATACCAATAAAACAGCTTTTAAACTATTTTAAAGGCTGTTTTGTGACATCTTTTACAAATAAAAACGCTTCCTTGTTCGAACAGAATTTAGTTGTATTCCCTCCAGAATAAAACCCAGAGATGCTGAATTGATCTCCAGATTGTCAGTGGGATTTTTGACATCAGGCAACTCATATGTGCCCTGTTCCAAACGCTTTGAATATATGGCCAGACCTCCCGACTCCCAGCTCAACAGCTTGATCTGGTTGCGCCGTCTGTTTATGAAAATATATACATCACCGGATAATGGGTTTTGATCAAGTTCGTTCCTGACCAAACCACACAAGCCATCAAAGCCTTTGCGCATATCAGCTACTGGAAGATAAAAAAAATAGCGGCAATGCGAAGTCAGGCTCAACATTTTGAAAGAATCAGGGACAGCTCTTTCAAGTCTGGCTTTTGATGAAAGTTCAATCTGATCCCCGAACTTAATACCAGTTCCAAATAAATCCGGCTTTCCGGTGGGTTGGTTACTTTCAATGGAACGAAGGCATTTGATTTTGTTCTGAGAATTTTACTCTTGTTATACTGAACAACCCAATAACTCATCACACTTAAGGGTATCCCTTCATGATTACAGAAACTTTTCTTTGGAAGACCACTTTTCTTCCACCGCTCAACTATTGGATACATCTCTGATGACTTGCGCATAATATCTCTTTTTCCGCACAAGTATAAAATG
>SMVB01032241.1_pt1 | contig 12770 bp, 11 predicted proteins | sample 2456461 | NCBI WGS metagenome assembly SMVB01 (sample SAMN11095934, study PRJNA526329) | marine sediment metagenome | biome: Marine sediment; feature: Surficial sediment; material: Deep marine sediment; isolation source: Hadal surficial sediment | place: Pacific Ocean | collected 2014-05 | depth...
CCGGCAGGATATCTGAGGAAGTGCAGACGGAGATAAAAAACAAACTGAAAAGCGTTTTATAATAGCTAACGCTTCCCCGTTTATAGGGGGGGGGCGAAAATTTTTTATGAAAAGATAGACCCTAGGCCTTTACATCAATGACATTGCCAGTGGCATTAGGAGTGCTACCAACTTCTGCTCCTTCAGTTGCCGTTTGGATGAGACTGACTGCGGCATCTCCCTCTTGCTTTGATGCTTCAAGAGCTTTAGTTGTGCTGGCGGCTTGTACTTGGGCACCTGCGGATGAGGCGGCGTCTATTGCAGAGAACATGAATTAACCTCAAAAAAAATATTAAAAACATCCTTAAGGGTTTATATCGGCATCAAGTTTAAATACTTTAGGAAAAAACTATAGTTTTCGAGATTATCTTTCCATGGAGAATAACGTGAGGCGGGATTGGATATTGAATTGATTTTGAATAGCTTTATTTATCAATAGCTTTCGTGCTTCGAAGGCGTACATGTCATGTCGCAACCTTTTAATCAACCTGTCGCGATGATGTATTGGAGAATGTATCCGCAGAGCCTCATGTAAATTTTTATAATAAATATTAATAAAATTAATAGTTTAGAATTCTTTTATTAATCTAACTTATTATGTATTTTGCGGAAAAAAAATCAACTTTCGCGGACTTGACAAGGGCCACGCTTAGAATAAAATGACAGGGATATTTAGTCCATTGAAAATCCATTTTTGGAGCTTTAAGAATTTTATGGGAAAAGTAGTTTGCCTGCTTGTGGTCATGGGTGTCATTTTTCTGCTTACGCCGATTTCTTCTCTGGCGGCTTGCGATACCTCAAAAAACACCATTTGTACGATTGAAATCTGGTTGGGTCATCCACACAAAAAGAATAAAAGAGATATCAAAGGGGTGCTAAAAGGTAATTCGCTCAAGGTGCTCCGGCATACCGTGCAATATTGGAAGCCTAAGGGTGGGCACCCGCCGACAAACATTGCCATTGGCTATGCTGTCAGTGTGAAAGATGCCCAGTGGGCCATCGATTTTGCCCTGAAGTATAATGATAATATCAATGGATTGATCCATCAGCGCCTGAATCCCTCAAATTACGTAGCGATAGCCACCTCGGCCTGGGACGATAACTCTGAGACTCCTATCACCGATGAAAATCTTTCTGCTTTGCGCAATCCTAAATTGACGACCAAAGAATTTCACCGGCTTTACCTTGAGTTGACCCAGGAGGCAAAGGTTGAGCAAAAGTTCTATTAGCTCCAATGCCCTGTGAACAAAAATTTATGTCCATCTGGCACAAGGGCTTGCGCTTTCAGTTTGACAAGTTTCCGTGGATTTGAGAGAATTCAAGCCTTTGAATTCTTTTTCGTTTCCAGATTCTTCTGAACCCATTAAACAGGAAAAATAAATATGTTGGATTTAGCATTTGCCATGGCTCCTTCTCCAGATGGGGCAGATGGTGGTGGTGGCCTTTTGAGCCTTCTCCCGCCAATGATCATGATGTTCGCTATTTTCTATTTCATCCTGATCCGGCCTCAGCAGAAAAAGCAGAAGGAAACCAGGAGAATGCTGGACGATTTGAAAGAAGGCGATACGGTGGTCACTCTCAGCGGAATTCATGGCACGATCAAAAAAATTAAAGACGAAATTGTAATGTTACAAATCGCCGATAATTGTCGAATCAAAATCAATCGCTCTTCCATCGCGATAATGAAAACAGAAGGAACAGACACAAGCCGAGAAAGGAAGCTTGACCAAAAAAATGAAGATGAAGAGATTAAAAAATTCTGTAAGGTTCTTGGTGTTAATGAAAATATATCCAAAAACCAATTAAAAAAGGCTTATAAGAAAATAGCTTCAGAGGTTCATCCCGATAAAAACCTACAGAATAAAAAAGCCGAAGAAGAATTTAAAAAAGTTGAAGAAGCATATAAATTTTTACTCAAAAATATTAAATAGTTACCTTGAGAATTTAATTTTTTTCTAAAAAGCTCATGGTAGTAGTTGACAAGACTTTCTCAAAATTGGACATCTAAATGCACAAAGATCTCAAGTGGAAGATACCGCTTATTTTAGGGGTTATATTGGGTGCGGTTTGGCTGGCTTGGCCACTAAATGAAAAAATTTCCCTGGGGCTCGACCTTCAGGGAGGTATGCACCTGGTTCTGGAAGTGGTAGTGGAGGAAGCGGTGGAGTCCAGTCTGGAACGGACGGTGGATGATATCAAAAGGGATGTCGAAAACGAGGATTTAGAGGTGGAGAAAGTTTCCGTTTCTTTTGAAAATAGAAGCCTGAGAATACGGCTTATTGACAGTGTAGACGCTCCTCCGATTGAAAAAATTCTGCTTAATTTCCCATTCTTGGAGAAGTTGGAAGCAACAGACGACGGCTTTATGTTGAACTATCACCTGAGTGCCGCCCAGGAGGAACAAATCGAGAAAAATGCCGTGGTTCAGGCCTTGGAAACCATTCGCAACCGGGTCGATGAATTTGGCGTTGCTGAACCCGTTATTCAGGCTCAGGGCGAACGGCGAATCCTGGTGCAATTGCCAGGCATCAAAGACCCGGACCGCGCGATTAGGTTGATCGGCGAAACTGCTTTGCTGGAATTTAAGCTAGTGGATGAGGACCATAGTCTTCAGGAAGCTCTGCAAGGAAATATTCCTTTAGAATCAGAAATACTGTATCAAAAGGTCGATAAGTCCCAGCCCCAAGCCCCGGATAGTAAACCGCAGGCCTACCTTGTAAAATCACGCACCGTGCTGGCAGGAGATACGCTGACTGGCGCCGAAGTACGGTTTGATTCGGAATATAATGAGCCTTATGTAGCGATCAGTTTCAATCGCCTGGGTGCCAATATTTTTCGCCAAGTGACCAGGGAAAATATCCAAAAACGCATGGCCATAGTTCTCGATAATAAGGTGTATTCCGCTCCCACCATTCAGGATGAAATCGCCGGTGGCCGCGCGCAAATCACGGGCAGTTTCACTTTAGAAGAGGCGAGAGACTTGGCAATTGTGTTAAGAGCCGGTGCGCTTCCCGCGCGTGTGATCATTATGGAAAACCGGACAGTAGGGCCATCGTTAGGAAGGGATTCCATAGAAAAGGGAATCAGCTCCATCATCCTGGGAGGCATCCTGGTATTGGTGTTCATCGTGGTCTACTACCGCTTGTCTGGCATCATTGCGGTCACAGCGTTATTTCTGAATATTGTTTTATTGGTCGGGGCTTTATCTTATTTTGGTGCGGCTTTGACCTTGCCGGGAATTGCCGGGATCATATTGACAGTGGGCATGGCCATCGATGCCAATGTGTTGGTCTTTGAGCGCATCCGCGAAGAGATACGGGTTGGCAGAACCGTGCGTGCCGCGATTGAAACCGGATTTGCAAAAGCTTTTCGTACCATTGTCGATGCGAATATCACCACTTTCATCGCCGCCATAGTGTTGTTTAATTTCGGCACCGGACCCATCAAAGGTTTTGCCATTACCCTTTGTATTGGCATTGCCGCCAGCATGTTCACGGCAGTGTTTGTGAGCCGCACGATATTTGATACTGCGATGAGCTGTAAAAAAATATCTAAACTGAGTATTTGATCCTAGCATTCCCTGGAGAAAACTCCCTGGGATTCTATACATAGAATTGAATCCCACCAGTGGGTTTCATACCCCGTAGCTTGTTACGGCTTTTAAATAAAAATCTTTGTCGGATACTCCGTCTGCTTGTAGCGGGGTCGTTAATAAGACGAATATGGAAATTATCAAAAAAGAATTGAAAATCGATTTCATGGGCAAGATGAAGCCAGCGATTACCATTTCCCTGGCTTTGATTCTCATTACATTTGTGTCCCTGATTATGCACGGTGGTTTGAGATATGGTATCGATTTTGAGGGCGGAACTATGGTGCAATTACGTTTCGAGACGGCACCAAACATAGAGGATATTCGCTCTGGACTGAAAAGTATTGGCATGGGTGAGAGCACGATTCAGGAGTTTGGGTCGAAAACCGATATCCTGATCCGTGTGAAAAAATCCGAAGAAAAGTTGCAAGCAATAGGAGCAATGGTTAAGGACAGCCTAAAAGATAAATTTAATATTGATGACATTACAGTAGATCGCGTCGAGATGGTCGGTCCCACCTCGGCCTCGGATTTACGCGAAAAAGCCTTTCTCTCAATTTTGTATGCGATCATCGGCATCGTCATTTATATTTCCTGGCGGTTCGAAGTGCAATATGCTATCGCCGCCATCATCGCTCTGATTCATGACGTTCTCATCACCATGGGGGCGTTCTCCATCTTGGATAAAGAATTTACCCTGGTTATCATTGCGGCGTTTTTGACCATTATCGGATATTCCCTGAACGACACTATTGTCATCTTCGACCGGATTCGGGAAAATCTCCGGCGGCGCGGCAAAATCGCGTTCATGGATATCATCAACACCAGCATCAATCAGACCCTGAGCCGAACAATGCTGACCTCTGGAACCACTCTTATGGTGGTGCTGGCTTTGTTTTTCCTGGGAGGAGAAATCATCCACGATTTTTCCTTTGCCTTGCTCATTGGGGTGGTGGTGGGAACCTATTCCTCTGTTTTTATTGCCAGCGTCTTTCTGGTTTATTGGGAAACTCGGGTTCGTGCCAAAAGGCGAGCTTAACTTTCTCCAACAGCAGGGGCTTCCAAACAGCCGCACAAATAGTTGCAATGGACCATTTGCCATGCTAAGTTTTTGATTATTCAATTTAAAACTTTTCCCCATTTGAAATGACAAATAACTCGCAAAACCCTGAAGAGGGGTCTCTGGCATTAAAATATCAGTTGGACCAGCTTGTAAAATTGCAGGAAATTGATTCCGAAATCCGTGAAGGGGACCAAGGTCTGGCGCGCATCCCGGGACAATTGAAAGCGGCGCAATCGGGTATGGAAGAAAAGACAAAAAAGCAGGAAGCGGTAAAACTGGAAATCGAGAATTTGCAAAAGAACCGCAAGCAATTGGAGCTGGATGTTCAGGGTGAAACCGATCACATGACGAAAGCCAAAATGAAACTGCCGGCGATTAAAACCAATAAAGAATACAGCGCCATTCTCACCGAGATCAATGGGATTAAAGAAAAAATTGCCAACTATGAGGACCGGGAATTGGAAATCATGGAAGTTTTGGAAGAGAAAGAGAAAACTCTTCCTGGCTTAGAAAATGAATATAAGGAAGAGGAAAAAAAATACCAGGAATACAAATCCAAAAAAGAAAACGAAGCGGTTCGCGTAAAAATAGAATTGGAAAAATTTAAAATAAAACGCCAGGAAGCGATCCGATCCATAGACCCCCAGTTATTACGTAGCTATGATCGTGTAGCCAAGAGGAGCGAAGGCGTGGCAGTGGTGGGTCGTAAAGAGGGTGTCTGCCAAGGATGTTTTCAAGGAGCGCGACCGCAGATGATCATCGAAATCAAAACCAATGAAAAAATACATCAATGTCCAGAGTGTTCCCGGTTCCTTTACTGGAGGGAAGAAGTAACGCCTGAAAACGAAACCGCAATGCCGAAGTAAACCGGGTAGTCGCCGTTCCGGCTTTATGGCCGGGAGGGAGGAAAGTCCGGGCTCCACAGGGCAGGATACTCCGTAACGCGGAGTGGGGGCGACCCCAAGGAAAGTGCCGCAGAAAATATACAGCCTACCCGGCGGTTCGCCGCTGGCGGCAATGGTGAAAAGGTGGGGTAAGAGCCCACCAGTATCGTTGGTGACAACGGTAGCTTGGTAAACCCTATCCGGAGCAAGATCGAATAGGAAAGTGCTTAAGGATGGCCCGTCCGATACTTTCGGGTTGATCGCTCGAGCCTGTCGGCAACGGCAGGCCTAGATTAATGGCTACCGCTCCATCTCCGATGGAGAACAGAACCCGGCTTATGGTTTGCTTCGGCTTTTTCTTTTCGGGTACTTTGCTATTGGAGGCAAAAATAGGTCAAGTCTTTATTTGACTTCTTTATGTGAAGGTGTTGCCCACTATTTATTTTGTAGTTTCACTAATTCGTTGGTGATGGCATCTCCCAGGGGGTCGGGAGGCGGATTTGTTACCATGGAATAACAGATTGCAATGATGGTGATTGCGATAATTATGGCTTTCATAGGGATTACCCTCCGGATTCAATAGTTTCTTACCTTACTGATCGGAATATTGGGGAAATCCCATGATCCCCTTTTTAGGGTAATTTTGATGAAAATTCTTTCATGCACCGGAGGGGAAGACCCAGAGGTTTTGGTAGGCTTTTAAGTTTATTTTATTCCGCCTTGGAGGCGGCCCCTCACCTTAATCCTCTCCCTCGGAGGGGAGAGGGGATATTTTAGTTGCCCTTTGGAGTAATGCAAACGTCTGCTTGCAGATGGGTCTTATGACAAATCGAACTTCAATTTGAGTTCGCTTAATTGCTTTTTGTCGACATCGGAGGGAGCCTGCGTCATCAGGCAGGTGGCTTTCTGGGTTTTGGGGAACGCAATGACATCGCGGATGGAACTTGCGCCTGCAAGCAACATGGTGATCCTGTCCAATCCGAAAGCGATGCCGGCATGTGGCGGCGCGCCGAATTGCAGGGCTTCCAGCAGAAAGCCAAACTTGTCTTCGGCTTCCTCTTGGCCGATCCCCAGGAGCTTGAACATTTTTTCCTGGGTTTCCTTTTGATGGATACGAATACTGCCGCCGCCAATCTCATTGCCGTTTAGCACCAGGTCATAAGCACGCGCGCGCATACTGGACGCTTGGTCGGTATCGAATTTATCCAAGTCCTCCGCCATCGGCGCGGTGAAAGGATGATGCATGGCCGTGTAGCGTTTTTCTTCCTCGTTGTATTCCACTAGCGGAAACTCGGTGATCCAGGTCAGGTTGATTTTCTTCTCATCGATGAGCTCCATCTTCTTGGCGATGGCCAACCGCAAGTGCGCTAGAGCATCGGCAACGATTTTTGGTGTGTCGGCGATGAAGACGATGGTGTCGCCGACTTCCCCTTGCAGTTTTTCGATCATACGATCGAGCATTTCTTTCTCGAAAAATTTGGTGATGGGCGATTGCAATTCATCTTTCTGGATTTTGATCCAGGCCATTCCTTTTGCGCCATAAGTGCGAGCGACTTCCGTCAGGTCGTCGAGTATTTTTCTCGACAAAACGGCCGCGCCTTTTTTCACATTGAGGGCGCGTACTTGTCCACCTGATTTCAAAACTTGGGCGAAGACTTTGAACTCGGTTCCCTGGACGATATCACCAAGGTCGACGATTTCCATGCCGAAGCGAAGGTCCGGCTTGTCGGAACCAAAACGGTCGATTGCCTCCTGATACTGCAGGATCGGGAAAGGGGTTTCAACCTCAACGCCGAGTGTTTCCTGATATATCTTCGCGATCATCTCTTCAACAACTTTAAACACCTGGGCTTCATCGACAAACGACATCTCCATGTCGATCTGCGTAAACTCCGGTTGCCGATCCTGACGCAGGTCTTCATCGCGGAAACATTTAACGATTTGGTAATACCGGTCCATGCCCGCCACCATCAAAATTTGTTTGAATAATTGCGGTGACTGCGGCAATGCATAAAATTTATGTGGATTGAGCCGACTCGGCACCAGATAATCCCGCGCACCTTCCGGCGTACTCCGGTTCAAAATAGGCGTTTCGATTTCGATGAAACTTTTTTCGTCCAGCACACGGCGTACCACTTGCGTGATCTTATGACGCAGTTTCAGATTGTTCCGCAATTGCTCGCCTCTTAAATCGAGATAGCGGTAACGCAGGCGCAGGGCATCGGACACTTCCTGATCTTCCCAACCGGGAAACGGTGGTGTTTTCGATTCGTTCAATATGTGGAGGTCATCGACAAAGACTTCAATCTCCCCGGTTTTGAGTTTGGTATTGACCATATCATCCGGTCGAGCCCGAACTTTGCCACTGACCTGGATGACGAAGTTGCCCCGGAGCGATTGCGCGTCCTGGTGTGCCAGTTGATCGATTTGCGGATTGAGTACCACTTGCGTGAGGCCTTCGCGGTCCCAGAGGTCGATAAAGATCAATCCTCCGTGGTCGCGGCGGGTGTGCACCCAACCACAGAGAGTTACAGTTTCGTCGACATTGGCGGAGGAAAGTTCGCCGCAGTTATGGGTTCGTTGCGAATCGGTCATGTTTTAAAACTCATTAGAAGGTGACAATATTCGACAATCACGTTTCAAGACTTGTCTTGAAACGTGAGAAAAATATGGCAAAAAAATAGTGTAATATACTGAAAACTTTAGGCAGTTGCAAGGGGTTTGTTTTGCTTGAGATGATATTGGGATTGGATTAAAAGTTGGGAATTTCTTCCCAATCCGGATCCTTCTTCTCGGGTTTCACCTTCACCGATTCCTCTTTTTGTTCCTCTTTTTGTTCCCCATTTTGTTCCTCTTGTTCCTCTTTTTCAGCCTCTCTCTTTGCCGTTGCGCGTTCGGCGGCGATACGGGCTTTTTCTTCTTCCAATCTCTTCTGGCGAATCTGGCTTTCAATCACCATCTTCGGTTTGATCTTGATCGCCACCGGGATATTGACAGTACTGCAGGACAATACGCATACCCCGCATCCGGTACAGATATCTTTATGAAAAATGGGCTTCTCGTCCTTTTGCGTGATGGCGCCGGGAATCGGGCAATCGATCACACATTGCTGGCAGAAGGTAATGCCGTAGGCCTGACATTTGACTTTGTCGAGAATCGCATATCCCATCTTGACATCAAACTTGCTGGCTGTGGGCATCAACGCGCCATCAGGACAGGCAGGAATGCAGGGCAAATCTTCGCACATCACACATGGATTTTTTTTCGGATCGATATACGGAGTCCCCATGATCAAGAACCCCATTTTTTTCGGCACCCGCTGAATGGCGTCCTTGGGGCAAGCGTGAATGCATTCATCGCAATGCGTGCAGGCTTGCAGGAATTTTTGTTCCGAGAGAGCACCAGGAGGTCGGATCAGAGGTACTCGCCTAGTGATCTTATCCACCGTTTCGTTGACCCGGTCGATTTTACTCTGTACAGAATCGATTGCTGGTTTGGCGAAGAAATGGACCCCCTGCTTCAGCAGATTGCGGCGGTCGAATTCCGTATCATCTACTTCCTCCAAGTTAGCAAAGTCAAAAGGATTGAGCGGTGCTTTCTCAAGTTCAGCGGCCGCGGCCGCTTGCCCAGATGGAGAGTCTTCGCTGACTGGTTCAGACTCTGGAGATTTTTCTTCCTCTTCCGGACCTTTATCGAAAACAGGCCGTGCTCGAAAACGGTTGGTAAACCGGCGGAAAACACTTTGTTTGGGGGCGGTTTCAGGAGGTTCAGCAGGAGCCTCTTCCTGTTCCTTGGCTTCCGGCTCTGTCGCTGTGGATGATTCCTGATCGGCGGTTGCTGAGGCATCAATGGGGGTTTCTTCCGACTCTTTAGTAGCCTCCTTCCCTTTAGTAGCCTCCTTGGTTTTCTTCTCTCCTTCTTCTAACGCGTCAGCGTATTCAGCCAGGCGGTCGAGACCGAAGATGGAGCGTCTTGAAACTTCCTTCACCTCTTTCGGTTCATCTACCTTCCACTTGGTGTCCTTGTCCAGGCTGAGCAGATTGGAGTCAGCCCACTCGTTATCGCCACGCTGGTCGGCGGAGATATTCTCCTCCCCTGTCGCTCGCTTGGCGGGAATTTTCTTATTCTTGAAAGTTTTTTTATCGAGTTTGTATCGAAACTGCATGGTTTTTGAAAAAAATATTAGCGGTTAATTTTATGAGGAACTCTAATTGCCTCACATATGTGTGGGATACTCTACCACTACATAAGATAAATCTATTTTTTAAAAATCCCTGAAGGAAAAATCCCCCTCACCCAGCCCTCTCCCTCCAGGGGGAGAGGAATTATCAGAAAACCCCAGTTATGCAAAGGTCTCTTCATGAAAGGGAGAATTTGCTATTGCGAGCCCAAGCTACTGAGCCGGGGGCTACTTTTTTTCCCAACCATAGTCATTGGCGATGTTTTCATAATCCTTCCAGTTTTGCGCATTGGCATTTTCCAGCATATATTCATCCATCGCCAAAACCAGCGGGTGACCTTTATTGACAAATGATTGCACACTGGGGAAACGCAGAAGAAAAATCACCACGGAAATCCGGCCTAATTCCAGCAAATCGTTGTTAGCAGCGACTTCCTTGAGGACCTCTTCGGCGTTTTCTGCAGTGACTGTTTGAAACAGATCGGCAGATTTCTCTTCCAACTCCGGATGATCGTCACAAATCTGAGCCGCCTTCAATTGTAATCCCAAGATACGCTGAAAGTCCATTTCATCGAATTCGCCATCCATTCGACCTGAATCCCAGCCTGACCCATCTTCATTTCTGTCGCCTTTCGAATCCTTACGTTCGGAGATTTCAGAAAATGTTAAATTTGCTTCGTCGAGCAGGATTTTTACTTTATTTTCTGTACTTGTTTCGTATTCTTCCATATGCCATTAAACTCCTTGATCGCTTAACCTGTCGCAAGTGTCGCCAGAAAAGCTTGAAAATATGTCAGCTTCTTGGGCCTGTGGCTCAGGCCATAAAGCATTATGATAAAGAATGGTTTCTTTACAGGATCGGATAATGGTACCATTAACGGTAATCAAATCCCATAAAAATTCCTATCTTCCTGGTATGGCTTCAGGGAGCAGGAAATTGTCATTGAGGATGCAAGAACGATGAAAAAGGTCATGCTGTTATTTCCACCCGAATGGGTGCCCACGGCTCCCTATTTGGCTCTGCCGAGCTTGACTGCCGTTCTGCGGCAAAAAGGCGTTGAGGTGGTGCAAAAGGATATCAATGTGGAGATGTATGACCACTTTTTCAGTCGCCCGTTCCTGGAGTTCATTCAGCAAAAAATAAAAAAGAAATTAAAAGAACTGAGGGGCAAAATCAGGGAAGGGATCATTACGGAAGAGGAGTCTGGACTCAAAAGCATGCTCCAAAATTACACCACGGTGGACCTGGATCATCATATCCGAAAAGTCGAACGCGCTAAAAAGATCATGCGCGGTGAAGAATTTTATAAGGTGGAAAAAGCTGAGTGGGCCCTGAACGCATTTCGCGAAGTGATGGAATTTATTTCTGCGGCGTACTATCCCGCAAGCATTCAATTCTATCCGATAGAGAGCAATCTCAATATCTATCGTCCATGGGTGTCGGATGATCTGGTGAAAGCGCCGCATGATGACAACGTAAATGTCTACGCCGATATTTGCCGACAGTTGGTGTTTCCTGCGATTGATGAAGAAAAGCCAGGCCTGATCGGTATTTCCATTGGCACACCCGTGCAATTGATGTCGGGCATCACCTTCGCAACATTGATCAAGGAAAAATACCCCGACATCCATATCACGATAGGCGGTAACGTTGTGACACGGCTCAAGGATAAACTGCCCGACCCGAAAAAGTTTCTCGGCCGCGTTTTCGATTCGATCATCACCTACGAGGGCGAACACGCTCTGTATTGGCTAGTGGAAGCGTTGTCAGGTCAGCGAAAAATGTCAGAAGTGTCCAACCTCACCTATGTCGATGACAAGGGGCAAGTGCATGTCAACGAACTCTATCAGGAACGTGTGGAGGAACTGCCCATCCCCGACTTTGATGGTTTGCCTTGGGAAAAATATTTTTCACCGGAAAAACTCTTGCCCTACCTGGGGACGCGTGGATGTTATTGGGGAAAATGTACATTCTGCGATCACGGTGCAGGTTATATCGACCAGTTCCGCGCCAAGCACGCCGATCAGATACTCGATGAGCTGGAACAACTGAAACTCAAATACAACGCCAAGCATTTTCTATTTACGGATGAGTCCTTCCCGCCAGCCTTGTTCATAAAGTTGCCGCCGATGATGATCGAAAGGAAACTGGATATCTATTGGACGACGCTGATTCGTTTTGAAGAAAGCTTGCTAGATTCCAAAATATGGGATTTGGCGGCGGAGTCAGGATGCCGGTCGTTATACTTTGGATTGGAGTCGGCGAACGAGCGCATCATCAAACTGGTGAAAAAAGATACCAAGATCCATGTCGTTAAAAAGAATCTGGCGGATGCAAAACGCACCGGTATCTGGAGCCATGTGATGGGATTCTACGGGTTCCCCAGTGAAACCCCGGAAGAGGCGGAAGACACGCGGCAATTCCTGTTAGATCATCAGGATAAAATCCATTCAGTGGAGATGTATTTCTTCGTGTTGTATAACAGCGCACCGGTGTTTAAAAACATGGAGGAATATGGCATCAATTTGGTAGAAAACCCGGAGAACGATTTCGCCTTGGATAATTATTACACGCCGGAATCTGGTCAAACCACTGAAGAAGCCATGAAACGCTACGAGAGTTTTTATCAAAATGATTTCGGCCCATGGGCCATGCGTATCAATGCGCGAGAGCATGTGTTCCTCTACATCACGCATTTCGGTACCAACGACTTGCCGCAACTCTACGTCAAAAACAATCCCGAAGCCTACAAAGAAATGACTCCCGAAATGATGTTGTGACGCCGCCCCGGCGCAGGGACAGGAATAGCATTCAAGAAATCGTTTTATCTTTCCAACGCAATCCTATAAACAAACCCTAAAAATTTCAATACGCCTTCGCGAGCCACTGTAAGTGGCGCGGCGATCCAGAGGTTTTATCAAATAAATATAGTAGTCTCTGGTCGGGGCACGGCACCCCCGTGACGCTGGATCCAATAAAAACAAGCCGTGCCCACAGTGCTTCACTACTCC
>SMVB01178299.1_pt1 | contig 12768 bp, 9 predicted proteins | sample 2456461 | NCBI WGS metagenome assembly SMVB01 (sample SAMN11095934, study PRJNA526329) | marine sediment metagenome | biome: Marine sediment; feature: Surficial sediment; material: Deep marine sediment; isolation source: Hadal surficial sediment | place: Pacific Ocean | collected 2014-05 | depth 0-1...
AAAAGAGCTCGGGATTGCGAAGGACGACAAGACCGCCGAAATTGATGAATTCACCGAACGACTCGCCAAGCTGGTTGTGCCGGAAGCCGCCCAGCAAAAAATAGACGACGAACTGCACAAACTATCCCTGCTCGAAGTGGGTTCCGCCGACTACGGCGTTACCCGCAATTATCTCGACTGGCTGACAAGTGTGCCCTGGGGGGTATACAGCAAAGACACCGAGGACCTTTCGCGCGCGACGCAAATACTCAACTCCCATCACGAGGGTCTCCAGGACGTCAAAGAGCGCATCATCGAGTTTCTTGCCCTTGGCATCATGAAAGGCAATGTGGCAGGGTCCATCATCTGCCTGGTGGGGCCACCCGGGGTAGGTAAAACCTCTCTGGGCCGCTCAATCGCCGAAGCCTTACACCGTAAGTTCTATCGATTCTCCGTCGGGGGGATGCGTGACGAAGCCGAAATCAAGGGACATCGAAGAACCTATATAGGCGCCCTTCCCGGCAAGCTCATCCAGGCATTAAAAGACACCGGGGTCGCCAATCCGGTGATCATGCTCGACGAGATCGACAAAATCGGTGCTTCCTATCAGGGAGATCCGGCATCGGCGCTCTTGGAAGTGCTGGATCCCGAGCAGAATTCCAGCTTCCACGATCACTATCTGGACGTGCATTTCGATCTCTCCAAGGTGTTGTTCATCTGCACGGCGAATCAGTTGGACACCATCCCCGCTCCCCTGCTCGACCGTATGGAAGTTATTCACCTTTCGGGGTATCTCGACAAGGAAAAGTACTCGATCGCACGCAAACACCTGCTGCCTCGACAACTCGTTCGTGCCGGGCTGAGGAAACGCGGGGATATAACAATTGATGCCCCGGCGTTGCGCAAAATCATCGACGGTTATTCCCGGGAGGCGGGTGTTCGCCGTCTGGATAAAATGCTGGCGAGCGTCGTACGCAAGGCGGTGATCAAGATATTGCAGAAAGCCAAGAAACCCATCGCTATTACCAGGGACAACCTCGAGGATTACCTCGGCAAGCCGTTGTATGAAAAAGAACCGTTAGAGAAAGGTGTCGGCGTCGTTACCGGGCTTGCATGGACTGCTCTTGGGGGAGCCACTCTCCCGGTGGAAGCAACACGGGTACACGATCGTCAGGCGGGATTGCGCACTACCGGACAACTCGGCGATGTCATGCAGGAATCTGCCCACATCGCTCACAGTTACCTGGTCGCCAACGCGCAACAGTTCCTGGTGCCCGATGGCTACTTTGACAATGCGTTCATCCATCTGCATGTGCCGGCGGGAGCAACTCCGAAAGACGGCCCGAGTGCCGGCATCACCATGGCATGCGCGCTTCTGTCGCTCGCCAGAAACAAGCAGATAAAAGCCAACTGTGCGATGACAGGAGAATTAACGTTAACCGGAAAAGTGTATCCCATCGGCGGAATTCGGGAAAAGCTGCTGGCTGCCAAACGACAGCATATCAAGACGGTGATTCTACCGGCCGCCAATGAACGCGATTACGACGAAGTGCCCGCCCACATTCGACAGGGCATCAAAGTTCACTTCGTGGCAAGCTTCGCGGATGTGGTCGCGTTGGTGTTCTAATCCTGGTAGCGCAATCGGATCGCGCAGCACCTGCGGCTTGAATGCCAGGGGACCTGGATGAATGAACTGACCGCCATCGTCAGCCCGAACGCCCATGCCATCGTCGCGATGCTGCTGACGGTCGCGACTTTGTACGCGTTCACTCGAGAGCACATTCCACTGGAGATCTCGAGCCTCGGACTGATCGCGGTGCTGGCCGTAGGGTTTGCGCTTTTCCCCTTTAAAGGACTGGAACCCACCGATTTTTTCTCCGGGTTCGGCCACGAAGCACTGATCGCGGTGTGTGCCCTCATGGTGTTGGGGCAAGGCCTGGTTCATACCGGCGCGTTGGAGCCTGTGGGTCGCATACTGGGTCGGCTCTGGGGGCGTGCACCGTTTCTATCCCTGCTCGTTACCCTGATAGTCGGCGCCGTTTTGTCCGCATTCGTCAACAACACGCCCGTCGTCGTACTGCTGCTGCCGATTCTGATCAGCGTGTGCCTGCGGACTTCTTCTTCCTCCGCAAAAGTGCTGATGCCAATGGGATTTGCCACCCTGGTCGGTGGCATGGGAACCACCATTGGCACCTCGACGAATCTGCTGGTCGTCAGCGTCGCAGTGGACCTTGGCTTGGAACGATTCGGCATGTTCGACTTTGTGGTACCTGCCGCCATTGCGGCGGGTGTTGGCATCGTCTATTTGTGGCTGATCGCGCCCAGACTGCTCCCCGATCGGGAGATTGCGCTTGCTGACACATCGCCACGTATTTTTGAAGCGCGGTTGCATATCGAAGAAGACTCTCCGGTCGCAGGTAAAACCCTCTCCGATGCCATGGCGTTGTCTGGCAACGAGATGCGTGTAGTGCGCATCGAACGTGGCGATACTTTCATACTGCCTCTACCAGATGTCACGCTGAAAGCTGGCGATCGCCTGCGGGTGCGGGACACACCGGCAAAACTGAAGTCTTTTGAAGAGGCGCTCAAAGCGAAACTCTATTCCGAAGGCCATGAGGTGGACGAAGCCCACCCCCTGTCTGCCGAAAATCAGATGTTGGCCGAAGTGGCCGTGGTGCAGGGATCGAGCCTCGATCGAACCAACTTGCGTTTTGCCCGCTTTCTTTCGCGCTACCAGCTCGCGGTACTCGCCTTGCATCGTGCCGGTGAAGATGTCTGGCGCCCATCCGAGGAGATCCAGGAGGTCATCCTGCGGCCCGGCGACATTCTTCTGGTGCAGGGCGCGCGAGATCAGATCGCGAAACTGACGCAAAGCACCGAGTTTCTGGTCCTCGATGCCAGTGTCGATCTTCCCAGAACCAGTAAAGCTCCGGTTGCGTTGGCGATTATATTGTTTGTCGTCGCTTTCGCAGCCACCGGGGTAATGCCAATTGCCGTCAGCGCAACGGCGGGCGTTGCAGCACTACTGCTCACTCGGTGCCTCAACCTCGGTGCCGCCATTCGAGCGATAAGCCCTTCGGTATTTTTTGTGGTGGTGGCAAGCCTCGCGCTCGGCAAAGCGCTGGTCGGCACGGGTGCGACCGACTACATCACTTCGGTTTTTCTGTGGGCAACGGCCGGTGCAAGCCCAACGATCATCCTCTCGGCACTCATGGCACTTCTGGCGGTGTTAACCAACGTCGTCTCCAACAACGCGGCGGCCGTTATCGGAACGCCCATCGCCATCGGTATCGCCCAGCAGCTTGGACTACCGGCGGAACCGTTCGTATTGGCAGTGCTGTTTGGAGCCAACATGAGTTATGCGACACCCATGGCATACAAAACGAATCTGCTCGTCATGAGCGCGGGGAACTACACCTTTCTCGAATTCGTCAAAGTTGGCGTGCCACTGACCGTATTGATGTGGCTGACGCTCACGTTCGTATTAAGTTCGATGTACTTCTGACGTTCTCGGCTTTGCCCGTTTACCTGTCGGCGGAGCTTTTTTGGTTCGGATCGCCTGATTGCGGCGCTCCAGGGCAATGAGCTTCGATTCTTTGCGATTAATCACGATGGCCTCAGGTCTACTACAACCCGTACTTACCTACACGGATTACGACCCGTTCAACATAACGTCGTCCCGCATTTGAAAGCGTGCGCTGCCTATCAGTTTGGCTCACTGGTACCGTTGAGCAATGCCAGAACCGCAGTGAGGTCATCGAGGATGTGATGACCGAATTCACGCACCTCGGATCCGGGTTGCAGCAGGTCCGGTATCTGGAATACTTCCAAGCCCGCGGCGTAAGCGGCACGCACGCCATTGTCCGAATCTTCCAGCGCCCAACAGGTTTCGGCCCTCAAAGCCAGTTGCTCAGTGGCTTGGCGGTAAGGGTCGGGGTGAGGTTTGCCGCGCGCGGTTTCTCCACCACAGATGATGTGAGCAAAATAGCCCTCGAGATCGGCGTGCCTCAATTTGGCAATCGCAGTTGAACGCTCCGTGGAGGTAACGAGCGCACGTGGTATCCCAAGCGTTTGCAATCGAACCAGCAACTCCCGTGCACCTGGCTTCAAATCGATCGGGCGGTTGAGCGCGTGGTCGTGATACTGCGTCTCCCAGAGTTCGGCGATCTCGTCGTAGGGAAACTCACCTCCGAAATTGTCCTTGAGGATGCGTTCGGTGGTCTCAAAGGTGGTGCCGATACACAGATTGTAAACGCTCATATCCGGCTCCCACCCGAAAGCGCGGCATGCTCGTATGAAAGTGGCACGAGCGAGTCGTTCGGAATCGAGCAGCAGCCCATCCATGTCGAAGACCACGGCCGATGGGCGCGCTAAACCCATATGGCTCCGAAGGCGCCTTGTCTCGCGCTCAACCTGCCGCGGCGACCAGATTGTTCAGTACGAATTGCAATATGCCGCCACACTTGAAATAGGCTATTTCGTTGTCCGTTTCCAACCGACTCAACACTTCGATGATCTGTTCGCTGCCATCGGCATCACGTACCGTAAGCAGGAGAGTCTGGCGAGGCGTGATCTCGGTTGTGCCTTCAGGCATTCGGATGTCGAGGACCTCGTCACCGCTCAATTTCAGGCTTGCCCGGCCGTCACCTTCCTTGAACTGCAGCGGGAGCACGCCCATGCCGATGAGATTGGAGCGGTGAATGCGCTCGTAACTTTCGGCGACAACCGCCTTCACACCCAGCAACCGGGTGCCTTTGGCCGCCCAGTCGCGGCTCGAACCCGTGCCATATTCTTTGCCTGCTATCACCACCAGCGGGGTATCTTCGCCCTGGTAACGCATCGCCGCATCGTAGATGCTGAGCGTATCGCCGGTAGGAATATGTTTCGTGTAACCCCCTTCCACTCCCGGTACCATCTCGTTTTTGATCCGGATGTTGGCAAACGTACCGCGCATCATCACTTCATGATTACCGCGCCTCGACCCGTAGGAGTTGAAGTCGACAACGTTTACGGCATGCTGCTGGAGATACTGTCCGGCGGGACTATCGGGCTGGATGGCACCGGCCGGAGAGATATGGTCGGTGGTGACCGAATCGCCCAGTATCGCCAGGATGCGGGCATTGGTCACTTCAACCGGTTGATCGAGATCGGCCCCCACAGAAAAGAACGGCGGTTGTTTGATGTAGGTCGAATTTTCCCACCCGTAAGTACTACTGTCGGAAACCTCGATCGCCCGCCACGCCTCGGGACCCGTGAAAACGTCGCTGTACTGGCGTGCGAACATGTCTGCAGTCACCAGAACCATCACCTCGGCAATCTCGTCGTTGCTCGGCCAGATATCCTTCAGGAAGACGTCTTCTCCCGCCGAGTCCTGACCGAGGGGTTGTGAACTCAGATCGATACGGGTGGTACCGGCGAGGGCATATGCCACAACCAACGGCGGCGAAGCAAGCCAGTTGGTGCGTACTTCCTGATGCACCCGGCCCTCGAAGTTGCGATTGCCTGAAAGTACCGAGGCAACCACCAGGTTCCCACTCGTGATTGCTGCAGATATCGGTTCCGGCAAAGGTCCCGAGTTACCAATGCACGTTGTACAGCCATAACCCACGAGGTTGAAGCCGAGCGCGTCGAGCCCATCCTGCAACCGGGTCTTTTCCAGATACTCCGTGACGACTTTCGATCCAGGTGCCAGCGAGGTTTTGACCCACGGCTTGACCGTCAGCCCGAGAGCCAGAGCTTTCTTGGCAAGCAATCCGGCACCCAACATGACGGCAGGGTTGGAGGTGTTGGTGCATGAGGTGATCGCGGCGATGACCACGTCGCCATGCCCCAATGAATAATCGGCGCCGGATACGGCGATCTGAGTGTCCTTGTCGGCAGAACGGCCCTGCATGTCCAAAGCTTCATCGAAGGCTCGCGCCATATCCGACATCGCGACTCGATCCTGAGGGCGTTTGGGACCTGCGAGGCTCGGCACAACTTCGCCCAGCTGCAAGCCTAAGGTATCGGTATAGGTTGCCTCGGAGGCACCGCTCTCGCGCCACAGTCCCTGAGCTTTGGCATAAGCCTCCACCAGGGCAATGGTCTCAGTGGGACGATGGGATAAAATTAGATAGTTGATGGTCTCCTCATCTATCGGGAAGAACCCGCAGGTGGCACCGTATTCCGGTGCCATGTTGGCAATGGTGGCACGATCGGCCAGCGACAACTGATCGAGACCGTCACCGTAGAACTCGACGAACTTACCGACGACGCCCCAGGCGCGCAGCTTCTCGACGACTGTCAGCACCAGATCGGTTGCGGTAATGCCTTCGCGCAACGCGCCCGTCAGCTTGAAGCCGACCACATCGGGGATCAACATGGAGATGGGCTGGCCAAGCATCGCTGCCTCCGCCTCGATACCCCCGACACCCCAGCCAAGCACGCCGAGGGCATTGATCATCGTCGTATGGCTGTCCGTTCCGACCAGGGTATCTGGAAAAGCGACCGTGCGGCCATTCTCATCCTTGGTCCATACCGTTTGAGCTAAATATTCGAGATTCACCTGGTGGCAGATACCGGTACCCGGCGGCACAACTCGAAAGTTGTCAAACGCCTGCTGGCCCCAACGCAAAAACCGATACCGCTCGGTGTTACGCTCCATCTCCATTTCGACGTTTTTCTCAAACGCCTCCGAGTCGCCAAAATTGTCCACCATCACCGAGTGGTCAACCACGAGATCGACCGGTGACAACGGATTGATGATGCTCGGGTCAATACCTGCGGCAACCACGGCGCTGCGCATGGCGGCCAGATCCGCGACGCCTGGGACACCCGTGAAATCCTGCATCAGCACGCGAGCCGGCCGATAGGCTATTTCCTCCGCGGCCGGTGGGTTGTTCGCCCAGTCCCCCAATGCCTTGATGTCGGCAACCTTGACGGTGTTGCCGTCTTCGAAACGCAGCAGATTCTCCAGCAGAATTTTCATCGACATCGGTAGCTTGTCGACGTCACCGACTCCCGCTGCGGCTGCCTCGGGCAAACTGAAGTAGTCGTAAGTTTTGCCGTCGACGATGAGGGTTTTCCTCGTTTTGAACGTGTCTAAACTCATGGGGTCCTTCCTCGGGGGCTGGAAAAAAGGGGGCGCCTATTCTGCCTGCGTTCGGGGCGTTGAGCGAGTGTCTTCATGGGGCGCTTGTTGGCAGACAAGGGGGAACCTGGCCTGCCTTAAGTGAAGCACTGATCTCCCGGGTTAGAAGACAGAGCTATTTGAGCAGGGTCTGATTCATGAAAAAAGCGAATATGAGGAATATGATCGTCGCCAATTTAGAATATTAAGAACCCCCGTGCACCGGCACAGTCGAGAGTGCAGAACCGGCTAACCTGATTCCGTCGTGTCTTCGACCTTTCTGTACAAGTGTGAACCACATCGCCAACAGTAGGTGGCTTCGCGAGAGTGGCCTTCCGCCGAACATTCAGGACAGGTGCGGGTGTTCGTTCGCCGTCGGTTGGCTTCGCTGAGTTCGAGCGTCACGATGCCTGTAGGCACCGCGATGATGCCGTATCCCATGATCATGATGAGCGATGCCAGTGCCTGGCCGAGAGCCGTTTGCGGAGCGATGTCTCCAAAGCCTACGGTGGTCATGGTACTCACAGCCCAGTAAATACTCTTGGGGATGCTGGTAAAACCGTGTTCGGCGCCTTCGATGAGGTACATGAGCGAGCCGAAAACGATGACGAGTGCGGCAACGGTCGAGATGAATATGACAATCTTGCGCCGACTTGCACGTAACGCCTCGGTCAATAGATCCGCCTCGCTCACGTAGCGGACCATCCTGAGGATCCGAAAAACCCGCAGAACCCGAAGGATGCGGACAACAAGCAAATATTGTGAGCCTGCAAACATCAGGCTCAAATAGGTCGGCACAATGCCCAGCAGATCAACGACGCCGAAGAAGCTGCGTGCATACAGACGGGTGTTGTTAATGCACCACAGCCGCAAGCCATATTCGATCGTGAAGAGGATCGTGAAGAACCACTCGACGCCGTAGAGCCAATCGCCGTATATCGAATTGATCGATTCGACACTATCGCACAACACCGCTGTAACGCTTGCGAGTATGGCAATAATAAGCGCCACATCGAAAGCACGCCCTGCGGGGGTATGTGCTTCGAATATGACGATGCGAACGGTATCTTTGTCAAAGGTCATGGCAGAAGGCTACCACAAGTCGAGCTGTCGTCTGGACGCACTGGCGAGACACGGCGTTATCTCAAAACACCGCGCCGATCGCCAGCAGAGTATTCTCGTTAGTGGACCACCACCTCGATGGTGCGTGCTGTTTCCTTTTCGCTCTTTGCGATGACCACATACAAAATACCATCCCTGGAAGATGCGCTGATTGATTCTTCGTCCGCGTTTTCCGGTAGTTTGAACGTACGGATGAATCGTCCATATCGGCGCTCGACGCGATGTTGCTTATGGGAATCGTCCTTCTCACTGCGGCGCTCGCCCGAGACCGTGAGAACGCCATCTTTGACGGTGACGCTTACCTCGTCAGCCGCAACCGCCGGGATCTCCACGTTGATTTTGTAATCAACTTCAGTCTCCGAGATGTCAACGGGAGGCAACCACTCGGAGCGAGTATGATTAACGCTCGGATATCGGGTTACCCGACTGAAGAAGTCGTCGAATTCCCGCAACGGATTAAAACTTACAACGTTCATATACAACTCTCCTTAACTCAAATCGATTGATGTCTACCTTTCAGACTCGTCTGTCAGCGACCCAGCCTATGTGGCACCACATTGAGTAATTCATAGTTCTTGAAATAATATTTCTTACCCCCACATGTCCGCTAATACCTCATCAATACGGAGACGACTCATGACCCGAATGACCCAGGAAGAAAAAGAACAGTTCTTAGCCGACCTGCACGTCGGCATACTTGGTATCAATCGAACCGACCTGGGCCCGCTCACCGTTCCCATCTGGTATAGCTACCAACCGGGCGGCGAACTTCAGTTCATTACGGGGCGCAAATCTGCCAAAGGGCAACTATTGAACGAGGGCGTTCGGGTGACCCTGTGCGTCCAAACCGAAGACCCACCCTATAAATACGTCAGCGTCGAGGGAGCCATCGTTTCCATGTCTGGAGAAGACGGCGAAATCCTACCCATGGCTAAACGTTACCTGGGTGAAAAACTCGGCGTCGCCTATGCAGAACAATCCAACGAAGCCGACAGCCTTGTCGTGCGGGTATTGCCGGACAACTGGTTGGCGGTAGATTACGGCAAGGCGGATAGCGGCTGAGGCGCTAGTGTTCCTTGATGATTCGGTAGACGCATTCGACCGCTCGATCCACCCCCTGGGCCTGGATATGCGGGGGCACCAGGTCCGTCGGCGCGGATTCGAGCACCTCGATGCTACAACGGTTCTCGTACAACGCCGCAACCTCTTCAGGCAACACGCAGAAGGGCGGCCCGGAAACCAGATGCTGATCGTATTCCAGGGTCACCAGCAAAATCTGGCTGCATTCAGGCAACACATGCAGCATGGTCCACAGTTCGGCCATGGTGCCCGGATGCCAACGCGACCAGTGCACCCCGGTCAAACGCCGCGACGACCCCGTGCAGATCACCGGCGGTCAGCTCAAAAAAGTCACCACAATATAAAATGCTGGTCAGCCTTCGTATCTCGTCAGCGAACGTTGTGCCCTACGAGCAAAGTCCTCGTTACCCTCTGCGAAATAGGCTGTCAATGCGATGTCGGCCAGATCGATACCACGCCCGCGATGACCTTGTTTTCCCAACCAACGCATGTCTAGCCGCACATGGGTACAAATACCTCAGACGAGGGAGATAATTCGAGATCCCTCCAGTATTTGGTGAGCCAGACATTGTCATTTTCCTGGTGGAAACCGAGCTGATTTCGTTTCCAACGATCAACTTAAGAACTTTCGCTCCATGCCCGCCCCTCTCAATCAACGAACACATCCCGCTTGTGTTATACATCATTCGCCTTCACTTTTTGCCGATTCTGACCAAAGGAGCAAAACCTCAGCAACCATGCATCCGCAGCGGTATCCACTGAGCAAACTCAGACGCGTTGCACTCGAACAACAGGGCTTGTTACGAGCGGCTCCGTGGGGCCGGGGTCGGAGCGGCACGGCAAAAACAATTCGGCAGCTCGGTTATGTGCAAATCGACACGATTTCCGTAGTGGAACGTGCCCACAATCACGTACTTGGCACCCGCGTGCCTAATTTTCGACCACACCACCTCGACGAGCTACAACGTCGCGGGGAGATATTCGAATACTGGTATCACGCGGCCGCCTATCTGCCGATGGAACACTATCGGTTCGCACTCAGGCGCATGCACCAGCTCAAGAACAGCGACAAGTGGTATCGCAGCCGCGATAAGAAGCTCAATGCCAAGGTGTTGCACCGAGTGAGTATGGAGGGACCTTTGCGTGCGCGGGACTTCGAAGGCAACCGCAACTCCAAGGGTTGGTGGGATTGGAAACCAGCAAAGTTGGCTTTGGAGCAGCTGTATCTCCAGGGAGACCTGATGATACTGAGCCGCGATGGGTTTCAAAAAAAATACGATCTCCCTGAACGGGTTCTGCCCAGTGACGTCGTTACAACACCACCCAGCGATGAGGAGTTTGCGCAGCACTTGATTGACAATACGCTCCGTAGCCACGGCTTTGCGACGCCCAGGTCGATCACATACAACCGTCGCGACAATCCCCTGCGAACAGCGGTCAAGCGCTTGCTCGACGAGGCCGAAGCCAGTGGCTCACTCATCTCGTTTGAGCTGCCCAACGGCGAGCGAGTTTTTGCCGACCCCGAGTTAATGGAGCAGCGTGCACCGAGCGCACCCAGAAACGTCAAGATCCTTTCTCCGTTCGACAACGTGGTGATACAACGAGATCGGGCGATGGCGCTGTTTGACTTTGACTATCAGATCGAATGTTACCTGCCTGAACCGAAGCGCCGGTTCGGTTATTTCAGCCTGCCACTCCTCTATCAAGATCGGCTGGTCGGGCGAATGGACTGCAAAGCCCACCGAAAAGACAAGCGCTTTGAGGTCAAACACCTGAGCCTTGAAGATTCGTTCACCAGCCGCGGTCGCGAAGAGCAGTTCAGAGTTGCGTTTAGCGACTCGTTACGCACCTTCGCGACGTTCAACCAGTGCACCGATGTGACGATCAAAAACGTTACCCCTGCATCATGGAAACGATATCTGTCGTGAAAATTCTCATCTTCCTGGTGATGTGCGCTGCGTCAGCCGCACAAGCCATCGACTATCCTCCAATCGAACCAGGCCAGAGTTTCTCGGCGATACAGTCTTTGGCCACCAGTCGACCCACCGTCCAGTTGGCCTATGCAAAGGCTCCACAGCAGTATGGTGAACTCTGGCTACCGGAAGGCAGCGGTCCATTTCCCGTGGTCGTTTTCATTCACGGCGGCTGCTGGCTCAACGCCATCGACATCACTCACACCCACGCCGCCAGCACCGCGTTGGCCGAGGCAGGTTATGCGGTCTGGTCGTTGGAATACCGACGGATCGGTGATCCTGGCGGAGGCTGGCCGGGTACTTTTGACGACATCTCCCGCGGTGTGGATCACCTTCTCGAACTTGTCGATCGCTACCCGTTGGACATCAGCAGGGTCTACCTGACGGGTCACTCTGCGGGTGGCCATTTGGCTCTGTGGGCAGCCACACGAGAGACACCTGGCAAAAATGCGGTAAAGATCGCTGGCGTCATCACCCTCGCGGGAATACTCGATCTCGAGTCCTACGCTTTCGGAAACTCGAGTTGCCAACGAGCGGTGGCGCAATTGATGGGTGGGTCCGCAAAGCAGTGGCCCGACCGCTATCGCCACGCATCCCCTTTGCACCATTTACCCACCACCGTCGCTACCACGCTGATCCAGGGAACTTCGGACACCATCGTACCGATGAGCCAGGCCGAGGCCTACTATGAATCAGCCCATCAACACGATCCTGAGGCACCTGTTTCGCTGCGACCTGTCGAGGGCGCTGGACATTTCGATCTGATTCATCCCGGCACGGATGCCTGGCAGCAACTGCTCGAGGTGCTCGCGAACTGATGCCCATGACCCGCGCACAGTGCCTCGAGGCAGACAGAATCGATCCTCTGGCCAGGTACCGAGACGCATTTGTGCTCCCACCCGACACAATCTACCTGGACGGCAATTCCCTCGGCCCATTACCTAAAGCCGTGGCTGGCTGTTTACACGATACGGTCGTCGAACAATGGGGACAGGGTCTCATCGGCAGTTGGAACGACCACGACTGGATCGGGCTTGCCGAGAGGTTGGGAGAAAAGATCGCCCCGTTGATTGGCGCCGGACCAGGTCAGGTGATCGTCGCGGATTCGGTATCGGTAAATCTCTACAAGCTGTTGGCAACCGCGCTCTCACTTCGGCCGGGGCGGACGATAATTCTTTCCAGTGAAGACAACTTCCCGACGGACCTCTACATAGCGCAAGGTTTGACCGCGCTGTTGGGCAGGGAACGCTGCGAGCTTGTGATTCTCGAGGGTTCCCGACTCATGCAGGCGATCGGCGCCAACACCGCCGTGGTCATGCTCACACACGTCGATTTCCGTAGTGGTCGACTCTACGACATGCAATCGATCACCCAACAGGTACACGACGCAGGGGCGCTAATGTTGTGGGATCTCTCACACAGTACCGGAGCATTACCGCTGAAACTGGATGCCTTCGATGTCGATCTGGCCGTGGGCAGCGGCTACAAATATCTCAACGGAGGTCC
>SMVB01072260.1_pt1 | contig 12764 bp, 16 predicted proteins | sample 2456461 | NCBI WGS metagenome assembly SMVB01 (sample SAMN11095934, study PRJNA526329) | marine sediment metagenome | biome: Marine sediment; feature: Surficial sediment; material: Deep marine sediment; isolation source: Hadal surficial sediment | place: Pacific Ocean | collected 2014-05 | depth...
AAATCGACCGCCAAAATCTGGGCGTCGAAAGCAACCCCGTGGATTTCAGAATCGTTTTTAATCGCGGCCGCGGTCGCAGCCACGGCATGGCCATGCGTGTTAGTGGTGGCGGCCTCGCCGATCTGGGCCTCATATAAATCCACAAAACCCTGATTAAGGCCAACGCTTGCCCCGTGGTAATCCACTTCTGGCGAGTTAAAGACAAAGTTAAAGTCGACAATGCCTATAATTTGACCCTGGCCAGTATAACCCAAAGCGTAGGCTTCGGCAGCGTTGACCGCCTCAAGGGCATACGAAAGGTTATATTCAGCGGTTCGAAAAGTATCCGCATTGGGTCCAGGGGGTGGGGGTTCTGGGTCAGGTGGCGGTGGAATGATCGTAGGTGTCGGATTGATCACAGTGCTGGTTGACGGGGAGCCGCCGCAACCCGCAGCAAAAAGACTAACCAGTATAAGGATCAGGCTTTGACAGAGCCTTCGTATAACCATCACCACACCTCTTTCCCCAAAAGCTTCGGTGAGAACACTTCAATAATATACATAACAAAGCTTAACCGAGCCTGAACGAAATAGCGGGCTTTGACTAGTCTAATTTTCTTGAAAATATCAGCTTTAATAAAACACGGTTTTTTTAAAAAAACTTTTAGCGGTTTTTGGGATGCAGGTAGCAATCCAGGGTGTGATCATTGACCAGGCCAATGGCCTGCATGTAGGCGTAAATAATGGTCGACCCGACGAAATTGAATCCGCGGCCTTTGAGGTCTTTAGAAATGGCGTCACTGAGGCCGGTTTTGGCAGGCATGTCGGCCATCCCCTGCCAGTGATTGACGATTTGCTGACCGCCAGAAAAACCCCAGATGTAGCTATCGAATGACCCGAATTCCTTTTGAATTTCAAGGAAAGCCCGGGCGTTCCGGATGGTCGAGGCGACCTTCAGACGGTTCCTGACAATCCCCGGGTTTTGCAACAATTCGGACGCTTTTTTCTCATCGAAACGCGCCACTTTTTCGGGGTCAAACCCGGCGAAGCCTTTGCGGTAGTTCTCCCGTTTTTTCAGGATTATGTCCCAGCTCAGCCCCGCTTGGGCGCCTTCCAGCGTGATCATTTCGAAATGACGGGTATCATCATGGACCGCCCGCCCCCATTCATCATCGTGGTAGGCCACCATATGGGGTTTATCACCGGCCCATTCGCAACGCTTTGTCATCGGATTTTAATAACACCCAAGAAACCCCCGGACAACTGGGGTCTGAATTTGTGATCGCGGGTGTTTTATTCTTCTGGTTTGTAGAGCTTGATGGTAAAGCGGTCACTTTCCCCAATATCAAGATACCTTTGGCGCTCTTCACTACCTGCGGAGGTGCCCCGCAAAGATGGCGGCAGCGACCAAACCCCCTCAGGGTGATCTTTGGTATCCTTGGCGTTTCTGTTCACATCTGTGTCGGCCAAAGCAATAAAACCGGCTTCCTTTGCCATCATTAGGAAGTGACTTTCATTGACATAGCCATTATCACCCTCAGGGTCTTGAGGGATAGCTTCGTCCCCGGCATGATCGACAATCCCCAATATTCCACCTGGTTTCAGCATGGCAAAAAGTGCATCGATGTATTTTTGTGGTGGTTTTTCATAAATAATAAAGGCGTGGGCGCGAAACACCAGAACCATGTCAACCTCGCCATAGGGGAGGTTTTCCTCATTCATCAGAAAATCACTATTTCTGGTCACTGGAATATAGCTGCCGCCGCCGTCGCTAATAAACGGCTCAATAATCCCGCGGTACCAGCTGCCCTGGCCGCCCGGCCAGATTTCAACCAGGGTCATATCCGCCTCTAACCCAAAAAATGTCAGGGTTTCAAACGGGTGGCGATACTGGTCTCGGCGCTTATGACTGGTACTTCTTTCCTCCGCCGCAATGTAACCCTTTAAAGCCTCCTCGGCTTCCGGGCTGGAGGTTTTGTGTTCTACGGCCAAAATATTTCCGGGGTTAAAAAACATAAACCCCACGAAAAAAAGTGCGAACATCCTGAACATACCATTTTCTCCAAATTTTTCAGAGACCATAGCGAACTTTCAAGCCCCAGGGGAACAAATTTTAATGACCAGCCAAATTTCCGTATTCCCGCCTCGACAGCACAAAAATCTGACGCTAAGCTTTGCCCGGAAATACTAATTTTGGGGGGGTGCAATGGCAAAAGTAATGGATCAGTTATGGGCAAAAATCCTGCTCGGTTTGTTTCTGGGATTTGTGGTGGGCTTTATTCTTGGGCCTGACGTCGGGTTGTTGTCGCCGGAAACCGCGGCCGAGGTGTCGGCCTGGCTGGCGTTACCCGGTAACCTGTTCCTGACATTTATCTTCTTCATTGTTATTCCCATTGTCATTTCTTCGGTCATCCTGGGCATTGCCGGCGGTGATGATATCGCCAAAATCCGGAAAATCGGCGGCGCCATCGTGGTTTATTTTATCCTGACTTCGACGGTTGCCGCTACCCTGTCAATTTTCTTCACCACCCTGTTTGCCCCCGGGGTTGGCGGCGGCGGTGATTTGGGCCTCATCGAATTTGCCCGTGACTTGCCTGGCGCACAAAGCCTGGGGGATGATCTGCCCGGCACTATCGTCAACATTTTCCCGACCAATCCCTTTGCCGCCATGGCTGAAGGCCAACTTCTGAAAGTTGTCATTGCCGCGGTGATCTTCGGGGTAGCGTTGCTGGTGATGAAAAAATCCCAGTCGGAGCCGCTTTTGAAGGTGCTGGAATCGATTCAAGGGGCTTCGCTGGTCATTATCGGGTTTATCATGAAGTTTGCCCCGATCGCGGTTTTCGGACTGATCAGCCAAGTGGTGGTCAAAAGCGGCTTTGGCATCATCGCCGACCTTGGCGCTTATATGGCGACATTTATTTTTATCCTGTTTACCATCCTGGTGTTCTATGCCCTGGTTTTAAAATTTTACGTCGGCCGCAACGTGGTGGATTTTGCCAGAAATATCCGTGAACCTTTTATTTTGGCGTTTTCAACCTCCTCATCTTCTGCAACCATGCCGGTCACTTTGCGAACCGCTGAAGAAAAACTGAAGGTTAACCCCACGGTCGCCCGCATGGTGGTGCCGGTCGGGGCGACAATAAACCTGGACGGCACTGCAGCCTACCAGTCGGTGGTGATTATTTTCCTGGCCCATTTCTTTGGCATCGACCTCAGCATGTTCCAGATTATAAGCTTGGTTTCAATTTCGGTGCTGGCCTCGATTGGCGCGCCCGGCGTACCCGGAGGAAGCCTCGCCATCCTGATTGGCATCCTTGCCAGTTTTGGCATTCCCAATGAGGGGTTCGCGCTGATCCTGGCGGTCGATCGCATCCTTGATATGTGCCGCACGTCGGTGAATGTCACCGGCGATCTGGTCACCTGTACCGTTATGCAAAAATATTCGGGCTCAAAACCTGCCCCTTAATGCTTTATTATTGAGGCACCCATGAAAAAAGTCGTCATCCTTTTAAGCGGGGGAATGGATTCCGCCACCGTCCTGGCCGGGGCCAGGGCCGAGGGGCTTGATTGTTATTGCCTCAGTTTTCGCTACGGCCAGCGCGCTGTCATTGAACTGGCGGCGGCTTCCAGCCTGGCCAAGGCCCATGGCGCCCGGGAACATAAAATCATCGATATCGATCTCGGCGCGTTTGGCGGCAGCGCGCTCACCGCTGACATCCCGGTGCCCAAGGGCCGCGATATGGCCGGCAGCGACATCCCGGTCACTTATGTGCCGGCGCGCAATACCATCTTTCTTTCCTTTGGGCTGGCCTACCTTGAGGTTATTGGCGCCGGGGCGATTTATATTGGCATCAATGCGCTCGATTATTCGGGCTACCCCGATTGCCGGCCTGATTACATTGCGGCTTTCGAGACAATGGCCAACCTGGCCACCAAACGCGGGGTGTCGGGGAAAACCCCGATCAAAATCGAAGCGCCGCTTTTGCATATGACCAAGGCGGAGATCATCACCGCCGGGGTAAAACTTGGCGTTGATTACGCCGCGACCACTTCGTGTTATGATCCCGACGATGCCGGGCACGCCTGCGGGGCATGCGATGCCTGTACCTTGCGAAAAAATGGTTTTGCCGAAGCCGGGGTGCCGGATCCAACGACGTATCAATGATATGACCTATGCCATCAAGGAAATGTTTTTTACTTACCAGGGCGAAGGCGCGCTGACCGGCAGGCCGGCCATTTTCCTGCGTTTTGCCGGGTGCAATCTGTGGTCGGGGCTGGAAAAGGACCGCTCTGAAGCGGTCTGCAAATTTTGCGATACCGAATTTGTCGGCACCGATGGCCCCGGCGGCGGCAAGTTTAAAGCCGCCCGCGACCTCGCTGACAATGCCGCCGCCCTGTGGCCGGGGAAATCAGCGGATAAGATGGTTGTCTGCACCGGCGGTGAGCCATTGTTGCAGCTGGATGAAGACTTGATCAAGGCGCTGCAGGACAAAGGGTTTATGGTCGCGGTTGAAACCAACGGCACAATTGCTGCCCCGAAATCTTTGGACTGGGTTTGCGTCAGCCCCAAGGCCGATGCCGCCCTGGTCCAGAAGGCCGGCGATGAACTGAAACTGGTTTTCCCGCAGGATGAAAACACCCCGGAGGATTTTGCCGGGCTAAACTTTAAAGTCTTTTCACTGCAGCCCAAGGACGACCCTGATATCCGGAAAAATACCGAAGCGACGCTGAAATACTGCGCCGCCCACCCAAAATGGCGGGTCAGCCTACAAGCTCACAAAATCTGGGATATTGCTTAGGCCCCCCTGCCCGTGTAAGGCGCGACGCCTTGATCTGGCACCCACAAGCCGTCGGGCAATTTTCCGGTGGAATAAAAAATATCGATCGGGATGCCGCCGCGCGGGTACCAGTATCCGCCGATCCGAAGCCATTTCGGCTTCACTGCGGCGACCAGCCGTTTGGCGATCAACACCGTACAGTCTTCGTGAAAGGCGGCGTGGTTCCGAAACGAGGTCATAAACAGCTTTAATGACTTGCTTTCAACGATTGCGCCATCCGGCACATAATCAATAACAAAATGGGCAAAATCGGGCTGGCCGGTAACCGGGCACAGCGAGGTGAATTCCGGGCAAGTAAAGCGCACCAGGTAATCCTCTCCCGGATGCGGGTTTGAAACCACTTCAAGCGTGGCCTCATCCGGACTTTTTGGCAGCGGCGAGACCCTGCCCAGGTGTTTGAGGTTTTTTATTTTTTTTGTCATTTTTTCGTGAACCCGTTCCTAATGCAGCGAACTCAGGTATAGTATAGTCGTTTGCGGGTGGAAAGTTTTTATGATTTTAAAATCGGTATTTAATGGATTGAAATTTGCAGGACTATTTCTGCTACTGGGCAGTTGCACCCAAGCCACCAACCTTGCCGCCAGTTTCATTCCGGCCTTCAACCAGGAAATTGATACCTCTGAATTGAAATCGGGGACATACCAGTTGGATCCGCGGCATTCTTCGCTGCATATGTCGTTCGATCATATGGGCTTTTCCAGAACCGTCGGGCGCTTCGATGCCTTTGAAGCGACCCTGGTTTTCGATAAGGAAAACCCTGGCACCGCCCAGCTTACCGTCACCATCGATGCCGCCAGCATCAACACCAATTATGGCGAACTGGATGAGCTTTTGACAGGCAAGGATTTTTTTGATGTCGAAAAATACCCCGAGATTACCTTTACCTCCGATGTGGTTTATTTCGGAAGTGACAGCGAAGGCCAGGTGCCGGGCACATTGACGGTCCATGGCGAGACCGGCGAAGTGGTGCTGGAGGTCAGCTTTTACGGCGGCGCCAAGAATTGGATTTCCGGTGATTATACCCTGGGGTTTGCCGCAACCGGGTCATTCAATCGCTCGGACTTTGGCGTAAAACGGCTTTTGCCGCTGACCGGTGATGAGGTCAGGTTCGAAATCCAGGCCGAATTTCAACGAAAGGGAGACTGATGCCGTCAAAAACTGATTTGAAATATTCCAGCGTCGCCATGATCCTCCATTGGCTGATCGCGCTTGCGGTCATTTTTATGCTGTTTTGGGGACGGTACATGACCGACCTGCCGAAGGGCAGTTTTGACCGTCTGGAAGCTTTCCAGCTGCACCAGTCCATCGGGCTGACAATTTTGATGTTGACCATTATCCGTATTATCTGGCGCCTCAAGCACCCGGTGCTGCCACAGCCAGCGGGCATAAAGCCTTGGGAGGCAACCCTTCGCAAGGCCACCCATATTGGTTTTTATGTGCTTTTGATCATAATCCCCTTAAGCGGTTGGTCGGTCGCCTCGACCTCAAGCCTTGGGGTTCCGATCGAATATTTTGGCCAGTTCGACTGGCCTTTTATCTCGTTCCTGACAAATATTGAGAACAAGCAAGACATCCACGAGGGGTTTGAGAAGGTTCACGAATACCTGGGCTGGGGCATGATAGCCCTGCTGGTTTTGCATTTGGCCGGCATTTTTAAACACACCTTTATCTTGAAGGATGCCCTGTGGAGACGAATGGTCCCCGGGAAATAACCACTCCATGAAAAAACTTGCCTCCCTTTTGGTTTTCCTGACCCTTGGCCTTCCCGCCCTTGGCGCCGAATGGCAGCTGGTGAAAGAAGACAGCTCGCTCACTTTTTCCGGCCTGCAACTGGGCCAGGGGTTTGACGGCAGGATAGAAGAGTTTTCCGCCTCCATTTGCTTTGACGAAAGCGACCTGGACGGCGCTGAAGTTGTCCTTGATATTAATTTGACCAGCATCACCACCGGTATTGCTGACCGTGACGAAATTCTGGCGGCCGAGGAATGGCTGGATACCGCCCGCTATCCAAAGGCCGAAATCAACATCCGGGGGGTGAACCGGATTGGGCCAAATTCCTATGTGGCAGAAGCGGAAATAACAATTAAAGGCACAACGCGGGTGATGCCGCTTTCCTTTACCCTGAATTTGATTGAAAATACCGCCCAAGGGGAAGTGACCATAGACCGGCGTGATTTTAAAATTGGCGACGGCGAATGGGGGAAAAGCGAAAAATGGGTCGGCTTTCCGATTACCATTGGCTTTCATTTTAGCGCCCAAATGACGGAAAGAAATTGCCATGAATAACCTGGTGAGCAGCGACTGGCTGGCAGAGCATCTCAACGATGAAAACCTAGTGGTTCTCGATGCCTCGTGGACGCTGCCGGGGATGGAGCCCGACGGCATTGGCACATTTTTAAAGGCGCATATTCCCGGCGCCCGTTATTTTGATATCGAGGATATTTCCGATCATAATACTGACCTGCCGCACATGCTCCCATCGCCAGAATATTTTGCCCGCAAGGTTGGTGAATTGGGAATTTCCAACAACGATACAATAATCATTTACGACACCGGCGGGTTCAGCCCGGCGGGCCGGGCGTGGTGGATGTTTCGCGCCATGGGCCATAAAAATGTTGCGGTTCTGGATGGTGGAATTCAAAAGTGGGCGCAGAGCGGGCATCCGCTAGCGGCGGGCCCGGCAACCCCGAAGCCTAAATCCTATTCAGCTGCCTTTGATCCCGGCAGGGTCGCGGATCGCAGCGATATCTTAAAAAATATTGAAGCCAAAACCGCTATAGTTCTGGATGCACGGGGACCGGGCCGGTTTACCGGGGTCGAGGCCGAGCCCAGGCCGGGTATGCGTTCGGGCCATATTCCGGGGGCGCGTAATTTTTATTATGGCAGCCTGCTGGAGAAAGACGGCAGCTTTATCAGCGATGCGGCGCTTGGCACTTTGGTCCAGGAAAAAGGCCTGAAAAAAGAGGATGCGATCATCACATCGTGTGGCTCAGGGGTGACCGCGTCGGTCCTGGCCCATGCCCTGGATCGGCTTGGCTTTACAAACGTTAGGGTTTATGACGGCTCATGGGCTGAATGGGGTATGGACCCCGCCCTGCCGCTGGAAACCGGACCGGAAAAGAATTGATGCCAGATAAGATGTCAGACAAAAAACAAACCAAAATCGTGCAGGCCGGGCGCAAAAAGGAATGGACCCGGGGGGTTGTCAATCCGCCGGTTTATCACGCCTCAACGGTTTTGTTTGAGACCTATGCTGAACTGCGCGAGGGCGTCAAAAAAGCCTTCCAGGGTGAGCTTTTCTATGGCCGCCTCGGCACCCCTACGCTGTGGGCGCTGGAAGACGCAATGGCCGAGCTGGAAGGCGCTAAGGGCGCCAAGGTCTATGGTTCGGGCATGGCCGCGATTGCATCTTCCCTGCTCAGTGTCCTTAAAAGTGGTGATCATTTGTTGATGGCCGATACGGTCTATGAACCCACCCGCAAACTTGCCGGCAGGGTCTTGCGGCGCCTCGGCATCGAGACGACTTTTTTCGATCCCATGATCGGGGCCAAAATCAAGGATTTATTCCAGGACAAAACCCGGGCGGTTTTTATTGAAACCCCGGGGTCGCTGACCTTCGAGGTTCCCGACCTGCCGGCGATCGCCAAGGCCGCCCACGGCATTGACGCTTATGTGCTTGCGGACAATACCTGGGCAACGCCGCTTTTCCATAATGCCCTCGAGCATGGCGCCGATATTTCGATCCACGCCGCCACTAAATATATCGTCGGCCACGCCGATGCCATGCTTGGCATAGCTTCGGCCAACGCCCGCACCTATGGGCTTTTGAAGGTAACTTCCTTTGCCCTTGGTCAACTGGCCGGGCCCGATGATGCCTATCTCGCGCTCAGGGGGTTCCGGACCCTCGATGTCAGGTTGAAGCGCCACCAGGAAAACGCCCTTGATATCGCTCGCTGGCTGGAAAAACACCCGGCCATTGACCGGGTTTTGCACCCGGCGCTTCCCAGCTGTCCCGGCCATGAAATCTGGAAGCGGGATTTCACCGGCTCAACCGGTCTTTTCTCTATCGTTCTCAGGGGCGGAGAAGCCAAGAACCTTGGCGCCTTTTGCGATCAATTGCAGCACTTTGGCATGGGCTTTTCCTGGGGCGGGTTTGAAAGCCTGGTTTTGCCGCAGGCGCCTGAGGACATCCGCACCGCCACATCCTGGCAAGCCCCCGGTCCGCTGATCCGCCTTCACATCGGCCTTGAAGATGTCGATGACTTGAAAGAAGACCTGGATGCCGCGCTAAAACGCTTTGAGAAAACCTTTTAAGCCCTTTACAGTGTGCCGATGTTAAACGAAGCAGAATTGCTGGCCTTTTTGCTCTCGCTCCGGGTTGCGGTGGTGGCCACCGTGGTTGGCCTGCCGATTGCGATTTTAGTGGCTTGGGTCCTCGCCCGCCATGACTTTCGCGGCAAGACGGTGGTAGATGTGCTGATCCATGCGCCGCTGGTTTTGCCGCCGGTGGTGGTTGGCTACCTGCTGCTGGTGACCTTTACCCCCAACGGGATGATTGGCCGGTTCATGGAAAATACCCTCGGCTTTGGCTTTGCCTTTACCTGGCAGGGCGCATCGCTGGCGGCATTTATAATGGCGCTGCCATTGATGGTGCGCAGCATCCGGCTTTCGTTTGAGGCCCAGGACCCTAAACTCGAGCTGGCGGCGCGTACCCTTGGCGCCGGCGGCTTCAAAACCTTTTTTCGCATCACCCTGCCGCTGGCGCTGCCCGGGGTATTGACCGGATCACTGTTGGGTTTCGCCCGGGCGCTGGGTGAATTTGGCGCCACTATCACCTTTGTGGCAAATATTCCCGGCCTGACCCAGACCTTGCCGCTGGCGCTATACAGTGCGATCCAGGCCCCCGGCGGCGAAGCCGCAGCACTCAGGTTGATGGTGCTGTCGCTGGTGATTGCCTTTGCCGCTTTGGGTTTTTCAGAATATCTTGCCCGGCGCTGGAAGAAAAAGCTGGAGGCGGTGACATGAAACCCGCGCTTTCCATTGACCTTGAGAAGGCCTATCCGGGGTTTTCACTAAAAGTCCAGGTCAATTTTGGAAACGGGATAACCGCCCTGTTTGGCCCTTCAGGCAGTGGAAAAACCACGCTTTTAGACCTGATCGCGGGCGTCCAGACCGCCGATGAGGGTTTGATCCTGAACCAGGGGAAAGAATTCTTTCATTCCATCCGCGGGGTTAATCTGGCGCCGGAGAAACGCCGGGTCGGCTATGTTTTCCAGGATGACGCCTTGTTCCCGCACTTATCGGTCAAGGAAAATCTGTTGTTTGGTGCAAAGGGCGGCGAAAAAAACAAAGACTTTGGTCACCTTCTTGAGATTTTCGATTTGAAAAACCTGGTGGACCGTGTTCCGGCAAAGCTGTCTGGCGGCGAGAAAAAACGGGTTGCGATCGCCCGGGCACTATTGTCTGGGCCCGAAATTTTGCTGCTCGATGAACCCCTGGCCAATATCGATGTCCGCCGCCGGGAAGACTTCTTCCCTTATTTGCACGCCCTGAAAGAAGAGCTGAAAATCCCGATCATTTACGTCAGCCACCAGATCGATGAAGTGATCCAGCTGGCTGACCACCTCGTTTTGATTGAAGACGGCCGGATCCGGGCGTTTGGGCCGATTGCCCAGGCCTTTGATAAAACCGAAGTTCAAATGGCGCTGGGGCGCAAGAACCGCGGTACCCTGCTTGAGGCCGAAGTTACTGAGTCTCTGGGTGGCTTGGCGCGGCTGGATTTTGGCGCCGGTGAAATGCTTTCCGCCGACGACCGATTGAAGCCCGGGCAAAAAATCCGCCTGCGGGTCCTGGCCAAGGACGTTGCGGTTTCGCTCAAGGAACCGAAAGACATCAGCATCCTTAACGTTTTGCCGTGTACCATTGAAAAAATTGACAAGAATTTTCACCGCCACGTCGATCTGGTGCTGGGGCTTGAGAAGGGTAAAAATAAAGTGCATTTGCACGCCGAGATTACGCTTCGCTCGGCGCGCCAGTTGCGCCTGAAACCGGGCATGAAAATTTATGCGCTGGTCAAGGCGCTGGCGGTCATCAGCCCGGTTACTTAAACTTTCTGTTAGGATTTCCCAGGCTTTAAATCAGGCGCGGGGAGAGGCGGCTCAACGCCCGGATAAATAATTTTTTTTCTTTAAGCCCGGTCAGCGCCAGCGACAGCGATCCCTCCTCGGGATTACAGGTGGTGCCGGCGAATCTTGGCAACTGGGTTTCCATATCCTTCAGCAGGTTGCGGTCATTCAGCTCCAGCACAACATGGGTCGCCAGGCCGTGGTTATAGGTAAAAAAGACAGCAAAAATCGCCTTGCGGGGAACGAAAAATTTCCCCGCCTGGTTGAGCCACAAGCCCTCATTCGAAATACGGTACAGTGGCCCCTTGAAAAATACCTGATTAATAACAACCAGGATGTACCAAAGGATAAAACCACAGATAAAAAGCCCGATAACCAGGAACAATTCGTCCCCGAACCTGCCGGCAAATCCTGACCCTTGGGTGTCTTGATTAATGCTGCCATACTGGAAAATAAATACGAACGCCATCAGGGCAAAAATACCCGCCCAGATAACCAGGTTCACACTTCCCTTGTAGGGGTCCATGAATATATCAATGAAATCCTCGTCCCCCAAGGGTGGTGCTGGTTTGCGTACGTTCTCGGCCATTGTCCCTCCAAAAGCGCCCCTACCATACCCAAGTGACGCCCCAGGCGCAATGGATACGCGGGTGATACGGGGGTTCGCTTTTATTGGCTGGTCATAAAGGGTGGCAAAATTGCCAAAGGGGATCAGGCCGCGTCTTCGCATTTTTTCAGGTAATGCCGTTTGGCCTTGGCGCGGTTGCCGCATGATTTCATATCACACCAGCGCCGCCGGTGGCTTTTCGAACAATCGAGGAAAATCCATTCGCAGGTTTCGTCCGAGCACTCCCTGATGTAGCACAGGCAATTTTCAACCAGCAGGCGGGCCGCAGAATGGGCGATCGGGTATAGCAGGCCCAGGGGTTTCTGGATCCGGACGCGGTTGGCGGGCCCGGCCAAATCCCTCGCCTTTACCAGGGGCTCGACGAACATTACAGAGCTTGCCAGCGTCTCATAAATCGCCGCCACATGGCACATTTCCGGCTGGCGGTTGCCCGCGAAGGCGTGAAAAACCTCAAACAGGTTTTTCCGGAGTTTCCTGACATCGCACATGATCCGGTCCTGCAGGTCCCGATCAATCTGGTCAAAATTTATCACCCATTCGGCCTCTTCGCGGTCTTTGGTCTTGGCAAAATCCAGCCACGAGATAAAATCGCCAAAGCTTGCCAGACGCTCCTTGAATTCATCAACCCCCGGGGTCCAGCCGTTATAGGTATTGATAAAGTTCAGGCACAGCCGCTCGCCAACAAAATTAACGTCTGTCCAGGTTTTGGTCATATTTATGCTTATACCTCTTTTTTTTAATTCTAACCAGTAAAAAACTCTTGACAAGTTATATAATCGTCTGCATATATAACCTTTAAAAAGCTCTTTACAAGTTATTCTTTTACCTTATAGGAGAATTTAACACCCATGTATTGCTTTTTAATGGTTACTTTAGGAGAGAGACCATGACTTGTTCCACCCAAACACTTAACCCAAAAACCCACCCCTTGCTGACCAGCAAACTGTTCCATTCCAAGAAAGCGGGCACCGATGACCTGTTTTTTCCCAAGGAAGTGATTCTCGATCATGCCGTCGAGGTTTACGAAAAGGAACACGGGGCCCAAACAGGGGCAATTTTTGCGCGCCTTAATCGTGCCTTGGCCAGTTCGCTTAAAGGGTTCTTTGATGTCACATACAAATAAGCTGGAAATCCCAGGGAAGCAGTTCCCTCCTGCTTCCTCCCTCTCCCCGGGGGCGCTGCTTGCCGCCCCCGG
>SMVB01070201.1_pt1 | contig 12756 bp, 12 predicted proteins | sample 2456461 | NCBI WGS metagenome assembly SMVB01 (sample SAMN11095934, study PRJNA526329) | marine sediment metagenome | biome: Marine sediment; feature: Surficial sediment; material: Deep marine sediment; isolation source: Hadal surficial sediment | place: Pacific Ocean | collected 2014-05 | depth...
ATAACATTGATTTCGAGATGAATAAACGCGAATTCATCACACACACAGGTACTTACAATGGAAAAAAAATAAGCGTAATCAGTACGGGAATGGGCACCGATAACATTGAAATTTTCATGACTGAGCTTGATGCACTTTTTAATATTGATTTAAAATCGAGGGAAGTAAAAAGCAGAAAGAAAAAACTAAACATCATTCGAATTGGAACTTCTGGTTCATTGCAGGGAGATATTCCTATTGGTACACATTTAGTTTCGGACTATGCCATTGGATTTGATACCCTTATGCACTTTTATGAATTTCCACAGAACAAATTCGAACAATCAATTGCCACTGAGATACAGAAGATAGTAGGCCTACCGTTTACCCCCTATCTGGCAAGGGGATCGAAAACACTGAAAAACAAAATTGGATTTGATATGGTATCTGGAAATACCATAACCAGCGCCGGTTTTTATGCTCCACAAGGAAGAAAATTGCGGCTAAATCTCAAATTTCCCAAAATGCTGGAGAAGTTAAACTACTACCACAAAGACCAGTTTTGGATCACTAATTTTGATATGGAAACATCAGGATATTATGCAATGGCAAGCATGCTTGGTCATGAAATGTTAAGTGTGAATGCGATAATTGCAAACAGGATAAAGAAGTCATTTTCCAAGGATCCTCAAAAAATTGTCGACTCCCTTATTAAAAAGGTACTTGACAGGATTTAAGTGTTCTTACTCACCATCGACATGATTTGCTTTCTCGCAAAAGTCGGGTCATAATTATTATAAAAACCCGATAGGATCCGATGTGCAATCTGGGAGAAAATTAATTCATCATCACCCTTTCCTTCTTTCCCCGTCCAATACACTCTCTGAGGATGTTTTTTCATGTCATCAATGTATTCCTTGGCGTGGTTGTACTGGTCGTCTGTAAATGTAAGATTAAAAGTAACTTCAACTGATTCCATACTATTTACCCTTCTTTATTTGTTTGAACATGATGCAATCTTCTTGCCAGAAGTAAATTTAAGAAAAACGGGAAAACTAGCGTTTTTTTTGGCAGAATTTTTTTTAAATCGTTCGCTAACGGATGTTTGTGGTCGCCAGAGGACACTTTAGGCTATTTTGCATCAAACCAATAGTAAAGCGAGAGCGCAATCGATTGATTTTTAGAGTTTTGAAGCTCGAAGTCTGCTGTTGGATCAAATAAATTACTTAGAGTCGAGTTGAATCTTGCGTCAAATTGAATTTCTCCAAAAGAAAATAGATGTGAAATAGCCATACCAATTGCTACACCAATCTCAAAATCATCTGTAATTGGTACCCCATAATAGGGCCTTTCGTATTCAGGTAAATTTGTCTCCTCCGCTTCATTTAATAAATAGGTGAACCTGGGACCTATATGTAGTTTTAAATGGCTCTTTTTCTTGCCAATCATAATGTTTGTCAGAAATGGCATTTCAAGATAATTCATGGTACGACTATAAAATTCCGCCGGATCATGGAATGTTTCCGTCCAACCATATTGAGCGTAAAGAAACTCAATCTGAATCCCTGCCAAAGTTTGGGCTTGATAATTATAGACCAATCCCAACAAAATCCCAGGTTGTAATTCTTGTGAAACCGTCGGCTTGAAATTCACAGAGCTATAATTAATACCTCCTTTTATTCCAAATTGATGCTTTATCAATGTACGTGAATCAACCTCCTGGCTTGAAGCCGAAAAGCCCTCAAATATGAATATTAATAATAATATGATTCTCTTAACCCACACCATAAAGTTGCAAATCTAATACCGTAATTCATTCTATGTTGTTTGATTCCCGATTTATCGAACGTATTACAATTTGGTTCAAACCATCTGCAAGAATCCTGCAAAGGTCAGGCCAAGTGCGTAAATAAGCGATCTGACATATTTTTAACCCCGGGTAGTTCTTTATAGAAACGGTATTAACCAGTTGCAAAAGACTACGACTCCCAATCTTAATTTTATATTAATTATTTTGGAGAAAGTAAATACTAATAATACCAATACCGCACATGGTCTATCTTCAATTGAATAAAGAGTAAATGCTGCTTGATTATTTTATCTTCCAGCGAGCCGGACTTGACAAACACCATGTGTTTAAATTTGATTTTCCACATGAAGAGGTATTTATTAAAACCGAAGATAATGAGGTTATCAATGCATTATTATTCAGGCCTGAAAAGCCATCAAAAGGTCTTGTAATTTATTTCCATGGGAACGCAGGTAATCTTCAAAGATGGGGTAAATATGCCGGGGATCTTACCCAACTTGGCTACGATGTAATTATGATGGATTACCGTGGTTATGGGAAAAGTACAGGAAAACCCAATGAAAGTTTACTATACCATGATGCCAGAGCAGTCTGGTTGTGGTCATTGGAAAACCTGGAAATAAGACGGTTAGTTTTGTATGGACGTTCATTGGGTTCAGCAGTCGCGGCACAGTTGGCACAGGAGGTGAATCCGTCAAGACTTATTCTAGAAACTCCTTTTGATGAAATCAAGGGGGCAATACATCCTATTGTAAGGCGGCTACTACCAATATTTAACTTCAGGTATGTGTTTCCTACCAAAATTTACCTTGAAAAAGTAAAATGCCCTAAAATTATATTTCATGGAACCAAAGACGAGATTGTGCCTTTAAAGTCAGCATTGAAACTGAAGCCTTTACTTGATGAAAAAGATCAATTTATCTTAATTGAGAATGGGAAGCACGGTGATTTAAGAAATTTTGATTTATACCATCAAAAACTAGGCGAAGCACTCAAATGATAATCGCCGTATTAGTCATATTGATCTTTTATATCATATTATGTATATCATTTTATTTCTTTCAACACTTCTTTTTCTTCAGGCCTGAAATATTAACATCTGAATTTACATATAAATACCCCTTCCCGTTTGAGGAGCTTAATTTCAAAATGGAAGATGGCGGTAACATCAATGCCATTCACTTTAAAGTTCCCAATTCTCGCGGAGTAATTTATTATTTAAAAGGGAATTCAAGAAGCATAAAAGGCTGGGGAAAATTTGCGAAGGATTTTTTAAGTAACGGATACGACTTTTTTATGATGGACTACCGGGGATTCGGAAAAAGCCATGGTAAACGAACCCAGACCAAATTATTTGATGATGCTCAATTCTTGTACAAATGGCTTTCTTCCAGATATATTGACGGTAGGATCATTCTTTTTGGCAGATCATTTGGCAGTGGCATTGCGGCCAGAATTGCTTCATGGAATAATCCCAGTATGTTAATTCTTGATTCCCCCTATCTAAGCTTTTTGTACAACACACAGCGATTTGGTTTTTTTCTGCCAATCAAATGGCTTATACGATACGATATGCGAACAGACCAGTATCTGAATGGGGTAAACTGCCCAATTCATATTGTACATGGAACCAAAGACCGGTTAATTTCTTATAAACAAAGCGAACAGCTCAAAGCATTGTTCCCCGAAAAAATTGAACTACATAAAATTGAAGGGGCTCATCATAATGACATGCCAACCTATCCTGAGTATTATGAATTACTTTATAAAATTCTATATTTCACTCCCACCACCACACACCACCACGAGAAAGAAGATTGAGCATGGCAAATTCAGATATCGTGGATTTTAATAGAGTATTTGACATAGTTTCCTATCAGGAGATAAGATTCCCACAACAGAAAGCATTAAATGAATTTAAAAAAGGAAAATGGGAAAATCTGGGGATAAAAAGTGCCAGAAAAAAGATTGATACAATTTCATTTTGGCTGATTGAAAAAGGATTTGTCAAGGGTGATAAAGTTGCATTTGTTCCACGCACCGGTAATCCAATATGGATGTTGTTGGACTTCGCCTGCCAACAATTAGGGTTAATTATTGTCCCAATACATCCGACGTATTCATCCGAGGAATTAGGATTCATTTTAAGTGAAACGGAAGCACGATTGTGTTTAGTGGCAGACCTGGATCTTTATAATACAGTTGAGAATGTCATTAATAAGGAGAATTTGGATCCTTTACTTTTTCATCTGGAAGCTGGACTAAAGGGTTGCTTTTCAGATTCTCTTAGTGGTAACACAAATCAATTCTATGATCAATTAGTTAAGAACAAAGAAGCTATTAGCCAAACCGATACACTGGCAATTATGTATACTTCTGGTACTTCAGGGGTACCAAAAGGGGTGATACTGACACACCACAATGTTGTATCCAATATAAAATCAATTCTCCCAATATTACCACTAAAGCCCATGGACAGAGTGTTGAGTTTTCTTCCATTCAGTCACATACTCGAGCGCACAACATGTTATGCGTATATAGCAGTTGGTGCCGAAATATACTTCAATCGTCATGTAGATAATCTTGCCAGTGATTTTCAGACTGTAAAGCCGTATTTCTGTACCGCTGTGCCCCGCACCATGGAAAAGACTGTTGATTTCCTGCATCAACAACGTTTAAAGAGAAATAAAGTAACCAGTGCTCTTATTAAATGGTCAATGGGGGTAGCTGAAAAATATAAAGATCCGAGTAAGACAGGATTCTTTTTTGGATTCAAACTATTTTGGGCCCGGACCCTTGTACTCAACATCTGGCGTAAAAAACTAGGTGGTAAGATCAGGTACATTGGAGTAGGAGCAGCTGCATTGGATCCTAAAATCAGCCGGTTGTTTTCAGCCGCCGGCGTGATGACGTTAGCCGGATATGGGCTTACAGAAGCATCCCCTTTTGTAACTGTAAACCGGCCAGATACACGAATGAACAATCATGGAACTGTAGGGCCGGCCATTCCCGGAGTCGATATAGAAATTGAGTCACCTGATGAGGATGGTAACGGAGAAATATTGGTTCGAGGGCCTAATGTTATGACAGGTTATTTCAAACGACCAGAATTAACCTCTGAGGTATTGAAGGATGGGTGGTTGCGCACTGGCGATATTGGAAGATTTACTAATAAACATTTTCTTGTAATCACTGATCGGAAGAAAGATATCTTTAAAACTTCATCGGGAAAATACATTGCCCCGCAACCTCTGGAAAATTTATTGGTAAGCTCTCCTTTTATAACACAAAGTCTGATAATTGGCTTTAACAGGTCATTTGTGACTGCACTAGTCGTACCCAATTTTTCTTTGCTTAAATCCTGGTGTGAGGAGAAAGGCATTCATTGGACTTCACCTCAATTTATGATACATAATATCAAAATTGTTGAAAAGATACAAATCGAGGTTGGAGACTTTAATGAAAACCTGGAAAGTCACAAAAAAATCAGAAATTTTACACTTTTGGAAGAGGAGTGGACTACAGAAGGCAAGTACCTCACGGTCTCACTAAAACTAATACGGGATCGGATAGAAAAAAGATTTCAGAAAGAAATTGAGGGGATGTATCATCACTAAAATTACTTGTATGACGCGCCATTGTAAGATATTCAAAGTGAAGAATCCGTTGAATTGATTTCCTGATTCCTCGGATTAGCTTTTCATTTTAGTTGATAGTTTCACCAAAAGCCAGAATATAAGGATCTTTTACGTCAAAATCCCGCATCCCATAATCACGGTTGCCGATTTGATTTTTAATAGGTGTATTATCAGCTAAAAACTCTTCATAAATCTCATCTATCCCTGAAACAAAAATATAGATTGACGTGTGCTCGGAATGCTGTCTCCTTTCTTCAGTTTGAATGAGGTGGATACTCACATAATCCCCTCTTTTTAAAACAGCATAATTAAGTGGTGTCTCCAGGTAAAAGATACATCGAAGCCAAGTTTTTCTGTGTAAAAGAGGATGGCCGACTCGATATTTCGTGTTGGAAATACTGAGGCAGCTGTGATACTTCCATCTATTCGTCTTTATCGTTCTTCTTTTCGTTATCCTCCGGGCTTTCTTCTCCACCTCCGGCGCTTGGTCCTTCGTCTTTTTGGTTCTCCTTTGGTGACTTTCTAAATGTTTTGTTAAAAGCATCTCTAACATCCTGACCAGCTTTTTCGATACCAGATTCAACTTCATCCCATTTATCCTGATGCTTATTTTTGAAATCTTTCATATCGTTTTCAAGAGAGTGAGCTGATTTTTTTAATTCTTCGTATCGTTTATTCAATTCTTCTTTCAGCTTTCCTGAGCTTCCATCAATATCCCCAAGCATACCGTCTATTTTTCTTCCTAAATTTTTCAGGAGTTTTTCTGTTTTTCCTTCCATAACCTTAAATTGTGTTCAATAAATTGATTATTCATAAAGATATGGCAGATTTCAATAGCAATCCCCTGGAATATTTAAAAGAAAGCCTTGAAACCCGTGCACTTTTAAAACAAAAAGTATGGCATACAACCCAGCAGTTTTTCGTGAAACTGAAAGATGAGGCAAATAAGTTAGTAGATGAGTTGAAAGGTACCATTCCCAGTGAGGATGTGCCAATTGAAGTAACTGAGGTTGGTGATACTGAGTTCAGTATTAAGTTTGGTAGCGATGTCCTTGTTTTTGGAATGCATACAAACATCGTAACCTTCGATGAAAAAAATTACCTGATGAAACTGAAAGATGTAATTGAGAACAAAGACCTGTCATATTTTGGTCAGATTATGATTTATGACTTTATGGCGGATTCTGTAAAATATGAGCGTACGGGTGATGCGGGATTCCTCATTTCCAGATTATTAATAAATGTAGATGGCAAATTCCATATTGAAGGAGTGAGAGGACTTCGCCATTTATTTACCCCTGAGGGTACTGAATCATCAAGTGAAAATATATCACTGTTTCTCAAGAAATCTATGGCTGTAACAATTGAGAGTGACCTGATGGGACAGGAATTTTCGCAAATTCAACAAATTACCTTAGGAGAAAAGCTTGCCAGGAATAAAGAAATTGGATACGATTCAAAGATTGGATTTCAAATGAGTCTTGAGAATAAAATTGATGGATAGTCTAATCCACAAATAAGTCCACAAACTCAAATTTATTTCCACTGAACAACCCTTTATCGCTGAGTTTTAAATCGGGGATTACAAGTAGTGCCATAAATGATAGCGTCATAAAAGGTGCCCGCAATGTTGATCCCAGTTTTTTAGCAAAAAGATCAATATTAGTGTAAGCATTGGAAACAAAGTCCCCGTCCTTATCTGACATAAGTCCGGCAACGGGTAATGGAAGCAGTAAATATTCACCAAAACCGGTTGCACTTATTCCACCACGTTTATCAATAATAAGGTTGATTGCTTTTGAAATTTCTTCATCCCCAACCCCTACAGCAATTACATTATGACAGTCGTGACCAACCGATGAAGCTATTGCTCCTGATTTCAAACCAAAGTTCTTAATAAAAGCTACAGAAGGTTTCGAGTTTTTATATCGGTTAACAACTACGAGTTTGAGAACATCATTTTCAACACTGCTTACTGCCAGGCCATTCTCAATAGTTGATGGAGCTTGCATTTCTTTTGTAATCAACTTACCATCAACTGCTTCAATCACTCGAATCCGAGAACCTTTTGCTTCAACTTCCAGAGATCTTGCTGATATTTGATTAACAGAAAATTGGTTGGGGGTCTCAAAGGGAATGAAAGGGATATTTGAGATGCCTTGTTTGCCAACCTGATGGCCATCAATAAAAGTTTCCAATACATCAAAATTTACAAGATCACTTACCATTATAAAATCAGCAGGGTCCCCGATTTTTAATGTACCCACATGAAGTTTGTAATGTTCAATTGGATGTAAGCAAGCAATACGTAATACATCAAACAGGTCGTATCCATGACGAATTGATCGAACCACAAGCTCATTGATATGTCCTGTTATTAGCTCATCGGGATGTTTATCGTCAGAGCAGAACATCAGCTTTTCGTGATAATTGGCAATTAAAGGATGTAGTGCATCATAGTTTCGGGCAGCACTTCCTTCACGAATCGCTATCTTCATTCCATTAAGGATTTTGTGGAGTGCTTCGTCATAAGATACGCACTCATGATCCGTTGTAATACCGGCATTGATATATTTAATTGCGTCGACTCCAGTTAGCCCCGGAGCGTGTCCGTCAACAGGTAAGCCTAATTTTTTTGCTGCATTTATCTTGGCCATAACACCAGGATCTTTATCTAGAACACCGGGCCAATTCATCATTTCTGACAAATAATTTATTTCCGGGTGTTTTAGCAAACGTTCAACATCTCTGGCGCCAAGCTCGGCCCCAGCCGTTTCAAAACTTGTTGCGGGTACGCAGGAAGGTGCTCCGAAATAAAACTTGAATGGTACATTACGTGCATTTTCAAGCATAAATTCTACTCCTTCCACTCCCAGCACATTCGCAATTTCATGAGGATCAGAAACCGTTGCAACTGTTCCATGTCGGGTTGCAATCCTGGCAAATTCAGAGGGTACTAACATGGAGCTTTCGATATGAATATGCGCATCGATAAACCCCGGGAGTATGTAGTTTTTGGAGAAATCGATCAGATCAATCCGCCCGATTAAACCGGATTGGACCTGGATTTTTGCTGCATATATTTTTCTTTTGTATAAATCAACCAGGTTGGCTTCAATCGAATAATTTTGTTGATTTTTCATGATATGGAGCCATCAAATCTAACAGTTACACAAATTAATTGGCTAATTTTGATATTTAAAAATGAAATGGGTTTTTCAAAGAAATTAATTCTCTTGTTTTTAGCTTTCTGCTTGGTATTTGGTGCCTGTAGGACCCAAAAAAAACCAAGAACATTAAAACCAGGAAAGCCAATTCCATGTCCTCAAAAAGATTGCTATTAATGATGAAAATTAACATTGCGATTGACGGACACTCCGCCTGCGGAAAAAGTACAACTGCCAAAGCAATTGCAAAGGAGTTGGGTTATACATATATTGATAGCGGAGCAATGTACCGGGCAGTAACGTTATATTTTTCAGATAATAACATTGCCTTATCAAACCCCAGGGAAGTAAACCGTGCATTGGATAACATTTCAATTGAATTTCACTCCAATGATTCGGGTATGTCTGACGTCTATTTGAATGGCCAATTCGTTGAAGATGAAATAAGGACAATGAGAATTACTGAAAAAGTCAGCGAAGTAAGCGCTCTTTCACCGGTGAGGGAGTCATTGGTAAAACAACAAAGGAAGCTCGCTCGTAGAAAGGGGATGGTTATGGATGGCCGTGATATTGGATCCGTTGTTCTGCCGGATGCTGAATTGAAGCTATTTATGACTGCAGATATCAATATACGAACAGAAAGAAGGCAGCAAGAGTTGTTGAAAAAGGGATATTTGGTTAATTTTGATGAAGTAAAGTCGAACCTGTTGAAGAGAGATGAACTTGACTCCTCAAGAGAAAATAGCCCTCTTATTCAACCAGATGATGCAATTATGATTGATACGTCATTTTTAACCGAAGAAGAGCAGCTTGAGGAAGGATTAATGCTTGTAAGCAGGAAACTGGTAGAGAACTTGAATTAGAATGGAAATTACAATAGATAAGAATTCCGGATATTGCTTTGGGGTGGAGTTTGCCATAAGGATGGCTGAAGATGAAATGACAGAGTCTGATTCGTTGTATTGTCTTGGTGATATCGTCCACAACACAATGGAGGTCAAGCGATTATCAAAACTGGGGTTAAAAGTAATTTCAAGGGATGAACTTGAGAATATTCATGATACTAAGGTCTTGATCCGTGCCCATGGAGAACCACCAGACACTTACAGGACAGCAATGAGAAATAACCTGGAGTTAATTGATGCCAGTTGTCCCGTTGTTCTCAAACTTCAAAATAGAGTTAAAGTAGCATATGACGATATGGTTGAGCAAAACGGACAAATGGTTATTTACGGAAAACCTGGTCATGCTGAGGTAATTGGGCTTACCGGACAAACCAAAGACGAAGCCATGGTGATAACCAATGAAGAAGATCTTGATAAAATTGATTTTTCAAGACCCATTACCCTGTTTAGTCAAACTACCAAAAGCACGAAAGGGTTCTACAAAATCAAACAACAAATAGAAGACCGGATTCACTCTAAAAATCAGCTGGAAATAAAGGATTTTAAAGCCAATGACTCGATTTGTCGTCAGGTTTCCAATAGAGAGCCTCACCTTGATAAATTTTCAAGAGAAAATGATGTGATCATATTTGTAAGTGGAAAGAAAAGTTCAAACGGTAAAGCACTGTATAGCGTATGCAAGGATGCAAACGCCAGAAGTTATTTTGTAGAGAATACCGATGATCTTGAGGAGGCGTGGTTTGAACTATCTGACCGGGTAGGCATTTGTGGCGCCACATCTACCCCAATGTGGTTGATGGAAGATGTCTCAAAATATATCTCAACTATCCATAAAAAATCCAAAATTCGGGTTTAATTTCGCTTTTGAATTTGTTGCTGACCATCAATACAAATGGCTGCGAATTTTATTGTCTTGAATATAAAATATTTATATTTTTTTATTTTTGGCTCGATTTTGCAGGAGCTTAAGACCTGTTGCTTTTAAGAAATGTCTAAAAATATCAAATTAAAAAAGGGCTTTGAAATAAACCTGAAAGGGAAAGCTCAGGACTCCATTTCGGAAGAAATTAAGCCAGACACTTTTGCATTAAAACCCACTGACTTTCCTGGTGTTCAACGTGGGAAAGTAATGGTAAATGTTGGCGATGTTGTAAAAGCAGGAACTCCGGTTTTCTATGACAAAACAATGGAAGAGGTCATGTATGCTTCTCCTGTTAGTGGTGAAGTAGTTGAAATCAGGCGGGGGGCAAAGCGAAAATTATTGGAAGTAGTTGTTCTCGCTGATAAAGAAATTGAATACGAGGATTTTGGGAAAGTTTCACCTTCAGATCTTCATAGCATTTCCTCCGAGGATATTAAAAGTAAAATACAAAAAAGCGGTGTCTGGCCCAACATTATACAAAGGCCATACGGAATTGTAGCAAACCCGGATGATTCACCAAAATCGATTTTTATTTCTGCCTTTGACACGCATCCTTTAGCTCCGGAAGCTGCAAACCTTTTTAAAGGCGATGGCAAATATTTTCAGACCGGAGTTGAAATCCTGAAAAAACTTACGCAGGGATTTGTGCATGTAAACCTAAAAGCAAATAGCGAAGTTCCACAGGTATTTGCCAATGCTCAGGGGGCACAGGTAAATAAAATATCAGGAGTCCATCCTGCAGGAAATGTAGGCATCCAAATTCATCACATTGACCCAATAAATAAAGGTGAAATAGTTTGGACCATTAGCCCATTCGGAGTCATTCAAATTGGAAAGCTATTTGCAGAAGGTATTTACGACGCTTCAAAAGTGATTGCACTGACAGGATCTGAAGTATCAAACCCACAATATTATAAAACCTTTTCAGGAGCAGGGGTTAAAAAATTTGTATCCGGTACATTATCAGGGTCACATTACCGGATAATAAGTGGAAATGTACTTACCGGTGAAAAAGTTGAGGAACCAGGCCACATAGGATTCTATAGCAATCAACTAACAGTAATTCCAGAAGGGGATTATCACGAATTATTTGGGTGGATTTTGCCTTCAACAAAAAAATTGAGTTTTCACCGCGGCCTCGGTCTCTTATCATTTTTAAACCCCGGGAAGGAATATGTACTTGACACAAATGTACATGGTGAGGAGAGGGCTTTTGTAAACACTGGAAATTTTGAGAAGGTAACACCCATGGATATTTTCCCAACCTACTTGTTAAAAGCTATCCTTGCAGAAGATTATGATGAAATGGAAGCCTTGGGTATTTATGAGGTGATCGAAGAAGACCTAGCATTGTGTGAATTTATTGATGTATCAAAACACGATGTTCAGGCAATTGTAAGGGAGGGTATTGATTTAATGATTCATAGTTAGCATGAAGTTTCTTAGAAATAAATTAGATCAATTTAAGCCCCTCTTTGAAAAAGGAGGAAAATACGAAAAGTGGTTCTTTATATTTGAGGCTAACGAAACTTTCTTGTTTACACCAAAGGATACTACAAGAAATCTTGGTGTACAGGTAAGGGATGCGATGGATATGAAACGGCTGATGATCACCGTCGTCATCGCAATGGTTCCCTGTTTAATCTTTGGAATGATCAATGTCGGGCGGCAACATTTTCTTGCAATAGGCCAACAAGGAGATATTCTGACAGAGTTACTTATTGGGGCGCAACGTGTTCTTCCAATCGTGATCGTATCATATGTGGTAGGACTTGGAATTGAATTTGGAATTGCCACAATCAGAAGACACCATATCAATGAAGGATTCCTGGTATCGGGTATGCTGATCCCTTTAATTATGCCCCCAACGATTCCGCTTTGGCAAGTGGCTATGGCTACTGCTTTTGCTGTTATTCTTGGAAAAGAAGCATTTGGCGGTACGGGTATGAATGTATTAAATGTTGCATTGACTGCGAGAGCATTTCTATATTTTGCATATCCCACAGATATGACCGGTGATGTATGGGTATTTTCGGGTGGCCAGGAATTTGTAGATGGATATACCGGAGCAACACCTCTTTCAATTGGGGCCGAAGTGGTAAGCACAGGAGAGAATATAAGCCTGGCATTGGCCTCCTACGGGCAAGGCTGGGCAGATGGAATATATAGTTTTGGAAATATATTTATGGGTTGGATTCCCGGGTCTATTGGTGAAACATCAACATTAATGTGTTTGATCGGTGCTGCAATACTGATTTTTACAGGTGTTGGTAGCTGGAAGATAATTGCCGGAGTCTTTGGCGGCGCATTTGTGATGGGATCAGTTATGCAACTA
>SMVB01437098.1_pt1 | contig 12752 bp, 9 predicted proteins | sample 2456461 | NCBI WGS metagenome assembly SMVB01 (sample SAMN11095934, study PRJNA526329) | marine sediment metagenome | biome: Marine sediment; feature: Surficial sediment; material: Deep marine sediment; isolation source: Hadal surficial sediment | place: Pacific Ocean | collected 2014-05 | depth 0-1...
TCTGTTTTAAAGAAACAAAACCAATTTATAATTTAGTATTTAATGAATCCGAATTGTTGGTTGTAGAACGAAAACACTTCAAATTGAATGGACGTTATGCAACAAAAAAAATTAGGGGCTTATTATCAGAGTTAAATCCTAAAGTAATTTTTGACTTGAACGGGGATATGGCATCCGCTTCATTGCTGTATTTATTAAGAGTGAAAGAAATTTATGGTCTATGCAGACCTCAATTTCGGGCTATTTATAAGAAGTGTACAGGTGTTCGTAAAGTTCCACATATTATGGATATCTATTTAGATGCGATAAGGACAAAGATTCAATTTGAAAATCGCAATGATATATATGAATTTCCAACTAAAATTAATAAACAGGGTAAAATATTAATTCATCCTTCCGCAGGTTGGAGTGCTAAGGAATGGGGATTAAATAAGTTTATAGAGCTAGGAGAAAAATTAAGTAAATCATTTAGTATTGGAATGATTTTTCAGAATGGTTTTCTCACTTCGGATATTAAATATGAAATTAAAAAAACTAATATATCACTACTTGAAACTGAAAACGTTGAAGAGCTGGTAGATATTACTACTGACAGTTTTTTATTTATTGGCAATGATTCTGGTCCTCTTTACATAGCAGGATTACTAGGAATTCCTACATTTACAATTTACGGACCGACCAATCCTCTTTTTCATTTGCCCTTTGGTGAAAACCATGATTATATTCAGAGTAATTTAAAATGTGTCCCCAGATCAAACGAAAAACTATGCTTTACTAATGGTGGAAGAATGGGTTGTCCCTCATTCGAATGTATGAATCAATTATCAGTTGACACTGTACATTTAAGAATAAGTAAGTTTATTGATAAGTTGTTAACAGAAAATATTAAAACTACAAATTCCTCTGATAATGATAATTTTTAAGTTGCTTAAAAGTAAATATGAATCACAAATATTTATAAGCAATTATAAGACTATGATTTTATATTCATTCTTATTAGCAGGAGTGGCAGCGCTGCTAACTAATTATGAATGGATTGGTATTGGTTTAATAACATACATCATTCTACTCAAAGTTTATGGAGAAAAGTTTTTCCTGTTTAGTTTGATCATATCGATATTTACCCTTGTTGGCGAGGTGAATACAACATTAAGATTAGCAGTACAAATAGTAGCTTTCACAGGATTAGGTTACCTGTTTATTGAAAAATATGGGTTTGATTTTTCAGTTTACCCTAAAATTCCTTCATCAATCATTAAGTTTTTTACTCTCTTCTACATAGCTGCAATAATTTCTATTCTACTTTCTAATCATCAAATGATTGGAATTGAGTTTATGCTAAGATTCACTGCATTTTTATTGCTTGTATATCTTTTCTATAGTCTTATAGATTCAAATGAGAAGGTAATGCTTTATGTATTTTCCTTAATAGTGGCTGCAGTAATAGTTACTCTTGGAAGTTTGTATACAATAATGGATACAATCCTTAATAATCCAAGTATTTTAATGATTTTTCAATCTAGATTAGGGGGATTTTTAAGTAATGTTAATGCTATCGCCGCATTTTTATTTATAGCAGTTTGCTTAATAACAGTGTTTCTTTTTAATGCGATTGAGAACTACAAGAAAGCAATCATAATCTTCATTATAACGCTTCTATTATTTGGCATATTGATTTCCAACTCTAGAGGAGCGATTCTCGCTGTAGTTACAAGTTTCAGTATTATCTTTTACTATTTAAATAGGAAGTTACTTTGGGGAATGATTTATACGATCCTTTTCTTCATTGCACTAGTAGTATTTATTGAGCCATTCCACGATTTTTTCTCAGCATTAATTAGGATAGATTCGGGGTTAAGTAGAAGAGACCAGCTGTGGAATATATCCTTCAGTATGCTCAAAGATCATTTTTGGTTTGGTGTTGGACCGGGTGGATGGGGAAAAGAAATGTTTAATTATTTCCCTGTAATGTTAAACAGCTGGGAAGGAAAATTATTTATTGAGCTTTACTCGCTAAGTTTGGGCAAGAACAATTCACATAACTTTTATTTAGCCATGTTTACAGATTTAGGCGTATTTGGATTTATTTCATCATTAATGTTACCCATTATTTATATGAATATTGGATTTAAAACAATTCGTTTGGCCAAGTCATATCATAAAGAAGTTTATCTATTGGTAATTGGAATAACTGCCGCTGGTGCTGGAATGTTTGTACGAGGAATATTTGAAGGGATAAGCATCATAACCTATGGATGGTTATCAGTTGATCTCCCATTTTGGATGATATTTGGAATACTCAGTTTTTATTATTTAAAACTTTCCAACGATTGAAAAAGATCAATCAAAACAACCGATACTTACCTACGTTAACTAATATCTAAAAGGATCAACATGTATTTCTGCAACCGTATTAATAAGACTCTAGTATACCCGATGCTTTTTTGATAGGTCTATTTTCAGGCAGAAGATATTTTAGCCATCTGAATAACAATCGTATAATGCCTTTAAAGGGTGCAATTAGTGGGTGAAGAATAAATACACGTTGAATTGGAATGGCTTCAAATCCAACTCTGACTTTATATAAATGTAATCCCTCTTCCCCTGTGTTTTCTTGAACAGAACTTAATCCATAGCAAACGGTTGAAAACCCTTTTACTTTTAAGAAATAATTATTAACGAAATCTACGAGACCGTTATTTGGACAGAATTTTTTATGATCATTGGTAGAGAAACTTCCCTGGATAACAACAAAATCTTGCATTACAATTAAACTCATAAATGCAATTATTTCCTTATCAAGCCAGGCAGCAACTGCTTTATGTGCCTGGTTTTTTCTAAACTGGGTAAATCGACGTCTAAAACTTTTTTCATTACCGTCAGAAAGTCCAACACGCATACGTGTATCAGCAAATGCCTTCAGACCGCAATCTAGTATCTCTTGCCAACTTGCAAATCCAAACTGAAGATTTCGTTGAGCGATTCGGATATCTCTTCTAGCATTCTTTGATAATTGCTGCAATTCGTAATCATTATTTGTACAATTATAAAGTTTGGAGTTTGCATATTTATTTTCCGGCAAAAGGGTATAATTAAGTAACAAACATTTAAGTTCTTTAAAAACTCGACTAATTTCTTCCTTAGTTGGTTTACTTGTGTTAAACTCGGGAAAACGAATTGCAGATAATCCTTCATATTTTATCCAAAGGTAATTGTTATCTCCCTTAACTGCATCTATACCTGATCCTCGTACTTCAGAGTAATATTCTTTCATACTGCTTTGTAATGTAGAATCGGGGACATCTATATTTATTGAAGTATAGTTCATCTATGTATTATTTATTCTTGGAATCTAATGATGGAAAAATCGGGATTTCTTTTCTTAAATGAAAATATGACAAAATATTGTAACTCTATAACTATGCTGTCATTATTAATAATTTGTCAATGTATAATCTCGCCATTATACATTAAGTATAATTGCTTTGGTAAATTGATTTTGTTAAACTTTAGTTTAGAATTTAATAATTATGTAAAGAGTAAACAGATTAACTATAGTTTATGAAAATTCTACTTCTTGCTGATCCATCAAATCCACACACAATTAAATGGGTAAATTCTCTTTCAGAAAAAAAGCTTGATATTTTTTTGTTCGGATTATCAAAATATGATAATTCTCTTTATCCGGACTCAATTAAAATTGAATCTTTTAGAACACCATCAATAATTAAATCAAAACTTAGTGGAAACGTATTTAAAATTATATATTTTTCAGCTTTTCTTAAACTCAAACGAATAATTGACAAATTTAAACCTGATATTATTCATGCACACTACGCAGGGAGCTACGGTTTACTAGGTGCATTAACAAAATTTCACCCATATATTCTATCTGTCTGGGGAGTGGATATTAATATTTATCCTAAAGTTTCATTTATCCATAATTATCTTATAAAGTATTCGCTCAAAAAAGCAGATACTCTTTTAGCAACAAGTAAAATACTGAAAGAGGAAACTCAAAAATATACTCATCAAGAAATTGAAATAACTCCATTTGGAATCGATCTGAATTTATTTAAGAAAAAAAGTACGAAATCATTTTTCTCTTCAGATGATATTGTAATTGGAACTGTAAAAAGACTTGAAGAAAAATATGGTATCGATGATTTAATTAAAGCATTTGGAATAGTTAGAGACTCACATCCAAATTTATCATTAAAGCTATTATTAGTTGGCGATGGATCAATTCGGGAAAAATTAACGAGCTTAGTAAATCAACTGGGTTTAGGCGATGTAGTAACTTTTGCAGGAGAGGTATCAATGAGTGAGGTAGTTGATTATCATAATTTGATGGACGTGGAAGTTTTCCTTTCAAAAACAGAAAGTTTTGGTGTTTCAGTTCTTGAAGCATCTGCAACGGAGACACCTGTTATTGTTACTAATGTGGGAGGATTACCTGAGGTTGTTGAAGATGGAGTTACAGGAATTGTAGTTCCCTTAGGTGAGATGGATAAAACAGTAAAAGCAATCGAACAACTCATTTTGGATTACCAGCTTAGGATAAAGATGGGAAAAGCTGGACGGACAAGAGTTATTAGTTTGTATAGCTGGGAAGATAATGTTCAACAAATGATTAACATCTATGAAAGAGTAATTATAAACAATGCAGATTAGAACTTTATTCCATACTGATATAGAAAGTATTTCACTGCTTCATAAACAAATATTTGATAGCTCTTATTTTTCGGTACACTTTAATATAAATATGCTCAAAAAGTATTTCGAGAGTTTGTTGAGTGCTAATAAACACTGCTATGTTGTTGCTGAAGATAAGAAGATTTTAGGATATGTTATCGGAGGTTATCAAACCCAAAAAGCTGTAGATAATTTTATGAAAAGGAACATTTGGTACATCTTTAGTTGTATGTTAATCAACCCAAAGTTTATACTCAGTGCAATTGTTAAAATATTCAGAAGGATTATTACAAATAAACAGCAGTCAAAAGCTAAACTAAGATTGTTTTTAATTGGTGTCGATCAGGATGAAGATAGAAAAGGAATAGGGAGTATTCTACTAAATAAATTTGAAGAAGAACTTTTAAATGATGGTATTCACACGTATGGATTATATGTTCGCTTTAATAACTCACATGCGATGAAATTTTATGAAAAAAAAGGATTCCAGCAGGAATTTGTACGGAATGATCTAATCTGTTATATTAAAAGTATTTAAACATTTGATCCGTTTATTAGGGCAGATAGTAGTAAAGTCATTTCTAAAATTATTTAACCCTTTTGTAATGGCATTTTTTCTATTTAATCAAAATATAATGGTAGTTATTTGTTAAGCATAATTTGCCCAACATATAATGAAGTAGAGAACATTGAAAAGATCCTTAAGTTTTTCATAAATGCTAAACCTACTGATAAGGAACTCCTCATAATTGATGGTGGCTCGAATGATGGAACGAAAGAAATTGTGAATGATTGGACGAATAAATTCAATAATATTCGTTTGTTAGAAAATGAAAATAAGTATGTCCCGTTTGCACTGAATATTGGGATTAAAAACTCGAACGGAGATCCGATTATTCGTTTGGATGCTCATACTGAATATGCTGAAGACTATTTCGAACAAATAATTAAAACATTTAGTGAAACCGGGGCAGATATTGTTGGTGGTCCGATGAATGCTGTAGGGAGAACAAACTTTCAAATAGCAGTGGCACATGTTACAAGTACTGTTTTTGGTGTTGGTGACAGTAAAATTCATAAGGGAAAATATGAAGGTGAATCTGACCATGTTTATTTAGGTGCCTGGCGAAGAAAATTATTTGATGAGATAGGCTACTTTGATGAAAGATTAAAAAGAAACCAGGATGATGAATTTCATTACAGAGCAAAAAGTTTAGGAAAAAAAATTTACTTAAATCCTGAAGTAAAATCATACTATTATCCACGGAGTTCTTTATCTAAACTTATAAAGCAATATTATCAGTATGGTTTATTCAAACCTGTTGTCTTAAGAAAAATTAAATCGGAAATTAAGCTCCGGCATTTAATTCCATCTCTGTTCAATATTTATATTTTATCGCTTCCTTTAGCATTTTTAAGTAAATTTTATTTGCTGCCGTTATTTGTTTATATCTTCATAGATATTTATTTTTCAGTACGGGCAAAATGTAATATTAAAATCGTTATTAATTCATTGCTTATCTACCCTGTATTGCATCTAGCGTATGGTTTTGGATTTTTAAGAGGTTTATTTAAGGCAGGTGTGAAAAATTAAAAAAATCAATTTCTTTCCTTTGAGGGAATAATATTTTTATTAGTGTATCATTGTGGTATATTGCAATTTCCATACAATAAATTTATCTTTAAATCAATAGTATAAAAAACTTGCAAATTAAAGCGTTAATTTGTAATATTTTGTTAAAATATTTTGCATATGAAACAAGCATGAAAAAACATTTACAAACAAGAAAATGAATATAATGCGAGTTCCATCTGATCTTAATTTAAAATTATACACAGATGAAAAACGATTTCCTTCTATTTCATAAACCGTTTATTTCTGAAGAAGAAGTAGACGAGATTGTTGATACTGTTCGGTCGGGCTGGATAAGCATGGGACCTAAAACGATCCGGTTTGAAAACAATTTTACTGAGTACATTGGCGTGAAAAAATCCGTTGCAGTTAGTTCATGGACTGCAGCAGGTCATCTTTCTTTAGAAGCATTTGGAATTAATGAAGGGGATGAAGTAATTCTGCCAACCATGACCTTTCCGGCTACCGCTGAGATTGTTTGCTATTTTAAAGCTAAACCTGTTATGGTTGATGTTGATGAAGATACACTCAACATATCTCTAGAAGCAATTGAAAAAGCTATTACACCAAAAACCAAAGCAATCATTCCCGTACATTATGCAGGGCAGCCTTGCGATCTTGATGAAATACATGCTATTGCAAAAAAACATAATCTTAAAGTTCTCGAAGATGCAGCCCATTCTTTACCTGCCAAATATAAAGGTAAAACAATCGGAACAATTTCTGATGTAACATGTTTTAGTTTTTATGCCACCAAAACATTATCCACTGGCGAAGGTGGAATGATTTGTACAAATGATGAAGAAATTGCTGAACGTGTTAAAATTATGCGTTTGCACGGAATAAACCGGGATGCATGGAAACGTTATACGGAATCAGGCTCTTGGTATTACGAAGTAGTAGCTCCGGGTTATAAATACAATTTTACAGATCTTCAAGCATCACTTGGTTTACCACAGCTTAAAAAAGTTGATGCAATGTGGGACTCTAGAAAGAGAATTGCTGCAAAATATACAGAAGCATTAAAAGATTTTGATACTATCCAATTACACACAATCAAACCCGATAGAAATTCTTCATGGCATCTCTTTCCAATCCGTCTTTATTTGGATAGATTAACAAAAAACAGGGCACAAATAATAAATGAACTACGAGAAAAGAATGTTGGTGTGGGAGTTCATTTTATGCCTGTTCACCAGCATATCTACTATAGTGAAACCTTTAACCTTTCCGATGCTGATTATCCTGTTGCGTCTGCAGCATTCCCGCGCCTTATGTCATTGCCGATTTATCCTGGAATGACCGATGAAAATGTTGATAAAGTAATTGATGTACTAATCGATACATTAAACAAATTCAAAAAGTAGCTCCTTCCGTAAAATGAGAATAAATGGAAACTTAATAAAACGTTTTTCAGATATTATTTTCAGTATTGTTTTGCTGATAATTTCAATTCCCATTATAATCATTGTGGCAATCGTTATTAAACTGGATTCCAAAGGTCCGGTTTTTTTTGTGCAAGATCGTACCGGATTAAACGGCAAACCATTTAAAATGATAAAGTTTAGAGGGATGGTAAATAATGCATCGGATATTGGACCAGAACTGACTCAAAGAGATGACCCGCGAATTACAGGGGTAGGGAAAATACTGCGAAGAACCAGCATAGATGAAATACCACAGATGTTTAATGTACTGAAGGGCGAAATGAGTTTGGTTGGTCCCCGTCCGGAGATCACTTCAATTACATCAAAATATAGCGAAGAGCAAAAAGAGGTTTTTAAATTCAAACCAGGAGTAACCGGGTATTCTCAAATAAATGGAAGGCAGCTTTTATCCCCGGATAAAAGAGTTGAAATGGAAGTTAATTATTACAGCAAAGCAAATTTCTGGAGCGATTTATTAATTGCAGCATCAACCTTTAAAGTGATTGTAAGTAATGAGGGAAATATTTGAATTACTTTTTAAATATTTAAAATAAACTTGGATAAACTGAAGTTTAAACATCTTACATTCTTAGTGCTCAGTTTAGTTGTTATAATTATTCCAAGATTTAATTGGGGAGAGGTTGGTCCATTAAAGCCATTTGTTGGTACAATACCATTTGATATTGAACAATATGTTAACTACACGGAATTTTTCAGGGGTGAAATGGATGACATCACTCAATTAGAAGGACCGTTTGTTTATAGACCTTTGACACCATTATTAGCATCATTCCTTCCGTTTGATGCCTTAACATCAATCAATCTGGTTAACTTAATCGTTTTACTCCTTACCCTAATTCCCCTGGTTAAAATGCTTCAGTTATTGAAATTCAAGAATAATTATATTTTTTTCGGTGGAATCCTTTTCGTTTATTCCTTTCCTCTCTTTTACTATGGTACTTCTGGTTACATAGATTCGGTCTTAATAGGATTTTTAATGACTGCAGTTTATCTGATGCTAAGTAACAAAATCTTTTTGTTTTTTGTTGTGTTCGCCCTTGGGGTGGGGGTTAAGGAGACGATAGTTATACTTGTTCCGGTTTTTGCAATTTATTTATTTTTTCAAAGTAATTTCTCATTGAAGAAAAATATCTCACTTCTTCTTTTGCTAATTCTAGTTTATTCAATATGTACGATTTTCTTGCGAAATATTATTCCTGAAAGTGAAACGTACATTTGGGTACCCACTTTTAATGTTTTTATTGATAATTTAGTTAGAGTGAAAACTTATTTGAGCATTTTACTTACCTTTGGAATACCAGGGATTGGAGCGCTGTCATTCATTTATGTTGCACTTCGTAAGCAAACATTGATATCTCAGCAACCTGCATTGATCACTGGGTTGATTGTGTCGATGTTAATTTCGTTTTTTTCACTTTTTGCAGCTTACGCTGACGGGCGTCATATATGGACATCGTATCCATTTACTATTCCTCTGGCAGTTGCTTATTTAAAATATATTGGGGAAAAGAAAAAATTATTCACCCGCTAACAGTTCGATTGATTTACAAAAATAATTTTGTTGAGAAAATAAACTACATATTTTTTTAAAATAATGTCCGGCAATATTTGGATTGGGATATTTCTTTTCCCCTTGCCTCAATATTAGCAAAATGATATGTTTCGAGCAAATTTTCAACTTATGAGGAATTTAATGCATTCATTTTTCCGATCGATTTTTCAGATAATTATTGTATCACTAACCTTTACATTTCTCTCTTCAGCTCAAAATTATAAAATTATTGAATCAACTAATGAATACATAACTATTCAGTTTAACTTTATTAACTCCTATTTAGTATCTGACACTTTAGTTGACGGCAGAAAATATCAAGTGATAAAAGGTGATGAAAACTATTACCGGGAGCCCGGTGATCCATGGCTTCCTTTAATTAATTTAAATGTAGGCATTCCTCATAATTCTAATCCAACTGTACAGATTTTACGAAATGAAAGGGTATCTTATAGCAATAAGTTTATAATGCCATATCCTGAGACTGACCCTCTTTTTGAAGAACCGGATGTTGAACGAATTAATAAAGAGATTTACTCAAAAAGTCAATTCTTCCCCACTCAAGTTGTTCAATTAAATTCTTCGTATGATTTCAGATATGCAAAGATATTACCGATTGCTGTTTCACCCTATCAATTTAATCCTGTTACAAGAGAGTTAGTATTTAATAAAAAATTTGTATTGAAAATAAATTTTAATGTTAGGAGTGAAACAACTAGAATCTCAATTTCAGATGCTATGACTGACAGTTATTTAGAGAGCGCTGTTATAAATGCTAACAATGCAAAAAACTGGATTAGTAAACCAACCCCAACATTAGATTCACCACTTAGCGGTAATGATTCGTGGTATGATCCGGATAAGAATTATTTTAAAATTTATCTGCAAGAAAAAGGAGTTTACAGAGTTAATTATAGCGAGTTAATTTCAGCGGGTGTACCACTTGGTAACAATACACCGATTGAAAAGTTGGAATTATTTAATAATGGAAATTCTGTACCGATTGATTTAGTAGACACTAATAACGACCAATTTTTTAACAGTAATGATTATATCCAATTTGTTGGTTATCCTGCATCTGCTAGTCCTAATGTTTCTATGAACCTATATAATCTTAGTAATGTTTACTGGTTTTCATACGAAAGTGATTCCACAGGAAATATTTATAATAATGTGGATGGTTTCCCTCAGAATTGGAGTAAGACTATTCAGTCAACAAAACATATTGTACACTTCGAAAAAGATTCAATCTTTGAGAGATTGGGATATTCTTCAATAGAGGAGATAGATTATTGGTTATGGGGTAAGGCAAATGCTCAAGATGGACATTCAGTTTTTGGTTTCGAAGATAGATTCGTAGGTTTTGAAAACAGGACAGTTGATTCAAACTACGTTACACTTAGAGTAAAAATGCATGGAATGACAACTAATCAGGTGTGCAATCCTGATCACAAAGCTTATATTAGAATTACCGATCAACTGATTGGCGTGCAATATTGGGATGGTCAGGAACAGCAAATCTTTGAAAAAAAGTTTTATATATCAGCCGATAGTATTAATATTTTTCCAGTAGGTAACAGGCTTAATGTTTTTGTTACCGGTGAGACATGCCCCGCGCCTTCTAATAATGATGAGATCCGGGTAAATTGGTATGAGTTTGAGTATTGGAGAGCTCTCAAAACAAATCCGGATAATTTTATATTCAAGAGCCATGATTCCGGAAATATAAGATTCTGGACATTTGGATGGCTGAAAAATAATATGAAGATCTATATTCCCGAAAGAAATAAGATGATCAGCAATCCCAATATCACCAATGATCAATTCAATTCTGTTTTCTTTGTTGATACTGTAAACATTGGAACCGAATATTTTTGTGTTGCAGATAATTATTTTCTTGCCGTAGATTCTATTGTTCAGGATCAACCATCAGATTTAAGAAATTTATCCAATGGTGCCGATTATATAATTATAACACATTCCAATTTTTTAAGTGCAGCTCAGGATCTGGCTGATTTCAGGAGCGTAAATTTCCCTGATCCGGATATTGAAAATGTACGTACGATGGTTGTAGATGTAAACCAGATATATGATGAATTCTCATATGGTTTACTAGAACCAAATGCTTTAAGAAATTTTGTTAAATATGCCTTCCAAAATTGGCAAAGTCCGGCTCCTTCCTATATCGTTTTAATGGGCGATATGAGTTATGATTATCGGGGCTTATTAGAAGATGGTTATAAGAATTTTATCCCTTCTCTTGGATTCTTCGCTTTTACGTACGGATGGTCAGCAAGCGATAATTTAATTGTTGCAATTTCAGGTACAGATGCAGCACCCGATTTAGCTATTGGTAGATTGTCCTGTGAAACTATTGAGGAAGCTAATATTTTAGTTGATAAAATTATACGATACCCTGACGATAATGCAAAACCTTGGAAACAAAATACTATTTTCCTTGCTTCAGGTTTAAGCGAAGATGATGAAAACAATTTTGGATTTAATGATGCAAGTTTATTATTAGCCAATACATACGTTTTACCGTATGGATACGCTGCTGATTTTGTACTTAGATATCCCACTAAACCCGAGCATGAACCTCATCAGGGAGGGGGACCCAAAATGCGGGAAAAAATTAATAAGGGAGCTGCTTTAGTTAATTATTACGGGCATGGTGGCGGATTACAATGGGATCTTGTTTTTCTGGATGATGATATTGACTTATTAGAAAATGGCGGAAGACTGCCTGTGGTTTTAAGTGTAACTTGTTACACAGCACACTTCGATAATCAAAAAGTATTTGGTGAACATTTTAACCTTGTACAAAATAAGGGCAGCATAGGATTTTATGGAAGTACGGGATTGACCTATTGGGGTATTGGAAAAGCTATTAACAACAGATTATTTAACGAGATATTTTTTAAAAAAAATACGATTATTGGCAAAGCAATAATGAATTCAAAAAATCAGGTGCCATCTTCCGGAATTTACGCCACGCAAATCGCTTTGCTTGCTTATTTGGGTGATCCCGCAATGAGTATAACTTTACCTTTACTCCCCGATTTTGTAATATCATCTTCTGATATAACAATATCACCCGAAAATCCTCTCGTGGATGACACTGTCACAGTAAAAGTAAATATTATGAACTTCGGCAGGACTTTCCCAAATGAGTCAGTCACAGTCGAATTGTTTGTAAGTTCCTCAGATACGAGCTTTCAGGTCGATTCAACAATCTTCCGCCCTAATTTCGGAGAGAAAGATTCAGTTTATTTCACATGGATTCCTACAAAAGGCAATCTGTATAAATTAACTGCAAAAGTTAATGAGACAGAGATTATTGATGAAATGGATCATGCGGATAATATTGCATCACAGTTTTTTCTAGTCTTCAATCTTAGTGAACCAAATGTACTTAAACCAA
>SMVB01158545.1_pt1 | contig 12750 bp, 14 predicted proteins | sample 2456461 | NCBI WGS metagenome assembly SMVB01 (sample SAMN11095934, study PRJNA526329) | marine sediment metagenome | biome: Marine sediment; feature: Surficial sediment; material: Deep marine sediment; isolation source: Hadal surficial sediment | place: Pacific Ocean | collected 2014-05 | depth...
CGCGCTCGGGGCCTCGTGTTTCATCGACGCCTGGACAAGGCTATCGCAGTCGACCCGGCTCCGCTCCAAAAAATTCAGAGGACCCACAAAATCTAGTGGCAACTGGAGTTAAGCCGGTATGCAAGGGATTTCGGTGCTTGAGGCCAGCTATATCGTCCATTTGTTACAGCCGCATCACCAAAATTTCAAAAAACGCTTGATCAAGTCCCCCAAACTGTATTTTTATGATCCCGGCCTTGCGGCCTGGCTGCTCAATCTCCAAAACGCTGCGCAACTTTCTACCCACCCCGCACGCGGTCAACTGTTTGAAACCTGGGTCGTCTCTGAATTGTTGAAACATCGCTTCAACCATGCTCTAGCCTCTAACTTGTATTTCTGGAATGACAGTGCCGGCCATGAAGTGGATGTCTTGGTCGATCTAGGCCATACACTCCTGCCGATTGAAATCAAATCCGGCCAAACGATTGCTGCCGATTTTTTCGAGGGGTTACACACGTTCTCTGCATTGGCAGGAAACACCGTCGAGACGGCGGCGCTCGTCTTTGGCGGCACGCAAGGACAGACCCGTCACAAGATTTCCGTGTAGCCCTGGAAAAACATTCATGCCCTGTTTGCCGACTCCCTTTGACAAGCTCACAACAGACTTCCACGAATTATTTCAACAGTCTCCTCTAGCCTGGTGGTGTGGCCGAACAGTGCAGCCGACACCAGAGAAATAGCACGCAGTGTTTGAGCACAGCGAGTTTGCGCGCCGCCGGGCCTGTCCTGAGCAAGGCCGAAGGAGTCGGTAAACCGCGCAGAGGACCCGAAGAGCTTGCCCCCGCGAGGCGGGGGGCCACACCACAGCCAACGTGGCTTTGACTACTTTTGCCGAAACACAAGTGGCTCGGCTGCTGGGCCGAACCCCGGCATCACCAATAACCGCTTGGACAGGGTCGTTGGTTTAACAGATAAGACGCGCTCCACTTACCCACGCTTCTTGAGGAGGAAAAACCAAGATGGATTCCCGATTAACAATGTCGGAAATAACGGTGGGGTGGGGAAAGGAAAAGGCTGTTACGAAAACAGGAGGGAAGAGCAGAGGAATAGAGCTGGATATCTCACGAAAATCTCGTGACTATTCACCACCTTTTTGTACGTAATTTTTCACAAATTCGGCGGCATTTTCTTCGAGAACTTTATCGATTTCGTCAACCAGATCATCCATTTCTTCCTGCAGCCGTTGCCCAGTTTCCGCAACCTTGGGGTTGGCCTGAATATCTTCAGACTCTTGCGGAGCGTTGGGCTTTCGAGAATCATGCTTCCGGTCTTGTTTGTCCATCACACACCTCCTTTCAGGCATGTTATAAAGTGCACTTTTTTACCCTACTCCAGACTTTCCTGGAGCGTCAAGATTAGGCCAAGACTTTTAGGTAGATAGACTGAAGGTCAAAGGCTTTGAGGGCCTATTGTGCATGAGCCTCAAACTCTTCGGGTAATGAATTCCAGCCTTCAGCCTAAACCCCTGATAGTTATTCGAACTTCATTGCTCCCTCTGATGTATTGTGATACATTCACCGCTTGGGGCGATTAGCTCAGTGGGAGAGCGCTGCCTTCACACGGCAGAAGCCACTGGTTCGATCCCAGTATCGCCCACCATGCAAAACGGCTTCATTCCTCCGTTTCTTGTTTTTATTTGAAACACGCGCCATTCCAGTAACCAATTCGCAATGAGTTCGGGTATTCCCCAGCCTCTCCCATCATCACGAAAGACCTTATCCCGATGGAAGGGTCTTGCCGGGCTTTTCTTCTTCTGTTTCTTTCCGCATTGTACAAGTACCCCACCACCATCACCCTTACCTCCATCGGCCAGTGATCTTAATCTGTTAGGGCACGCCTACCTCTGCCAAACCAAGACCGACGCACAGAAAAGCTGGTTACAACCAGGGAGCAAGGAAACCCCATGGGGCAATGGAACCGAACACTTTCAAGAAATCTCCTTCCCCACAACACAAGGACAATGGATCGTATTTAATACAGATGAGATCATCGTTGGAGTCATCACTGTTTTTCCTGACGGGTTATCGTTAGAGGACTACCCCACACTTCGACAAACACTTTCCCGATTACCTTCATCCCGTGAATTTTATCTCACCTCCTCTGAACTTCTTGAAGGACCTGTTCCCGATTCAGTCACCCTGTATCGTACCGGAAAAGCCACAACGACCCATCAATATTATATTCGGCATCGGGCAGGGCAAGATGACCAACTGGTTATGGCCGTCTTTGTCCTGGACCCCTATGAATCGCTTTTAGATGGTGGACATCACAAATTCCTTTCGTATCTGAAAAAATCATCGTCTCCTCAGGAATCACAGACCTTTTCGTCACCCCCACCGTCATCGACAGGCAAAGGCTTTCTCGGATTGCAGCAATTTGCCAGAGGTGAGATTTCGTTATTTGCTTCCTGCGGAACCAAGAACCCAAAAATCGCACAGGACGCCTATCAAAAGGCCATTCACTATGGACTCTCTGAAACCAAACAACTGGCCGAAGCCCATCATCGCCTCGGACTCGTCTTCATTCATCTCGACAAATTTCCAGAAGCCCAAGCTTCAATTGAACATGCGTTGGCTATCCAACCCCATGCGGCCAACATCCTGAACAGTTACGGAACCGTTTTGGTTAAACTTAAGAAAATTTCTGCAGGTATTCAGGCCTATGAACAAGCCTTAGCCCTGCAACCGGCATACGCTCAAGCTCGATTCAATTTGGCAGAAGTCTTTGAATCGATGAACCCGAAACGCGCCCTTCAAGAATACGAAACATTTTTAGTGCTCGTTGAAGACCATCCTGACCAAGCAGCCAAAACGGCCATTGCAGAGGCTAAAATTAAGGCCTTACAAAGACAGTGAAGCCATTGAAAAAACCAGGTCGCCTTAAACGCCCACCATCCAGTGATTGGCCATGAAGTTTTATGGAGTACGTCGAGGCCGTACCCCCGGAGTGTTTACCAGTTGGGATACCTGCCGGAAACAAGTCATCAAGTTCCCCCGCGCTGAATATAAATCCTTCCCTACAAGGGAAGAGGCCGCTGCCTACGTCTCAGGAACTGAAAAGATCCTGGATCACACAACAACCCTATCCTCCAATTCAACCATTGCCATTTGGGTAGATGGATCATGCTTCCCCCAAAGAGATGGATCCCTCCGGATTGGTTGGGGATTACTTGTCAAGAAAGACGGTGAAGAGGTCTACCGTGCCAAAGGCAATGATATTCCCGTTGAAGCGCTGAAACACCGAAACGTCGCGGGAGAAATTCTCGGCATCCTTAAATCCCTTCAATGGTGTCAAGCGCAGGGCATCACGAAGGTGACTCTGTATTATGATTATCAAGGCTTGGAAAGTTGGGCTACCGGAGCCTGGCGAGCCAAATTGCCCTTCACGCAATCCTATGCCCAAGCCGTGAAAGCATCAGGCATCACAATTCACTGGAATAAAGTCAAAGCCCATTCCGGGATTCCCGAAAACGAAATCGTGGATCAACTTGCGAAAGAAGCGGCAAATAGTCCTGAAAAAGAAAGTGGCAAGTAGGAAAAACCACTGGATTGAGAAAAAAGAAAGGGAAGCGAGACAAAACCGCCTTATAATTTCCCCTCTCCTTTTAAATAACTACGGAAACGCCCCATGAGTTCATCGCCAAGTAACCCGACATCCGGCTTGGTCTTCATATAATCTCGTATTTCTTCTAAACGATGTTCGGCTTGCTCGTTACCCTTTAATCGCTTGACTTTCCCAAGAGCATCATCAAATGCATCAAACGTCAGCTCCTTGTACCCAAAAGCCCGGATTCGTTTGACTGCTTTCATCATGGCTTCGTTTCGAAACATCGTCAGATGCTCCGAATCAATTTCTTGCAGCCCGAGTTTTCGTGCCCGACGCTCGGCAGCCTTCCGAATCCCGCTCCGAACAAAATCGGGAGAAGTCTGAAGACGCTTCCAGGCCTCGTCAGACCAGGCAACCTGCGATTGCGGGGCATTCCAAAGACGGGTTAAAGATTCTGCATCAATAGAGGTCATCCCTTGCTCTCGCGCAAGATCCTCAGCGTCATGCTTTAACATATCCGACACAAATTCAATCGCCATTGGTGGAGAACTTTGAATCTTTTGTTGCAACAACGCCAACGCCTCGTCTGTCCATTCTAATGGGGAACCCGCTTGCTCTTGTAGATCTCCTAAGGCTTCAACCTTTTCAAATAATTCGACGTTGACTTCCATATGGCCTCGTTCCTTGGCCACATCTTCAGCAATCTTGGCAATCATGCCGCGCATGAACTCGGGGATAGATTCCAAGCGCTTTCTCGCCTCAGTGGTCCAGGGAAGCTTTCCGGCAGCCATATCTTCAACCGCTTGAGACATCCCGGCTTCTCCACCCATGCTCCCCATCATTTGCTGTTTAAACTTATCGAGAATATCGACCGTAATCTCAGCATAGCCCAGTTCTTTGGCTTTCTTTTCTGCCAAGCGACGGACCATACCTCTCAAGAAACTTGGAGCACGCTCTAATCGAAGCTGCGCCTCGTTCGTCCAGGAAACATCTTGAGCTGTCGAAGAGGAATCAGAGGTAGGCATAGATTACACCACTGGCTTTTCTTCAGGATTGAGTAATTCTTTAATTTCTTTTCCCGCTTTAAAAAAAGGCATCCGTTTTTCAGGAACCGAAACCGACTCTCCAGTTTTTGGATTTCGGCCTTCTTTCGTTTGCCGGTATCGAAGACGGAAACTCCCAAAGCCTCTGATTTCGGTTTTTTCTCCACGCTTCAACGAGTCACGGATAGAATCGAAAATAGTATTCACCACCTGCTCGGCCTGTCGTCGACTTAATTGGGGAGCCTTTTCCGCCAATTTCTCGATGAGATCCGCTTTCGTCATCCAACTCCTCCTTGCCTGAACTACGGCACCCATAGATAGAGCAATGGTGCGGAAAACCTGGAAGGGATCAAAGCACGAACATTCCCCAAAAATGTACTTTCAAGAAACTCTCGAACTGAAAAAGGTTTCGTGGTTTCAATCACACGGGGTGCACCTTCAATTCCGCTCAATTCACCGGCTAATTGTATCGCATCATGTAAATCCCCAAGTTCATCAACCAGCAAGACCTCCTTAGCTTGCCGGCCAGTAAACACACGCCCGTCAGCTAGTTGCTCTACTTCTGCTGGATCCATTGATCGCCCCTCCGCAACCGCTTCAATAAATTGACTCAGCGTATCGTGAAGGACCGATTCCAATACCTGACGATCCTCTTCCGACATTGGCCGAAACGGTGACCCGAGATCTTTGAACTTCCCGGTCTTTATAACAACGCTTTTCACCCCGATCATTTCTAATAATTCTTGAAAATTGGCCATCTGCATAATGACGCCAATACTTCCCGTTAACGTCCCGGGATTGGCCAGAATCCGATCAGTCGCGACGGCAATATAATAGCCCCCTGAGGCAGCAACCGTCCCCATTGAAGCCACCACTGTTTTGTTTTTCTCTTTTCTGACTCGCTTGATTGCATTGTAGATTTCTTGCGAAGGGGCCACGCCTCCACCAGGGCTATCAATTCTTACGACAATAGCCTTAACCAAAGGATCGGCAGCAAAAGCATTGAGTTCCTGAATCGTTTGATAGGAATCAAGAATAGGGCCTTCAATTCGAACAATGCCTACTGCTTCTTTCCCTGCCATTAATAATTCCGGCAAGAGAGCCTTACCAATCGTAAACAGCGCAAAGCCTGCGAGAAGCATCCACAGCACACGCTTCCATCGAGAGTACCCGTCATTCATGGCGACGGGGACCTTCGGATGAAAAGGTATATGTTCTTAAGCATTATGGCTTCCCAATCGTCTTATTTTTCTTGATCAGAGGCATCAGAGGCCTGAGTCAACCGACCCAAGCTTTGATCGACTGTCCCCTGACTGCTATTAAACTTCTCTACTTCGCTCTGCTCCAAATCTTTGACATACTCCCAAAGACTGAGCGCAATTTTCCGATCTTCGCAATCCACCTTGACAATTTTCGAGACAACTTCTTGTCCAATGGCAAATTTCTCCTCAAGGTTCTCTTGCATATCAGGCCCTATCTCACTGACATGAATTAACCCTTCAACCCCGCCTTCCAGCTCAACAAACACACCAAAATCAGCAACCTTGGATACCTGACCGGTAGCGCTTGCGCCGACATGATATCGTTGAGGAATTTCACTCACCCAAGGATCTGCAATCAATTGTTTATATCCCAAGGATAATCGCTCTTTCTCTTTATCGATCCTGAGAATGATGGCTTTCACAGACTGCCCCTTCTTAAACAATTCAGAAGGATGCTTGATATGTTTAATCCAAGACATGTCCGAAATATGAATGAGCCCATCCACACCTTCATCCAATCCCACAAATGCCCCGAAGTCGGTCACACTTTTGATTTTACCTTCGATCTCAGTACCTTCCGGATATTTTCCTTCAATAATATCCCATGGGTTAGGAGCAGTCTGCTTCATCCCCAATGATATTTTCCGGCTATGTTGATCAACATAAAGCACTTGTGCCTCAATCTCATCCCCCACCGAAACAACCTTCGAGGGATGCCGAACCTCATGCGTCCAGGACATCTCGGACACATGAACCAACCCTTCAACTCCCGGCTCAAGCTCTACGAATGCGCCATAATCCGTCAGGCTCACCACTCTCCCCTTCACACGACTTCGTGCCGGATATTTCTCTTCAACTTTCGTCCAAGGATCGGCAGTTTTTTGTTTCACACCCAACGAAATCCGACCAGTTTCCCGATCATATTTTAAGACCAGCACCTGTACTTTATCGCCAATGGAGAATATATCGGAAGGATGCCCCACACGACCCCAGGAGATATCGGTGATATGTAACAGACCGTCAATGCCACCCAAATCTAAAAACGCTCCATAATCAGTAATATTTTTAACCATTCCTTCAATAAGCTGACCTTCAGATAAGGTCGACAAAGTCGCCTTCCGTCGTTTATCACGTGTTTCTTCAAGAAGCGACCGACGAGAAACCACCACATTGCCACGACGATGATTGATTTTAATAATCTTAAAATCAAAGGTCTTGCCTACAAGACCATCCAAATCTCTTACCGGGGTCAAATCGATTTGAGAGCCAGGTAAAAAGGCTTTGACGCCGATATCAACAATCATGCCGCCTTTAATCCGGGAAATCACTTTACCCTGCACCTGAGTCTCTTCTTTATGGGCAACTTCTAAATCTTCCCAGACTTTCATCTTGTCAGCTTTCTCTTTGGAAAGCATCAAATTCCCATCAGAATCTTCACATTGTTCAATGTACACTTGTACGGGATCATTAATGGCCAACGCCTCAAGTTCTTCTGAGGAAAATTGATCCGTCGAAATCATACCTTCAGATTTATATCCAATATCCACGACGACACGATCACGCTGGATATCAATGACCCGGCCTTCGGTAATCGTCCCTTCTTCAATATTCTTAAAGGTTTCCTCATACATAGCGGCAAGCGTTTGCCGGTCGATTTTTTCAGGTTCTGTGGAAAGCGTATTCATTTGACTTGATACCTCCAACGATACAGGCACGGGTTAAAAAGTGAATAAAAGAAACATCACACTATCTTGAACATGCACACAGTTTTCGATTTAATGACAGTCATGGTGAGGAGCGGACCGACCTCCCACCCGAGCAATATGGTCCATCACGGTTTTCCCGATCTGTTCATACTCCTGTTTCTTGTTGAGCTGTTTATCCTTTGGGAAACCTACTGATTTCCCGAATGAAACAGACACAGGAAAAAGTTTCGGCCACTTGGCCTTTACCGGCAGAACCTTAAAGGTACCAGAAATATACGCAGGAATCACCTCACATTGTGATTCTTTCACCAGATAGCCTATTCCAGGTCTTCCCGGTTGCAATTGTCCATCCTCAGTCCGGCTTCCCTCAGGGAAAATCACTACAGGGATACCTGATTTCAAATGGGCGAGTGCAACCCCAAATGCCTTTCGATCCAAACGATGCGTCTTGAACGGAATCCATCCCAACCGTTGGAAAACCCAGTTTATGTACCGATTGGGAAATAAATTCGCTCTCCCGATAAAACACACTCGTCGCCTGATTGCACAGCCTAACAAAGGAATATCTAAATAGCTTGCATGATTTGCAGCAACAATCACGCCTCCGGTTTCGGGGAAAACCTGCGCACCTTCAGTTCGAAAACGCAACAACAGGCAAGCCAGAACCCTAAAAAGGATCCAGAGCCCCCAATAGATCACCCCACTCACAAACGATCCGCAATCAGACCCATCATGTGATGAACAACATCGTCAACGGATTGCCTCGACGTCTCAATCATGATTGCCTGAGGAGCCGGGCGCAAAGGATCAAGGCCGCGAGTTCGATCACGATGATCTCGCAGCACCATCTCATCCCGTACCCTATCCAATGAAACGGTCTGACCCTTTCCAACCAGCTCTTGGTGACGCCGGCTGGCTCGCACATTCACATCGGCTTCTAAAAAAAACTTGATATCCGCATCGGGAAACACGCGGGTACCCATATCTCGTCCTTCAGCCACCACACCACCAGCTTTCCCTACCTCTTGCTGAACCGGAAGCAACCATTCCCGCACAATCGGCAACACTGCAATAGAAGAGGCCAATTGACTAATGGCAGGCGTACGAAGTTCTTCTTGCATAACAGGCTGGTCATCAATCATGATGGAAAAACTATTGTGATCAGCCCTCAGTTCTAGACTAGTATGAGAAAGAAGTGATTCAATTTGAATACAATCGTCAGACTCCACCTTCGCTTTTTGAACTTTCCAGGCAATAGCTCGATATAACGATCCGGTATCAAGATACCCATAGTGAAGGCGGCTGGCCAGGCACTGAGAAACAGTACTCTTTCCAACCCCTGATGGACCGTCAATGGTAATAACTAATCGACGAGGTTGAACGGCCCTTTTCTCCTCTTAGACACCATGTATCAACTTGCTACGCAGCATTGATGCATGATGTCCGATGTATTAGCCAAGAATTGCTCCAGAAAAAAACATTCTGAAACAATTACTTGCAAGTTAATACATATCAGGGCTCGCGAAACAATACCTTCCCATTTTCGCATCCCATCTTCAAGCCATCTTGAGCCGATCTTCACTCACACAATCCTCAACGTGGGCTTTGCTACGCCTGCGGTTGTGCTCACTCAGATCGACTCAATCTGCCTCAAATCTGGGCGCCAATTCTTGAAAGTTATTGTTTCGCAAACCCTTATTAAAAAAACTCAGTTCTATTATAAGCGTCACTTTGAATTTGTCAATAAATACAATAGTTTACTATGGAATCCCGGGAATGAGGTCTCGACACAATCCACATCGTCAATCACAATCGGTTCCTTCGCCACTAAGCCCGCAATGGCTAATGACATCACCACACGATGATCTCCATAACTCTGACACAACGCTCCACAAAGGGCCGTGCCGCCTTGAATCACCAAACCATCCGGCTGTTCTTCTAAGACAACCCCGATTTTGGCTAATTCCACCGCCATCGCATGAATACGATCCGTTTCCTTGACGCGTAATTCTTGAGCGCCGGTAATACGGGTCTCCCCTTCCGCCACTGCCGCCGCCACACACAGAACGGGTAGTTCATCAATGGTTTTCGGAATCAGCTCCGGCCCAATGGTTGTCCCAGTCAACCGGGTTGCCCGAACATGCAAATCACCAACAGGCTCACCGGACTCTTCCCGTTTATTGAGAATGGTAATGTCCGCACCCATCATGAGCAGAACATCGAGAATTCCCGTGCGTTCTGGATTCAGCCCGATTCCAGTGAGCAAGACGTCCGAATCCGGGACAATCGAGGCCGCAACGAGAAAAAAGGCCGCCGCCGAAATATCGCCAGGCACTGCGAGGGGCTTCCCCTCAAAGTCCTGTCGCCCTTCAACATGAACGGTACAACCCTCGACTCGCAAGGGAACCCCCAAATACGTCAACATGCGTTCGGTATGATCCCGGGACTTGAGAGGTTCGGTGACAGTGGTTGTGCCTTTCGCAAAGAGACCCGCAAGGAGCATGCAGGATTTAATCTGAGCACTGGCTACGGGAGACTCGTACGTCACTGGCTGTAACACTCGTCCCTCAATAGCCAATGGTGCTAATTCACTCCCCCGCCTTCCCGTAATGGCAGCACCCATCTGACGCAATGGCTTCACCACACGAGCCATCGGCCGGCTTCGCAACGACGCATCACCCGTCAGAACAGAAAAGAACTTTTGCCCGGCAAGCACCCCGGCTAACAGCCGCAGGCCTGTTCCCGAATTGCCACAATCCAGCACATTCGAGGGTTCCCTCAAGCCCCAGAGCCCATGACCAGACACCTCCAACCCTTCAGGGATTTCCCGGACATCGATTCCCAACTCTCGAATGGCACCGAGAGTATTCAAGCAATCTTCGCCACGGGAATATCCTGTAATACGAGTGAGACCTTGAGTCAATGCTCCCAGAATGAAAGCCCGATGCGTGATGGATTTATCGCCAGGAACGGTAACTGTCCCACGAAGCGGGCGCGTAGCGGGTGCACTCGAGAGCTGACTCACATCAAACCTTCTCTTAAGACTTTAGCCTGTTCAATACTTTCAGCTAATCCTGAAGCATCTTGGTCATTCAACATTTGCTTAAATACGTGAAGCTGTATGATGTATTGATCAATCATCTTCAATAAATTTTCACGATTTGCTAAACAAATATCCCGCCACATCTCGGAAGAACTCGCCGCAATCCGAGTCGTATCACGCAAGCCTCCGCCAGAATAATCCAATAAATTCAGTCCCTCAGGGGTTTTCTCTTGCAAATCTTCTAACGCATGCATGAGCGCAAACGCGGCAATATGTGGTAGATGGCTCACGGCCCCTAACACCCAATCATGAACCATGGGATCCATGGATACGACCTTCGAACCAGCAGCTTTCCATACACAACAAACTTTTGTCAGAGCCTCCGCATTCGTGTGCGAGGTAGGTGTGACAATGCAACGCGCCCCTTCAAATAGCTGAGATGTCGCATGCGCCACACCGGATTTTTCCTTGCCGGCAATCGGATGTGCCCCGACAAAATACGCCGTAGACGGAAGAGCGGCCTCCACATCAAAGACCAACTGGCCCTTGACACTCCCCACATCACTGACAATAGCACCGGAAGGCACCTGTTGCCCCCACTTCTGGACATGAGAAATATACGTATCGACCGGTGTGGCTAAGACGATGAAATCAGAGTCACGCACCGCCTCATGAGGTTCCGACGTAAAACGATCAATCGCCCCCATCTGCACAGCTAATTCGAGATTCGCTTGCCGACGTCCAATCCCGACAACCGTTTTTGCTAACCCTTGTTCCTTTAAAACAAGACCAAGCGATCCACCCAACAAGCCCACACCGATAATAGTAACTTGCTGAAACAGGCAATCTACATGGGAATGAGACATGAGAGTAGGATGAGGAAGCGGGAACAGGTTGGATCAATCAGAGATCGCGGCCAACAGCCTGAGCAATCTTTTTCAGATCCTGCATTAACGTGTGAAATCGACCGGGCTTCAGCGATTCTTCGCCATCGCACAACGCACATTCAGGATTGGAATGCACTTCAATTAATAGTCCATCGGCGCCAGCCGCAATCGCAGCCTTCGCCATCGGCGCCACCAACTTCCAATTGCCCGTGGCATGGCTCGGATCCACAATAACCGGCAAGTGCGACATCTCCTTCAAAGTCGGGACCGCACTCAGATCAAGCGTATTGCGATACTGTGTTTCAAATGTACGGATCCCACGTTCACACAACATGACATTGCGATTGCCCCGGGACATAATATATTCTGCCGACAACAGAAATTCTTTGATGGTCGCTGACATCCCACGTTTTAATAAGACCGGCTTGTCATAAGACCCGACTTCTTTCAGCAATTCAAAGTTTTGCATGTTGCGGGCACCAATTTGAATAATATCGACATGCGCTAAAAAATATTCCAAATCCCGTGCATCGAGAATTTCACTCACGACCGGCAATCCCGTTTGCTTGCACGCCTCAGCAAGGAAGCCCAATCCTTCCTGACCCAACCCCTGAAACGAATAGGGCGAAGACCTCGGCTTATAGGCGCCTCCTCTTAGAATGGTAGCGCCCGCCTTGGCCACGTCTTTTGCAATCCCGACAGTAATTTCTAATTTTTCCACGGCACAAGGGCCTGCCATGACCGTAATGGTCTTCCCTCCGATTGACACCCCGGCCACATCAATCACTGAGTCATACGGCTGAAACTCTCGACTGACTAATTTCCATGGAGCCAAAATCGGCGTCACACTTTCGACTCCCGGAAACACACTCAGCGGATGCCCTTCCAATATCCTCTCATCCCCGATGACACCGACAACTGTCCGCTCCTCGACTTTCATGATATGCGATCTCAAGCCCAAAGAACGAAGACGATCCACCAAATGTTCAATGTCTTGTTCCGTGGCATCAGGTTTCAAAACAATAATCATACGGTCCTCACATCAAGCAGACCTGAACGAGGTTGGCAGCACATGCTTAGAACTTGACACAAAATACCTTGTGTTTTCTAGTCTCATCTTCACACCATCTTTGACCAATCTTTGTGCCAAAAAACCTTGGGGTATCTTGATATTCCTGCGCCTTTTCGTCACAACGATCAATCAAATCTGACATAAATCTGAGC
>SMVB01225730.1_pt1 | contig 12742 bp, 12 predicted proteins | sample 2456461 | NCBI WGS metagenome assembly SMVB01 (sample SAMN11095934, study PRJNA526329) | marine sediment metagenome | biome: Marine sediment; feature: Surficial sediment; material: Deep marine sediment; isolation source: Hadal surficial sediment | place: Pacific Ocean | collected 2014-05 | depth...
TATTTGAGCTGGCAGGCAAATACGGCATCAAAGTGATTGCAATGGAAGTCACCCATGAGAGTCATATCGAGGAGATTAATACAGCGCTGAAAGAAGCCGGTAATCCTACTGGCGTCATGTTACAAATTGGCACTCGAAACACCCAGAATTTTGAGTTGCTTAAAGTCGTCGGTAAACAAAAGGAATACCCTGTCCTGTTCAAAAGGGGATATGGCGTCAGTATGAACGAATCCCTTAATGCCGCCGAGTATCTTGCCAGCGAGGGTAATTCGAACGTTGTTTTCTGCTTGCGTGGGATGAAAAGTGAAGGTGGTGCACCACACCGAAATATGGTGGATTTTGGTCAGGTGCCCGTTATCAAACGTCTCACCAGAATGCCGGTTTGTGTCGATCCATCGCATTCCGTGGGAACACGGGATAAGTCACCGGATGGCATTCTTGATGTTGCCCACACTGCAGCACAGGGACTGATTGCAGGGGCAAACATGGTGTTGGTTGACTTTCACCCCGAACCATCGACTGCCCTGGTCGACGGACCCCAGGCGCTGTTGATGGACGAACTCTCCCGATTTCTTGATGATATGGCCAGATGCCACGAATTCTATCAGTCCCGAACCAGACTGTGGAATGCAGGGGAACAGGGATAAAAGATCGTTATGAAGCGTCGTAGAACCTGGTCTTTGTCGCCGGTAACGCATCTTGTTGCTGATCACACCTGGCCGGATTACCACCACAGATTTCACACGCACCATCCACGCCCAGCTTATTGAGGCCGCCACAGGAACCTGATATTGGCGGGCGCCCCCGCATCACGCCAATAGCCATCGCAGCGACAATGGCGATGAGAAAAAAGAATGTGAGAACAAATTCAGTCATATTTTATCCGCTTCGTCTTGCACTTCAGCTGTCGCTTCACCGGCCAACCTATCTGACGCCTCATCTATATCGGCGTCTATATATGTGTCAAAGGCACTCGAAGATTTCTCTTCAAAGCCATCTTCGGTCTTAATTATAACCAATACCGCAAGATTCTGCGCTTCTGCTAACTTTAGCCCTTCCTCAAGACCCATCACATCAATTGCAGTCGCATATCCATCCGCCAGGGCCGCCGAGGGTGCAATGACGGTGACGGACACGACAGAATGGCGGACGGGCCAACCGGTTCGCGGGTCAATGGTATGGGAATATCGATTCCCGTTAGACTCAAAGTAATTCCGGTAATCGCCGGAAGTGGCCATACTCATGGTCTTCAATTCAATGACCCGGAATACCGATCGACTCAGACTGTCGGGCTTTTCAATGGCCACAGTCCAGGCAGTGTCGCGGTCATTTCGCCCACTCGCTCGCAGCTCTCCCCCGACTTCAACCAGGTAATTGGTTATATTTTCTGATTCGAGTATTTTGGCCAACCGATCAACCGCATATCCCTTGGCAATGGCTGAAAGATCGACGTAGATGTCTGCTTTTTTACCCAGGGTGCCATTTCCAACCTTAAGCAATTCAAAACCCGTACGATCCATCGCGCTGGCAATCTCTTCATCAGTTGGAACGATGTCCCGCGATGGCACAGGTCCAAACCCCCAGAGATTGACTAGCGGCCCCACGGTAACATCGAATGCGCCATTACTTTGTTCATAAATCATCCCACTCATGTCAAGAACCTCCAGCAGCTCGGGGGAAACCGGAAACATTTGTGAAATATCTGCCTGGTTAAACCGCGATAACTCTGACGTCTCATCATAAGTCGACATCAATTTGTTAAGGTGTATTAACTCGGCATCCAGCATTGATTCGAGTCTTTCTTCACTAAGGCCGTTGGCATCAAAATAGTCGCCAACCACCTTTACGGTATAGATCGTACCCATCGTCTTACCGGACATCACATGTATCTGCGAACCCCCGCAACTGACCAGGAACAGCAACACCAGAACCAGAAGACACAACTTATTTTTAAACACACTATTTCCCTTTTCTCCGCGGCGAGTCTTTGCGCTATTATCCGCACTCACACATTTAACTTGACCATGATACCTTGAAACCAAAAATATACGTCGACTCTGCTGAATCGTTAGAAAAAATCTGCCATGAGCTAATCCCAATCAGCCAGCAGATGGGTATCACGGTTTCTAATTATACAGGGAGTGAAGTAACTCTTCTCGCTCCGCTTGCAAATAATATCAACCACCAAAAATCCGCATTCGGTGGAAGTCTTTTTTCCCTTGCAGCACTGGCTGGCTGGGGACTGATGCAATTAAAGTTGTGTGAAGAAAATCTGGACGCCAATACCGTCGTCGCCGGTGGAGATGTCACCTATGCAAGGCCAGTGGTACAAGAGCTAAGTTGCACATGTTCATTGCCTGATTACTGGGGCCCGTTTCTTCAGAAACTTCAACGCAAAGGCAAAGGTTCCGTGACCATGGTGTCAACTATCAGCACGGACGAAGGTATCGCCATGCAATTCACGGGAGTTTATGTGGTCCGCCTCCGGGAGATGAAATGAATCCCCCCAGAATCCGTCTTGCACAATTACCGACACCACTTGTCTGCATGGAGCGGTTATCGGGGGAACTCGGTGGCCCCCGAATTTGGCTCAAACGAGACGACCTCACAGAAAGCGCCGCATCCGGCAATAAATTAAGGAAACTGGAGTATTCCATCGGTGAGGCCCTGGCCCAGAATGCCACTGTCCTCATTACTGCCGGTGGCATACAGTCAAACCACTGCCGGGCCACGGCCATTGTCGCTGCCCGACTAGGGCTAAAAAGCCACCTGCTACTCGTCGGTAAACCACCTTCTCCCGCAGACGGAAATCTATTGCTGGACACCCTGGCAGGCGCCGTGATCACGTTTGTCTCGATGGACGAATTCCGCCATCTGGATGACCAATTTCTAAATATCGCAAATGAATATCGTTCGCGGGGAGAAGTACCCTTCAACATTCCCATCGGGGCCAGTGATGAAATTGGGCTCTGGGGATATATCGAATGTGCCAGGGAACTAAAAGACGACTTTGAACATCAAAATCTTGACCCGGGATATGTTATTTCGGCTGCAGGATCAGGTGGAACTCTGGGGGGGTTGATACTCGGCAATCACCTTCACCATCTTGATACAAATATGGTTGCTTTTAATGTCTGTGATGATGAAGCCTGGTTTGTACAGAAAATAAGCGGTGATATAGAACGTTGGCAGCAGCGGTATAGATCCAATATCCCGCCAATTCAGGCTGAGGAACTAGGGATCAACATCATCGATGGATATGTGGGACCCGGTTACGCACGTGCGGATCAGCACGTTTACGATACTATCAAGCGAGTTGCAAGAACCGAAGGCATCTTCTTCGATCCCGTTTACACCGGTAAGGCATTTGATGCGATGTTGCAGGAATATTCAAATGGCAGGTTCAACGATACCGCGGATATCGTATTTATTCACACGGGTGGAATTTATGGCCTGTTCCCCCTGAGAGATCAATTTTACAAAGCATCTACCGCAAAGCCCTGAACTGTGATTGAATCCGCAACAACAAATTTTGAGAAAAAAGTATGAATGGTTGGATTAAACCGGGGATCGCCATCGTTTTCCTTTTGTCCCTTACTTCCTGCTCCATTTTTGGGAATAAGTCCAATAGTGAAGATTGTGCCGATGGTAGTTGTGATGGGGCAACCAACATTAACAGGGTCCAACAATCAAGGAGCTGGTACTGTTATGGGGTACAGCAAGACCGGAGCTGGGATTGCACCAAAGAACCACAGCCGGAAAAAATCACGACGATTATCCCCGGTAGCGTTCAGTCTGCAGCCGTCGTCAAACCTGCTGAGGATGTTGAAGAACAATCTGCTGGACCCCAAGCCGCCGATATCGCCAGTGAACCAGCGGTCCCTGTAATTCAGGAGATCCAGGAAGCCCAGAAGGCCGATAGCGCGGCTGGTTCGGAAGTGATCCTCAATCTACCGGGTGATTTCTTCACGGTACAATTGATCGCCATGAAAGTAGAGAACAAGGTTCTGGACTATGCAACCACTAACGGTATTGATAAACCCCTGTATGTCCGCATTCTAAGCCAGGACACTGACTGGTATGTCCTGCTTCTGGGGACCTACCCGGATCGATCGAGTGCCGAAAAAGCAAAATCAGACTGGGAGGGTGCCCGCGTACTCAAGGTTCAACCCTGGATCAGAAGGCTTTCACCACTACAAGAAGCCATCCGGCTGGCATTAGACCCGTGAGTAAAGCAAATGCGTTTGCCGATATCCCATCGGTTGACAAGGTCATCAGCGACGCTTCTTGCCGGAACCTAGTCAGTAAATTTGGCCGCAGATATGTCACGGCCACCGCGAGGCTGATCATTGAAGATATCAGGTCCAACTTTCAAAATCCGGATAATGACATCCCTTCCATTCCGGAAATTATTAAAAAGATGGCGACAAAAATCACTGCCGAGAGTCAATTCTCTCTAAAACCGGTAACCAACCTGACTGGCACAGTACTACACACCAATCTTGGCCGCGCAGCGTTACCGGAAAGTGCCATCGCCAGCATGGTGACGATTGCCAGAGGCGCCAGTAATCTCGAATTTGATCTCGTTCTGGGAAAGCGAGGTGATCGTGATGAACATATCGAAAAATTGATTACCGAGATGACCGGTGCAGAAGCCGCTACAGTCGTTAACAATAACGCTGCTGCAGTTTTGCTGACCCTGAACACCCTCGCCCTTGGCCGGGAAGTGCCTGTATCAAGAGGCGAACTGGTCGAAATTGGAGGTTCGTTTCGAATTCCTGAAATCATGGCGAGATCAGGTTGCAAGCTGATTGAAGTGGGTGCCACTAACAGAACCCATCTAAGGGACTACGAACAGGCGATCAATAAAAATACTGCCATACTGATGAAAGTTCACACCAGCAACTACGAGATCCAGGGCTTTACCAACACGGTCGCCGATAAAGATATTGCACTGCTCGCAAAGCATGCCGGGATTCCTTTCGTGACTGATCTGGGGAGCGGTACCCTGGTAGATTTATCCCGGTTTGGTTTGCCTCACGAACCTACCGCCCGGGAAGCCATCGAAGCAGGTGCAGAAATCGTTACCTTTAGCGGCGACAAACTACTGGGCGGCCCACAGGCCGGTCTTATCATTGGTAAAAGGTCTTTGCTTGAAGCGATCAAGGCAAATCCACTCAAACGTGCTTTGCGGGTCGACAAGTTAACCATTGCGGCGCTGTCTGAAGTGTTAAAGCTGTATCGGGATCCTGAACGGCTCACTGACACCTTACCGACACTAAAATACCTGGCGAGACCGGTTGAGGAAATCAGTCAACTGGCTGAAACGGTACTGCCTGCTTTCATCGAAGCGCTGGGCGATATAGCCACCGTTGAGATTGCAGATACTTTCAGCCAGATTGGAAGTGGTTCCCTACCCCTGGACCTGCTTCCCAGCAAATCGATCAGTATCTCATCGAAATCGGGCAAACAATCTGATAAACATCTTCAGGAAATGGCAGCCATGTTTCGTGCGCTACCTGTCCCTGTAATTGGTCGGCTTAATGATGGCAGGTTGCTCTTTGACCTGAGAACCCTGGAATCCGCGGAAGATCTCATCCGTGAACTGGGAAAACTGGCAACAGTGTGATTATTGCAACGGCAGGTCATGTAGACCACGGCAAAACACTCCTGGTTCATGCACTCACCGGCATAGAAACCGATCGCCTTGAAGAAGAAAAAGAAAGGGGACTAACGATTGATCTGGGTTTCGCCTATATTGATGATGAATTGGGTGGCCGGCTCGGTTTCATCGACGTTCCCGGTCACATCAAATTCATTAATAACATGCTCGCAGGCGTTGGCGCGATCGACTATGCGCTCATTGTCGTTGCCGCTGACGATGGTCCCATGCCACAGACACTTGAACATCTCGCCATACTGGATCAGCTGGGTATTGCCACCGGTGCTGTCGCCCTGACCAAAATCGACAGGGTTGATCCCCAACGTGTCGATGAGGTTAAAGCGCAAATCGCGGATATGTTAGAAGCTACATGCCTTGCCAACGCAAGCATTTATCCTTTGTCCAGCACTACCGGTGAAGGCATCGAAGACCTGAAAGAAACGCTGTGCATTGTCGCGTCAGAAATTGATTCGCAGTCAACCACGGGACACTTTCGATTGGCCATCGATCGCTGCTTTACCGTGAAAGGTTCAGGCCTGGTCGTTACAGGGTCGGTATTTGCCGGAGAAATTCATGAAGGAGAGGACCTTTATCTTGCGCCGCAGGGCACAACAGTTCGGGTGCGTAATATTCACACCCAAAATCAACCCTCGACCCTGGCTAAAGCAGGTGACCGATGCGCGATCAATCTTGGTGCCCATAATCTGAAACGGGAAGATATAAGCCGCGGAAACTGGCTGACCAGCAATCCCTATCAAGAAGCTACAACGCGCTTCGATCTGTCGGTCAGGGTGTTATCCAGCGAGAGCAAACCAATTCGCCACTGGACACCAGTACATATTCATACAGCCGCGAACCATATAACAGGCAGAATCGCGACCCTAAATTCAAGCGCAATAGCACCGGGCGACGATGGTCTGGTGCAGATTGTCACCAGCGAACCAATCAATGTATGTTTTGGTGACAAGGTGATTTTACGGGACCAGGGTGCAAACAGAACAATTGCGGGTGGCGTCGTCATCGACCCATTCTCCCCGGAACGAGGTCGAAACAAGGCTGAGCGAATCGATTATCTACAGCGCATGGCAGGACTGGAACCTGAAGACGCGCTCGAAGTGATGCTGGAACACGCGGCCGCAGGGTTGAACCTGCAGAAGTGTATCGCTTCCCTGAATTTTAAACAGAACGAAATCGAAAGCAGGCTCGGCGATAAACCAGTCGAATTTCATGGCGACACCATTATTTCCAAAACTAACCTGGACCTTTTAAAAGATCAGTTGTTAACGCAACTGGATCAGTGGCATGAGGAAAATCCACAGGCAAAAGGACTTTCCTCCAATCAACTGGCGCGATTCTTGCCCCGGTCCAACAGTATTGCTGAGGTGATGGTCAAACAACTCGTGGATGCCGACGAGCTCATCATGGCGGGCAATATACTGCAACGTCCAGGTTTTAGCGCACAGTTATCCACCCAGGCTAAAATTTTATGGGATAAGGTCGAACCAATCCTTAACAGGAATTTAACAAAACCACCGGTGCTGCACGACATCGCCAAAGAGTTGGCAATCACACCCAAAGCGTTGGAAAAGTCACTCGGTGAATGCCTTCAGACTGGACTACTCATCCGCCCGGTCGCAAATCGTTATTTCGTACCCGGGGCGATACAAGAACTAACTGAATTATTGTTCGAAGCGGCCCAGGGTTCAGATTTTACCGTTAAAGAATATCGGGATGTCACTGGCATCGGCAGAAACTTATGTATCGAAATTTTGGAATATTTTGATCGACAGGGCATTACACGAAGGCTTGGAGACAAGAGAAAAATTATTCAATAACAATTTTACTCTTTCCCGATGGCGGCCCCCACAGTGGACCCAAACAGCTGGAATGCCAGCAAGCTAATGCCCACCAGGCAAACCTGGTTTAACAGCGACTCAAGATGAAAATAATATATTGCAGCCAAGCCGAAGCCGATCCCCAGCAGGGTGCCAAGCAACAGGCCGATGATGGGAAGTGATAATTTGAGTGGTTTGTTTTTCATTTGTACTCAATAACCGGTGGATCTGGACAAGTTAGCTCTTTTTGGGCCACCTTTCCAGATTTGGCAGATCTACGGTCAAAAAGAGATTAACAGCTGGCCATAAATGCGGTATAAGGTTCTTTTCGGCCCACCATCAACTACTGATGGCGTACCTGAATTCTCTAACCAATCGGGAGATCAAAATGAAAACCCTGAAATCACTCATTTCAGTCCTATCCATCGCCTTATCCATCAGTATTTTAGCTGGATTTTCGGTTTATACCATTGCTGCGCCCAGGGTGGGAGATCCTGCACCTGATTTTCAATTGATGGGTTCGGATGGGATGAGCTATTCGATTTCACAATTCAAGGGAGAGAAACCTGTCGTCATCGCTTTCTTCCCAAAAGCCTTCACCGGTGGCTGAACGATTGAATGCAAGGCGCTGCGTGACAGTGACCAGGAAATTCAGAACTACAACGTCGCCTACTTTATGGCGAGTACCGATAACATTGAAGATAACACCGGATTTGCCAAAAAGAACGGGGCCACCTTCCCTATACTTGCGGACCCGGACAAAGACATGTGCAGGCGTTATGGCGTACTTTCAGAATTCGGTTATGCCAGCCGCTGGACATTCTATATTGATATTGACGGCATCATTCGAAGGATAGACAAGGGTGTCAGTCCGTCTTCGGCAGGCAAGGACCTGGTGAAGAACCTGGAGGAACTAAACTTCCCGAAGAATACATGAACCTCGCAATCCGGTCTCAGCTTTGCTGACCCCGGATTAACCTCCCTGGCAGGGCTTGTGTTGCCACGCCATTTTCGTAGGTCACCTGGCCATGGCAGATGGTACACAGGTATCCTTCCGTGGTTTGTTCAAGCCTTTTACCGCCAGCCGGCAAGTCATAGACCATTTTAGGCGCGTGAATTTTCAGGTTCTCGAAATCGATCACATTGATATCTGCACGTTTTCCCGGTGCAATAATTCCGCGGTCCAGTAGACCCACTGCGGCCGCCGTATCGGCGGATTGAGCTTTAACCAATATTGGCAAATCGATTAGTTCACCACGGGTCCTGTCTCTACCCCAATGTGTCAAGAGAAAGGTGATAAAACTGGCATCACATATCGTTCCCACGTGTGCGCCACCATCACCAAGTCCCATTACTGTATTGTCGGCAAGAATCATTTCCCGACAACAATCCAGATTGAAATCAGTATAGTTCGCAAAAGGTGCGTACAACATCTGCTCGCCTGCGTTACCTAACATCGCATCAAGCGCAAATGCTTCCGGTGATACGCCCTGCCTCTCGGCACATGCGGCAATACTGTCTTCGGGTGTCGGTTCATAGTCAGGAGGATCACCCAACACCCACATTTTAGAATAGTCACCAAGCAACAATGTTGGACCACCGGTGGGCGGATCTTCTGCTAACAATTTCTGGCGAAATGAAGCATCCTGCAGAATGGTCAACCTCTCGCGCAATGGCAGTTTGGAAATTTCCCGATAACTGTTATAGCGAACGAACGGATTGAGCGTGCAGTTGAAACCCATCAATATGCCGATTGCCCTGGGCGCAATTTGGCCTTTCATCGACACCCCATCTGCATTGGCCGCATCAATCTTACCCAGTAACTTTTTCCAACCCTGCGGATTCAGCCCCTGGGCAAGGGAGATTGTCATCGAACTACCACTTGCAGCCGTCATTGCCTTTAACGTTTCAAATTCTTCATCGAGTCCTTGGAAATCGGATATCATTTCAAGGACGCCCCGGCCTGCATCACCAACTCCCTGACCAATACCGACGAGCTCATCCCGGGCAGCGGTGAGTGAGGGTGTCGGATCACCGGTACTGCTCCGGTGATTCAAAGTTCTGGAACTGGAGAAGCCGAGAGCACCTGATTTGATTGCTTCGGTGGTTAATCGCCGCATCTGCGCAATATCTTCAGGAGTGGCTTTCTCCCTGTTGGCTCCGCGCTCACCCATCACATAGATGCGCAGGGCCGCATGGGGAAGTTGCGCACCAATATCCATATCGAAGGATCTTTTATCGAGATAGTCCATATATTCCGGGAATGATTCCCAGGCCCATGGCAGGCCTTCGTGAAGGACTATACCCGGAATATCCTCGACCCCTTCCATCAATTTCACCAGTAAATCGTGGTCGGCCGGCCGAACAGGTGCGAACCCCACACCACAATTACCCATGACAACGGTTGTCACACCGTGGTGGCTGGAAGGATTCAGTCTGTTTGCCCAGGTAGCCTGGCCATCGTAGTGAGTATGGATATCCACGAACCCGGGTGTGACCAGTGCACCCTCGGCATCTATTTCACGATTCGCTCTACCAGACACTTTTCCAACCTCGACAATCTTTCCGTCCTTGATAGCGACATCAGCAATCTTTTCCGGGCCACCTGTACCATCGACAACACGACCGCTTTTTATCACCAGATCAAAATTTGCCATCTCTTTATCCCCATTTCGGTTTTAGATATTCTGCCGTTTTCCCGTAGACTGATCGGGACCTTCAAGAATTGCGTGAATCAACGGTGTATTTTGATACCAATAAATCCATACTTCAATTTTTTTACCGTTGATATACACTTCGAACCTGACCCAATAGTATAGTACCACTACAAGGATCCGCGATGGATGCAGGTTTACAGGTAATTTTTACCGCATACGGTTACGATGATAGCGTCACTGATGACGGCCGATTTTTGTTTCTGCCATGAGGATGAATCCTACGCTCACGAAAAAGCAGAACAATATCTTGCAACCTATTTGTAAAGCCTGCTTGAACACTACGAATTGATGGGAGACCATCTCGCCAGGATCAAAGATCCTGGTATATGCGGGTGCCTGCGATTGGATTCCTGGTGAATCCCTGCGTTATGCACTGCTGGCGTGTAACTTTGTTTACCTGATTTCTTTTGTGAATTACTGGTTCGCCTCGAAACATCTTGAAGGTGATCGCGCGCGATCCGCAAAAATGACAGCTTAAAATTACAACTTAAAATGAACTATATGGTGAGTAGATGATGGTTGATGTTCTGGAACTACCTGTGGTTACTGATAGCGACGAGACAATCAGGGCCGCACTAAAAGAAGCGCATATTCCTTCACTGGTTTGCAGTCTCGTGCATATGACGGGTGAGGCTCAATTAGTGAGAGGCGATATTCGCCCCATCCTTGAATTTTTTGGAGACCCCCAGGGCGGGTTGACAGAAGATCAACAGCAACATTTTCGCGATATCGCATTTGATGCTTTACGAAAATACAGGGATGCCAACGGTGAAATACCTGAACCGCCGGACACTTCGCTGATGAACGACATGGTCAGTTATATAATCGGCCAGGAAATTCCACCCCAATACGGTGAGTATCTGAGCGCGGAATTATCACTAAATGGGGAAGACCCCTATGCGCCCCCCGGCATGGACGACCTGGATGATGAGGCAAAGTCAAAATTCAAGGTCGCTATCATTGGAGCCGGGATGTCCGGATTGTTAGCCGCTATTCGATTGCAGCAGGCGAATATTCCGTTCACCATTCTTGAGCGGCACCCTGATGTCGGCGGAACCTGGTTTCAAAATATCTATCCCGGATGTCGAGTCGACAGTAGCAACCATATGTACTCCTACAGTTTTAAACCCAAAGACTGGCCGCAGCACTATTCTCCACAGGAAGTATTGCGAGAATATTTTGCTGAAACCGCAAACGAATATCATCTGCGGCAGTTCATCAGATTCGGGGCAGAAGTTGAAACCATGACCTGGGACGATGACACCGGCACCTGGGAAATTGAATTGGCAGGTTCCGGGGACACGATGACGGCTAACGCGGTGATCAGTTGCGTGGGCCAACTTAATCGTCCTAAATTCCCTGATATTCCGGGGCAGGAAAAATTTGCCGGTCCTTCATTTCATTCAACCGAGTGGGACTACAGTCATAACCTGGAAGGAAAAAAAATACTGGTTATCGGGACAGGTGCAAGTGCCTTCCAATTCGTACCACATATCGCCAGGCAAGCAAGTGAAGTCAAGATTTTCCAGAGGACCGCGCCGTGGATGGCACCCGTGCCGGAGTATATGGAAGACATTCCTGTGGGCAAGCACTGGTGTTTGAATAACATACCCTACTACGGAAAATGGTTTCGTTTCTCTGTGTTCTGGCGATCTGCCGAGGGAATGCTGAATGCGGTTAAGAAAGATCCTGCCTGGAATGAAGATGAGCAGGTATCAATCAGCGCAGACAATGACCTGATTCGAGAGGTCTTTACAGAACACATCACCAGTATCGTTGGCGGTGATCCTGAACTACTGAAAAAATGCATTCCTGATTATCCTGTTGGCGGCAAACGCATCTTGTTCGACGACGGCACCTGGCTGCGCACGCTCACTCAAGACCATGTGCACATACTGACTGACGGTATAGCGGAGATAAACGAGAAAGGCATAGAGACAAAATCTGGTGAACAACATGATGCAGATGTACTGATCTATGGCACCGGGTTTCTGGCGGACAAGTTTCTCTGGCCGATGAAGATTATCGGCAAGAACGGCATTAATCTTCACGAACACTGGAATGGGGATCCCCGCGCCTATCTCGGCATTACCATTCCCGGTTTCCCAAACCTCTTTTCCACTTACGGCCCGAACACCAATATCGTCGTCAATGGCAGTATCATTTTCTTTTCAGAATGTGAAGTGAGATATATCCTTGGCTGTATGAAACTACTGATCGAGAGAAATAGTAAATCGATTGAATGTAAACAAGAGGTCCATGACAAATTTAACAGGGAGGTCGATGCGGAAAACGATAAGATGGCCTGGGGCATTTCACACGCCAATACCTGGTATAAAAATGACAAAGGCCGGGTGACACAGAATTGGCCCTATCCACTGGTTGAATTCTGGCAAAGAACCCGGATACCCGATGAAGCTGATTACCATTTAGCATAACGACCAGGAAGCAGATCGCGATACGGTGCACGTACAAAACAGGCGCGCAACTGCCCGCACACTACCGGTTCTATGGATGCTGTTAATGAA